>JAEEGL012786983.1_pt1 | contig 14401 bp, 10 predicted proteins | sample 9134231 | NCBI WGS metagenome assembly JAEEGL01 (sample SAMN16246548, study PRJNA631951) | gut metagenome | biome: gut microbiome; feature: rumen; material: fiber-attached | host: Bos | place: Iran: Karaj | collected 2018-10
CTATTACTGCAACGAGACGACCTCTCTCCTTATGGCCGCCGTCAACGGCGGCAAGCAGCTGGAGGTGGTATTCCTCTGCGCCGAGTCCACCGATTACGATACGGCCGCCGCCTTCGCGGAGAAATATCCGGGCGTGGAGGTTTCCACGACCTATGCCGAAAACAGCTCCAAGATGTGGGCCATGCTGCGGGAATGCGGCATGGCCGAGGACGGCAGCATCTATCTCCCCGGCTTCTGCCTGCTGGACGAGGACCGGAACGTCCGCTTCGCCAGCACCGGCCCCTGTGAGGAACAGCTGGAGCCGGTACTGGCCGGGCTGCCCGGGAGCGGCGGCACCCAGCCCGTCGGCTTCCGCAGCAGCGGCCTCGCCTCCGTCGCCAAGCTCTCGAAGGCGGAGATCGTGGCCCTGCTGAATGCCAACCCCACCGATATGCCCTCCAAGATCTTCGACGCCGCACCCTCCAACACCGCGCCCTACGCGCCGGGCAAGGTGAACAAGGCCCTGCTGCAGCGGACGGTCGACCGGCTCAACGCCCTGCGGGTCATGGCCGGGCTGAATCCCGTCATGCTGGACGACGAGCTCTGCGCCGCTGCCCAGTACGGCGCGGTGCTCCTGGGGGCCTCCGATTTCTCCCACTATCCCGACCAGCCGGAGGACATGGACGACGATTTCTATCAGAAGGGGGTGGACGCCACCTCCTCCAGCAACATCTTCGCCGGATGGCCGCTCCTGCGCACGCCCGACGGCTTCATGGACGACAGCGACGCCTCCAACGTGGATCGGGTGGGACACCGCCGCTGGCAGCTGAATCCCGAGATGGGCAAGATCGGCTTCGGCTATACGGTGACCGACACCCGCTACCGCACGTACACCGCCGAAAAGGTCTTTGACCGCAGCGCTTCCGACAATGACTACGATTTCATCTCCTGGCCCCCCTCCGGCGCCTTTCCCTCCGATACGGACGCCTTCACCCGGAACACCGCCTGGAGCGTTTCCCTGAACCCCGACAGCTACCAGGCGCCGGTGCTCTCCTCTCTCACCGTGTACATCCGCCGGGAGAGCGACGGGAAGGAGTGGACCCTCTCCGGCTCGGCAAGCTATACCCAGGCCTCCTCCGGCCGGTACCTCAACGTGAACAACGTCGGCTTCGGCGTCCCCCGCTGCATCATCTTCCGTCCCGACGACATCGGTTATTACGACGGCCTCTATACCGTCACCATCGACGGGCTGAAGGACCGGATGGGGCAGGCGGTCGACTTCTCCTTCCAGGTGGACTTCTTCGATTCCTCCGAATACGTGCCCGAGCCGGAGATCCCGGTGCTGAAGGGCGCCAGCGCAGGCGCGGAGGGCATCACCGTCACCTGGAACACCGTTGCGGGGGCCACAAAGTATAAGGTCTACCGCAAGACCGGCTCCGGCGGCTGGACCGGCCTCGCCGACGTCACCGGCACGAGCTTCCTGGATACCGCCGTCACCGGCGGCACGACCTATACCTACACCGTCAAGGCGTATGTCGGCGGCTGGACGGGCTTCGATTCCAAGGGCGTCTCCGCCACGGCAAAGGAAGTCTTCGGCACGCCCGTGCTGAAAAGCGCGGCGGCTGGATCGGATGGGATCACCGTCACCTGGAATGCCGTCGCCGGGGCCACGAAGTATAAGGTCTACCGCAAGACCGGCTCCGGCGGCTGGACCGGCCTCAAGGACGTGACCGGCACAAGCTTTTTGGATACCGCCGTCACCGGAGGCACGACCTATACCTACACCGTCAAGGCTTATGACGGCAGCAAGTGGAGCGGCTTTGATTCCAAGGGCGTCTCCGCTGCGGCAAAGGACGTCTTCGGCACGCCTGTGCTGAAAAGCGCGGCGGCGGGCACGAACGGCGTCACCGTCACCTGGAACGCCGTCTCCGGCGCGACGCAGTACCGCGTCTACCGCAAGACCGGCTCCGGCGGATGGACCGGCCTCAAGGACGTGACCGGCACCAGCTATACGGATACCGCCGTCACCGGCGGCACGACTTACACCTACACTGTGAAAGCGTACAACGGGACGAAGTGGAGCGGCTTCGACGCCAAGGGCGTTTCCGCCACGGCAAAGGACGTCTTCGGCACGCCGGTGCTGAAGAGCGCCAGCGCGGGCACGAACGGCATCACCGTCACCTGGAACGCCGTCTCCGGCGCGAGCACCTACCGGGTGTACCGCAAGACCGGCTCCGGCGGATGGACGGGGCTGAAGGACGTGACCGGCACCAGCTATACGGATACCGCCGTCACCGGCGGCACGACCTACACCTACACCGTGAAGGCGTACAACGGCTCGGCCTGGAGCGGCTTCGATTCCAAGGGCGTCTCCGCCACGGCCAAGGACGCCTTCGGCACGCCGGTGCTGAAGAGCGCCAGCGCGGGCACGAACGGCATCACCCTCACCTGGAACGCCGTCTCCGGCGCGACCACTTACCGCGTCTACCGCAAGACCGGCTCCGGCGGCTGGACCGGCCTTGCCGACGTCACCGGCACCAGCTATACGGATACCGCCGTCACCGGCGGCACGACCTACACTTACACCGTGAAGGCGTACAACGGCTCGGCTTGGAGCGGCTTCGACGCCAAGGGCGTTTCCGCCACGGCCAAGGACGCCTTCGGCGCGCCGGTGCTGAAGAGCGCCAGCGCGGGGACGAACGGCATCACCCTCACCTGGAACGCCGTCTCCGGCGCGACGCAGTACCGCGTCTACCGCAAGACCGGCTCCGGCGGATGGGTGGGGCTGAAGGATGTGACCGGCACCAGCTACACCGATGCCGACGTGACCTCCGGCACGACTTATACCTACACCGTGAAGGCGTACAACGGCTCGGCCTGGAGCAGCTTCGACGCCGGGGGCATTTCCGCCACGGCGAAATAAACCGGGCGGCCCCGGGGGCCGTGCATATCCCGCGCAGACAGGAGCTGTGAATGAAAAACCTCAGAAAATGGACGGCAGCGGCCCTTGTCCTGGTCCTGCTCCTGACGGTCCTGCCGCCGTCGCACCGGGCGGCGGCAGAGGATGAAGCTCTGGCCGCGGCGCAGGAGCTTTGGAGTCTCGGCCTCTTTCTCGGGGTCGGGACGGATGCCCGGGGCGAACCGGACTTCGCCCTGGACACGGTCCTTACCCGCAGCGAGGCGGTAACTCTCCTTGTCCGGCTCCTGGGGAAGGAAGAAGAAGCGCAGGGGCTTCCCTACGCCGCTCCCTTCGACGATCTTCCCGACTGGGCCCGACCCTACGTGAATTTCGCCTATCGGCACGGGCTGACCAACGGCGTCTCGGCCACGGAATTCTGCGGCTGGGGAACCGCGACGGCTTCCCAGTTTCTGACCCTCGTACTGAGGGCCCTGGGCTACCGTACCGATTCGGATTTCTCTTTCGACAGGCCCTGGGAGCTGTCCGACCGGCTGGGCGTCACCTCCGGCGAATACAATGCGCACAGCCGATTCACCCGGGGCGACGCGGCGATCATTTCCCGCAACGCCCTTTCCGTCCCGGTCAGGGGCTCCTCCCACACGCTTCTGGAGTTCTGTCTCGGGGAGGCCGGACCGGACGCCTCCGGCTTCGAGATCCATTTCATTGACGTCGGCGAGGGCGACGCCGCGCTGGTGCTCTGCGAAGGACACGCCATGCTGGTGGACGGCGGCCCGGCCTCCGCCTCCAGCCTGATCTATTCCTATCTGAAGAAGCTGGGGATCGACCGTCTGGATTACATCGTGTGCTCCCACCCGCACGAGGACCACGTGGGCGGTCTTGCAGGCGCGCTGAACTACGCCACTGCCGACGCCGCCCTTTCACCGGTCAGGACTTACGATTCCAGGCCCTTCAACAGCTTTGTCAAATACCTTCAGCGCCAGGGCGTCGATATCACGGTGCCCGCCGCAGGCGAGACTTACCCCCTCGGCAGCGCGGAGGTGCTGGTCCTGGGGCCGATCGGCGACGCGCAAAGCGTCAACAACACCTCCATCGTCCTGCGGATACGGTACGGCGGAACTTCGTTCCTCCTGACCGGAGACGCAGAGCTCGAAGAGGAGCAGGCGCTCCTCGATTCGGGGCTTGAGCTGGAGAGTACTCTGCTCAAGGTCGGCCACCACGGGAGCGTGACCTCCACCGGGGAAACGTTCCTGTCCCAGGTCCGCCCCGCCTTTGCGGTGATCTCCACGGGCTCCGACAACCTCTACGGCCATCCTGCGGAGCTGATCCTCCGCAGACTGGAACAGGCCGGGGTCACCGTCTACCGGACGGATCTTCATGGGGATATCGTCTGCCGCAGCGACGGAGAGACTCTTTCCTTTGCCGTCGAACATCTCCCCGAGCCGGAGCTGATGGAGCTGATCCCCTCGGAGCCCGGGGAGGACGATCCTTCTCCGCGGACTTCACAGACGTATATTCTCAATACGAACACCCGCAGGTTCCACTCGCCGGACTGTCCCAGCGCCTTGAAAATAAACGGCAGAAACCGGCAGGAGTTCTGGGGAACGCGGGAAGAGCTCCTGGAGATGGGCTATTCCCCCTGCGGGAACTGCAGGCCCTGACAGCGCCCGGCTGCGGGTCCGTCACGCCGATTTTTCCGGCAGACGGCGCTGCCGCGCTGTCGGACGGGCGGGAGCGAACGCGGAGCCGGGCGAGGCGGCCGCTTTCCCTGCTGTCCGTCTCCCACCGTCGCGCCGGTTTGCGCCCGCCGACGCCGATCTTCCGGCGCTCCCGCAGCCCGGCGCCGTCTTTTTTCAGAAAACAGTTGACTTTGCCGGGAGAATCTCATATAATAAGCGAGCTTTCGAGCAATGCGTGGAGAAGTCGCGTAGTTTGGTCGAGCGCGCACGATTGGAAATCGTGTATACCCCATAAGGGTATCGAGGGTTCGAATCCCTCCTTCTCCGCCACGGAGAGCCTTGAAATCTAAAGGTTTCAGGGCTCTCCGCTTTGTTTTTGGACTGATTTTGCCGAATAGAAATTTCGGCAGACTGCTGTAGCATTTTCTGAGAGGCATGCCCGTAAATGTCCGGCGTGAAACTTGCGGCTGCACAATCTGCAGCTGATTTCCGGCGAGCGCGGCTGTTCTTTGTGGGAGAGAGTTCGTACTCGCCGCCAACCTTACGCGTCTTCGTCAGTTGTTTGTTGATGCAGATTGACAGTGCTTCGCATGCTGTGTTAGCATGATGCACGTGTCCATCGCGTTATTTCACTTCAAGGAAAGGACCGACATGCAAAAAAACTGGTATCGGCTGGATACTGCTGCACTCATATTCCCCGCTATCGCACGGCGGGACTGGTCCAACGGCTTCCGCCTGTCGATAACACTGACCGAAGAAGTGCGCCCATCTCTTCTGCAAAAAGCCGCGGAGGAAATGCGGGCCCGGTTTCCCTCTTTTTTCGTCGGGCTGCACAAGGGCTTTTTCTGGTATTATCTGGAGGAAAGCTCCCAGGGCGCCACGGTGCGGCCGGACTTTGCCTATCCGCTCACCTTCATGAGCCGCAGAGAACTGCAGAGCAGTTGTCTGCGTATCCTGTATTATAAAAACCGGATCGCGGTGGAATTCTTTCACGCCCTCACTGACGGGCATGGCGGCAGTGTATTCCTATGCAGCCTGACGGCCCGGTATCTGGAGCTGCGCTATGGCCTGGACATCCCGAAAAACGACACGGTTCGTTCCCTTACGGAGACACCGGAGGCAGAGGAACTGGAGGACAGCTTCCTGAAGCATGCCGCGCCGGTGGCTGCCTCCCGGAGGGAGGCGAAGTCGTATCATCTGCAGGGCGAACGCGAGGGCGGCGGCTATCGGCATCTCACCACAGGCATCGTGGACACGCAGGCGCTGCTGGACCAGGCCCACCGGCATGGGGTATCCGTGACGGCCTTTCTGGCCGCAGTCATGGCGCAAAGCATTATGGGAATGCAGGACCTGAAGCGCCGGAAAAAGCGGCAGCGTCCGGTGAAGATCACCATTCCGGTGGATTTGAGGAGGCTGTTCGGCAGCCGGACCCTGCGGAATTTTTCTCTGGTGCTCAACATCGGCGCGGACCCCCGCTTCGGCGATTACACCCTGGAGGAGCTGTGCCGGCTCGTGTGGCACCGCCTCAGCGCGGAGGCTACCCGGCAGAATATGGCGGGCATGATCGCGGCAAACGTGCTTCCGCAGCAGCTGACCGCTCTGCGCCTCGCCCCGCTCTTTCTCAAGGACCTGGTCATGGACCTGGTCTACCGGCAGAGCGGGGAGGGGGGCGGCAGCCTGTGCATCTCCAACCTGGGCCGGATGGAGCTGCCCGAGCCCATGGCTCCCCTGGTGAAGCGGCTGGAATTCATCATCGGCCCCCAGCGGAGTTATCCCAACAACTGCTCGGTGGTCAGCTTCGGAGAGAAGACCTGCATCAATATGATCCGCAACATCCGGGAATCGGAGCTGGAGCGCCGGTTCTTTTCCGCGCTGGTGGAGCTGGGGCTGCCGGTGGAAATCGAGACGAACGACAGGAGATAGGCTATGTACTGTGTGAAATGCGGCGTGAAGCTGCAGGAGGGGGTTTCCAGCTGTCCGCTGTGCCAGACACCGGTATGGAATCCCGACGAAAGCAAAAAGGAGGAGCTATATCCCAACAATCTCCCCCGTCACACGCGGGAGTCGGCCCTGGCGGGGGCCGCTGCGATGACGGTAGTCTGCGTGATCGCCCTGGCCGCGGTGATGATCGTCTGCTTCCGGCTCTATGGCGCGCTTCGCTGGGGCAGCTACGCCGTGGGCGGCGTCCTGCTGTTTTACGTCGTTGCGATCCTGCCCGGCTGGTTCCGCCATCCCAGAAGCGAGGTGTTCGTCCCCGTGGACTTTGCCGCCGCTGCCCTGTTTACGCTGATGGTCTGCCTGAAGACCGGGGGAAGCTGGTATCTCAGCTTCGCCCTGCCCGTGCTGCTCATGAGCTGCCTCCTGACGACGGCGCTGGTCTGCCTTTTGAAATTCGTCCGCCGCGGCAAATACTATATTTTCGGCGGCTTTCTCGTCCTGCTGGGGGGCTTTACCGTGCTGGTGGAGCTGTTCGAGCATCTCACCTTCGGCACGGCGATGTTCCGCTGGAGCCTCTTTTCCCTGGCCGTTTTCAGCGTGGTGGGTCTGTTTCTGCTCCTGTCGGGCATGATCCGGCCCCTCCGCCAGGCGCTGGAAAAGCACTTTTTCTTCTGAGGGCGAGGCCATGGCAAAGCATCTGTTTCATGTGGAAAAGCGAACGATCCCCGTGGGGGATCACAGCATCCGGCTTCTGATCCTCCGTCCCCGGAGCCCGGGCAAGGAGAAACCCACCGGCGTCCTCTGGGTCCACGGGGGCGGCTATCAGTCCGGCTCCGCCAAGGATGTGTTCGCCACGCGCGCCCTCTCCCTGGTGGTGAAATTCGGGGCGATCCTGGTCTCCCCGGATTATCGTCTTTCCAAAAAGCACCCCTATCCCGCCGCTTTGCAGGACTGCTACGCCGCGCTCCTTTATATGAAAGAACACGCAGAGGAGATCGGCTTCCGGCCGGATCAGCTCATGGTGGGCGGTGAGAGCGCCGGGGGCGGCATGGCCGCCGCCCTGTGTATGCTGGCCCATGACCGGCGGGAAGTAAGCATTGCCTTTCAGATGCCCCTGTATCCCATGCTGGACGACCGGGACACGCCCTCCTCTGCGGACAATCACGCCCCCAACTGGAACACGAAACGGAATCACAAGGCCTGGAAGCGCTATCTGCGGGAGGCCTGGGGCACGGACCTCGTCTCCTGCTACGCGGCCCCCGCCCGCAGGACGGATTACCGCGGCCTGCCGCCCTGCTACACCTTCGTGGGGGACGTCGAACCATTTTACTGCGAAACCGCAGACTACGTCCGCCATCTGCAGGAGTCGGGAGTGGAGGCGGAGCTCGACGTTTATCCCGGTTGGTTCCACGCCTACGACCTCTTTTTCCCAACGAAAAAGATCGTAAGAGAAGCGATCTCCCGATTTGAGGCACACTTCGCCTATGCCCAGGCTCACTATTTCGCTCCTCAGGTTCCCTCTGAAGACAGCCGACCTTCTTGATTATCCAGAAACCGGTATGAAGTCTTTGACACTCTCCCCGGAAAAATCCGTGGAGAGTGTCGGTTTTTTATAGACAGACCCGGGACTGTGGTCCTCATACACATAGCTCGTGCCGCGGTGACAAAGCCCGGCTTCACTTTTGGCTGAGCGCTTGTTGACAAATGTCAAGAAAAGAATGTATAATTCGGAGGCAACAGCAGACCGGGAACGGCGGCAAAGCAAGGGAGGACGAATTATGCCTGCACCGAACAAAAAAAGATTTGCCTTTGTCTTTGCGGGGCTCCTCCTTTGCCTGATCCTTGCAGCGATCATCCTGTTTATGAGGCCGAGACAGCGGTTTGCCTCTTTTGAGGATTATTACCATGCGCTCTACCCGACGGTCCGGACAGGCGGGATTCTGGAATATGGCACGATATACGAAAAGTATTATGATCTGCGCATAAAAGTTCACACGATCGCTGTGGTCACGCCTCTGGATGAACTGACCAGGGAGAACACCTTCTCCGTTTCCAGTGGGAATCGGTATTCCGGCGGCTATTCCGTGCGCAAGGTACGGGTCCTGAAGTATTTCAAGAACGCGAACGAATACGGAGAGGAATTCGAGTTGGCGGAGGAATGCGGACTGGCGGAGGACGGGTCCCTGGTGATGCAGGAGAACTGCTGGCCCATGCAGAAGGGAGACGTTTACCTGGTCTTCCTGGACGATAGCTATGTCGTTCGGAAATATCCCACGCCCTTCCGCGGCTGTAACGGCAAATTCGACCTGACCCATCTGAATCTCAACTGCGCCGAACACAGCCGGATCCTGCTGACCGCGCTCCTGAAGCTGGATCTTCTGACGAAAAAGAGCCTCCGGCGGCCGGGGAAAGACTTGCTGGAAGCGGTCGATTCCGCAAGGGACGTCTACTGGCCGAAGGACGAGGAGCATCTGGCAAAAGAAGCGGAAATAACATGGCAGACATACGAGCTGTATACCCCATGGACGGACCGGAACTATCCGCTGACGATCGAGTGCGGGACAGACGAAGAAGGCGCGGTCTATCGTTATCTGCAAAGAATGCTGAGATAAATGCCGTACGCCCCGGCCCGGCAATATTCTGCCGGATCAGTTTCCGAACGCTGAATGATTCATCCGGAATCCTTACAGGGCCGTCTGCGGCTGCGGCTCGGCCATTCTTCCGAAAAGCCCCGGGTACCGGTCTCAAGTGATTGGTACCCGGGGTTTTGCTTAAACGAATCTTCCGTTAAAACCAGACAAAGAATTGCCACAACGATACGCTGCCCGGGCCCGGAGCCGTGCGAGGCTTCAATCGGTTGCCGACGCCATGATCACGGCAAAGCGGCCCAGGCTGTCGTCGTAAACGGTCAGGCAGAGCGCACCCCACCACTCGTGCCCGTCGTCGAAATAGTCCGACCAGCCGGTGGTCCACGCATAGACTTCAAGTCTGTCCGTTCCCTCCGGGAACAGCGCGGCGTTGACGCGCACAAAATCCCGGCCGCTATAGCTGTTCCGGTGGGGTGGGTAGAGGAAGGCTTTGCGGTAATTCAGCTCTCCGTCCCGATAATCCGGCGAGAACAGCTCGTCGACCGTGATCCGCTTTCCCGCCGCGAGATTCGGATTTCCCTGCCAGGGTTCACCGTCCTCTTCGGCTGCGAAGCGTGTGCGCCACGCCGTTTTCAGGGCCGTGCGGTGCGACTCGTAGCCGAGATACCGTCCGTCCTGCTTGACGATGCAGTAGTCCACCGCCAGATCGGGATACTCGGCCAACAAGCGATAAAAGGGATCTTCAGCCTGTCCATCCTGCTTCGAGGCTTTTACGGGCGCAGCGGTAAGGCGGTCATAATCCTCCCTGTTCAGCTGCCCGTTGATCAGCGCCAGCCTTGCGAATCGCCCGTACTCCAGATCGGTCAGAACGTAATAGGCGCCCGTCGAGCCTGTGGCAGAGCCGACGCCGTACTCCTCATAGTGTTCCAGGATATAACGCCCCGCAGAATCCACGCCGACCGCACGGAAGCTCCTGCTCTTTTGGTCGGCCTCCACGACAAACCGCTCTTCATAGCCGTCCGGCTTCCCGTCGAGCTGATTCGATAATCTCTGCCGACCCGGCTCTGCCCCTGCCACGTCCCGCAATTCCTGCGTGTACGTTTGCTTCTTTTCGGGAGCCCTTTCGGAGAGCGTATCGCGGACAATGGCATCGATCAACACCTTGCGGCTGCCGTAGCCGCAGGGGATCGACACCATGGTATACCACCGGCCCGGATAGTCCCAGTGCTCCTGAAAGTAATCCTCCACCGGATGGCGGTCGACGACCTCCGTAATATCTGGACGTGTCTTGCGGACGATTTCCAGCGCCTCCCGATGGATGCCGTCGCGGAACTCCGCAGCATATTCCAGGTCTTGCTCGCTGTACTCCGACGCGGCTTGATCCTCCTGTGTATCGGCCCCGTCCTTCTCGTCAGTCACGAATAATCCTTCCAGCTCCGAAGCCGTCGGGGTCTCGTCCGCCCGCGCACCGAATACCCATTCGACCCCGAGCCCGGAGACGCCCGCATTTTCTGAGATATGATAGTCTACTCGCTTTTTGTCGGCGGAAACGTCGGCGATTCTGCCGATATTCGAATAGACGGTCCAGCCGATCTCGGACGTCTGCGGAATGGGCCAGTCGTTGCCGTTTCCTCCGCGCAGGAGAACCCCGACCAGGTCGCCAAGCGTCGCATCTTCAGACATCCGGAGCCTGTAAATGCCATTGTAAACATCATCGCCCATGCATAACGCGCGGCGGTTATACAGAATCGTCATCACGACCTCCTCGATAAACCGAAATCTGAAGGCAGGAGCGGAAATACTCTTTTTGATCTCTTTTTCCCGTTTCCTCTGCTCACACGGGATACCGCCGCAACCTGCTCGGCCGATGTTTGATTTGTCCCATGCCGCCTCCTCCGATCCGGGCTCATGCATCCTTCTCCGGATCCGTCTGTGCCTTATACCTCTGTCCGATCCTTGCGGAGGTTTCCATGGCGCTGCCGCGCCGGATCACTTCGGATCCGTATTTCCCCCGGATCGCATCCACCGCCCGGTCCAGCTTCCGGGCCTTCTCGCGGCTGCCGTCGTCGAACAAAGACATCTGCGCTTCTTCGCGGACGAGATTGGTCAGGCTGATGCCCAAGAGCCGCAGCGGCGTCTGCCGATCCCACAGCTCGGCAAACAGGCTGACTGCGATCTCATAGACCTCTCCGGTCACATCCGTCGGCAGATCCAGCTGCCGCTGGTGTGACTTGTTCCTGAAGTCGTTATCGCGGATGATCACCGCAACGCAGCCGGCCTGCGCGCCGTCGGAGCGCATCCGGGCGGTCACGCTGTCCGCCAAAGCAAGCAGGATCTGCCTGGCCGCATCGATTTCCGTAACGTCCTCTTCCAGGGTGGTCGATATGCTGTAGCCCTTGGCCTCCTCCGGTTCGGCGAGAACGGGGGAGTCGTCGATCCCGTTTGAAAAGTTGTGAAGCTGCAGGCCCAGCTTATTGCCGAGCCGAGACTGAAGCGTATCCGGCGGCGTCCGTGCAAGCTCGCCGATGGTGTGGATGCGGAGCCTGCGCAGCTTTGATGCCGTGTTCCCGCCGACGCCGAAGAGCTCGCCCACGGGAAGCGGCCACAGCTTCCTTTGGATCTCCTCCGGAAACAGCGTATGGACCTTATCCGGCTTCTCGAAATCGCTGGCCATTTTCGCCAGCAGCTTGTTCCGGCTGACGCCGACGTTGACCGTGAAGCCCAGCGAATCCCGGATCCGGTCCTTGAGCTCATGGGCTACTGCGAGCGGGTCGGGATACAAATAGCCTGTCCCGCTGAAATCGCAGAAGCACTCGTCGATGGAGGCCTTCTCGACCGCCGGAGCGTAGCTGCGGCAGATATCCATAAAGGCCTTTGAGTTTTTCTCATACAGCCGGAAATCCGGCCTGGCCACGATCAGGTCCGGGCATTTCCGAAGCGCCGCCGACAGGGGCTCGCCGGTTTTGACGCCGAGTTTCTTCGCGGGGATGGATTTTGCCAGCACAACGCCCGTCCGCTTTTCGGGGTCGCCGCCAATCACGGCAGGAACCAGGCGAAGGTCCTCTCCGCCTTCCGATATTCGGCGGACAGCCTCCCAGGACAGATAAGCGCTGTTGACGTCAACATGAAAAATCAGCCGTTCCATTTTCTCAATACAGCGGAAGCCCGACGCTTACAGCCATCAATTGCCGACCTTCTCGCCGTTTATGATGACTACATTCATCGGCTCGACTTCGACCTTCTCCCAGACGTGCTCGACGATATACGGCTCCGTGCGCAGGTATTCCTCCAGGAGGTCCCGGCTTTCAAAGTCCACGATCAGCACGGAGCCCTTCATTTTTCCTTCGTCGTCAAGGAGACCGCCCGCACAGACGACCGTTCCTTTTACCGACGCCATGTTTTCAAGATGCCGGGCTCTGACGGCCATGCGCCTGTCCAGCATGTCCTTTCCGTCATAGGCTTTTATGATAAACTGCATTTTCATCGTCTCCTTCGCTATCCGTTTCTGAGGCAGGGGGTTCCCGGCGTCTTACCGTTCGTTCATCTTTTCCTTCAGCTCCCGCAGGCTCCTGTCATGCTGTTCCTGCGAAATCGCGCCGGTTTCAAGGAACCGGTCCAACGTTTCTTTTTGCCGCAGGTATAAGAGATGGTTCTTCTCCTCATGCGTGAGCTTTTCCAAGGGCTTATTGCCGTTTTCCATTTGTCTGCGTTCTCCTTAACGGTTCTGTACGAGGTCCCGCTTCTTCCCATGCACAGATTATATAGAAATCAGAATCTCCGGTCAACGTCAGGCTTGAACGCCCGGAGGCGTTTCCGCAAGCGGGCATCCGGCCCGCTGAGACTCGGTTTCGGTACAAGCCGGCCTTTGCGAATTCTCTGCAGCAAACTCGGTTGTTTTCTGTTATAATAATGATCGGGTATTTTCGGATCGTCTCTCCATGCGCATTCAAACAAATGTCCGGCAAAACCGCTCTGCGGCATTAAATGATCGGACGGAGAAACGAGAGGAAGCGCCATTCTGTTTGGGAGGGTACAGATCATGTTTGGAGTCGGCAGCGTCGATATCGATCGGGTCATGCAGGGTTCCATCGATATGCACGTCCATCACGGCCCCGGCGGGGGCAGCTTCAGCGCTTACGACCTGGCGGTGCAGGCAAGCCAGGCCGGGATGCGGGCTATCGTCCTGAAGGATACCGGATACCCCAACGCCCCTATGGCAGAGCTTGTAAACCGGCTGGTCCCGGGCGTCACCCTGTTCGGCAGTCAGTGCCTCAACGCTTACTGCGGCGGGCTGAACTGCCATGCGGTGGAATCCGCCGCCAAAATGGGCGCCAAGGTCATCTGGATGCCCACGCTTTCCGCCGCAAACAGCGTGAACGTTTACAGAAAAATGGGCATCCCCGTCAGCGAGGAGGGGCTCTCCCTGCTGGACGACCGGGGCCAGCTCTATCCGGACGTGCTGAAGATCCTGGAGATCATCAAAAAGTATGACATTTGCCTGGCGACCGGCCACATTTCTCCCTCGGAGTGCTTTGCCGTTGTTGAGGAAGCCCGGAGGATGGGCATCGACAAGATCATCCTCACGCACCCGCTGGGCTCCGAGACCGTGCTGGATAAGACCCTGACGCCGGAGGAGACGGTCCGGCTGACCCGGATGGGCGCCTATGCGGAGTTTACCTTCGTGTTCCATCTTCCCACGGAGCTCAGCTATGATCCGGAGATCACGGTCGGTCATATCCGGGCGATCGGCCCGGAGAACTGCATCATCAGCACGGATCTGGGTCTCTTCGGCCACAACGCGTCGCCGGCGGAGGGCTTCCGGATGTTCATCGCCACCCTGGCTCACCACGGGATGACCGAGGAAGAGATCACCCTGATGGCCAGGATCAACCCGGCAAAGCTGCTGGGCCTCGACACCTGATACTGAAATCATATTGACAGGAGGAACCGGAATGAGCAAAGTAAGCATTGAGATCATGGAACCGAAGGGCAAGCTCCTGGATCCCGGGCGGGAAGGGCTCTCGAACCCCAGGCTGGACACTCTGAAAGGGAAAACCATCGCGCTGATGGCCATTCACGTGGACTCCCTCGTCATGCTGGGCTCCATACTGTTTTTCGACATCCTTGAGGAAAAGCTGAAGGCCAGATACGAGGGACTTCAGGTCTACCGCTGCCTGTCCTTCGGCTCCCCGGCTTCCGTCGTGAACGCAGATGAGATCGCCTCCAGGTGCGACGCCTGGGTCGAGGGCGTCAAGGAAGCCATTACCCAGGGCAAGCGGGACGTGGGCGTCTTCATGGAA
>JAEEGL015356060.1_pt1 | contig 14401 bp, 15 predicted proteins | sample 9134231 | NCBI WGS metagenome assembly JAEEGL01 (sample SAMN16246548, study PRJNA631951) | gut metagenome | biome: gut microbiome; feature: rumen; material: fiber-attached | host: Bos | place: Iran: Karaj | collected 2018-10
AATAATCGGAAATAATTCATCAAGCTGGCAAAAATGGAGAAACGCATTATAAAATTCAGTCCTCCGGACGTGACCGAAGCGGAAATTGCCGAGGTCGCAGCCGCAATGCGCTCCGGGTGGATAACCACCGGCCCCCGGACAAAACTTCTTGAGAGGCGCCTTCGGGCGTTTATAGCGGAAGGCCGCAACGATATCGACTGTACGACCGACGAAAACTGCGAAAAGTACGGAAACCGTCTCGTTTGTCTCGGATCGGCGACAGCTGCCGAAGAGCTTAATCTGAGAGTTCTCGGCGTAGGTCCGGGGGACGAGGTGGTTGTTCCGGCATACACCTACACCGCGACCGCGTCGGCGGCTCTTCACTGCGGAGCGTCGGTCAGATTCGTCGATATCCGGAAGGACGGGGATCCGGATACGCACATGCCGGGAATGGATCCGGACGCTCTTTCCGCCGCGATAAACGAAAGAACCAAGGCCGTCATACCCGTCGATCTGGGCGGGATTCCCGCCGATTATGGCGAAATATTCGAGGCTGTCGAAGAAAAGCGCCGGCTTTTCGTACCGAAAAGCCCGGACGGCACAAGGCTCGGCGATCTGTCGTCGAGAATTCAGGAGTCGGTCGGGCGAGTCGCCGTCGTCGCCGACAGCGCTCACTCCCTCGGCGCGTCCGCCGTTTTCCGCGGAGAACGGAAGAATTGCGGGGACATCGCCGATTTCACATCGTTTTCCTTCCACGCCGTCAAGAATTTTACGACCGCCGAAGGAGGAGCCGCGACCTGGCGGCAGTTCGACGGAATCGAAAACGGCGAGCTTTACTCTGTCTTCCAGCTTCTTTCACTTCACGGACAGAACAGGGACGGGCTTTCAAAGTCGCAGAGCGGTTCCTGGGAATACGATATCGTCGGCCCCTGGTACAAGTGCAATATGACCGACATCACCGCTGCGATCGGACTGGTCCAGCTTGACAGATACCCCGGACTCATCCGCCGCCGCGCGGAGATTATCAAAGAGTACGACGCGCTCTGCGACCGGCTCGGGGTATTCCGTCTTTCTCACTCGACAAAAGACAAAAGCGGTTCGAATCACCTTTATCTGACCCGTATTCCCGGAGCGGACGAGGAGAAGCGAAACGCAGTCATACGCGAGCTTGCCGGATCGGGAGTCGCCGCGAACGTACACTACAAACCGCTTCCGATGATGACGGCGTACGGCGCGGACTGCTCGCGCTGTCCCAACGCGTACGCCTATTTCCGCAATCTGGTAACGCTCCCTCTGCACACGCTCCTTTCGGACGACGACGTCGCCTGGGTCTGCGAGTGTTTTGAATCCGCCGTACGGAAGGTAATGCGCTGAGATGCTCTCAAAGTGGGAAAAACTACCGGACTTTATGAGAATTCCCGAGGTCAGACCTTACTGGGAATTTCTGAACGGGAAACGGGCAGAGATTTTTTTCAAGCGTGTATCCGATATTGTGACCGCCTGTCTGCTCCTTCTTCTTCTGTCTTTGCCGATGGCGGTCATCGCGTTTCTGATAAAGACGGATTCAAAGGGGCCGGCGATTTACAGGCAGGAGCGAGTCACCAAAAACGGAAAACGTTTCCGGATACACAAATTCCGCACGATGGTGGAGGGCGCCGAAACGATCGGTACGGCCGTGACACCCGGGAAGGATCCGCGGATAACGGGGATAGGTGAAAAACTGAGACGTCTCCGCCTTGACGAGATCCCTCAGCTTTTCGACGTTTTATCCGGAAATATGAGTTTCGTCGGCACAAGACCCGAGGCGGTTAAATACGTTGAACGGTATCTTCCTGCGTATTACGCCACCCTCCTTCTGCCGGCGGGAATAACCTCCGAGGCGAGTATCCGCTATATGGACGAGGAAAAGCTTCTCGAAGCCGCCGAAGACGTCGACAAAGTCTATATCGAAGACGTTCTTCCGCAGAAGATGAAAATCAATCTTGAATCGGTACGGAATTTCGGATTCTTCCGGGATATCGGGACGATGTTCAGAACGGTTTTCGCGGTATTCGGGGGAAAAAAAGAATAAACGCCGCGTTTTTCCGGCGTTTTCGGAGATTTGTTGATAAAAATGGAACATTTCAGTGTTCTTATGTCGATATACGACAGGGAGAAGCCTGAATACGCACGCGAGTGCTTCGAGAGCCTTCTTCGCCAGACGGTGCCCGCCGACGAGTGGGTAGTGGTCGAGGACGGACCGCTCACTCCGGGCCTTTACTCGCTTCTTGACGAATATCAGGGAAAAAATCCCGGCCTGATCAGGCGAATTCCTCTGTCCGAAAACCGCGGGCTTGGGCTCGCGCTCCGCGCGGGCGTTCCCGAGTGCACTTTCGGTCTGATAGCGAGGATGGACACCGACGATATAGCAAGGGAGGACAGGTTCGAGAAAGAACTTGCCGAATTCGAAGCCCGTCCCGAGCTGGATATCGTCGGAAGCCATATACTTGAATTCGAGGGAGACCCTTCTAACATAATATCCCGAAGAGAGGTACCGCTGACTCACACCGGTATAGTAAAATATCAGAAGAGAAGGTCGGCTTTCAATCACGGAACGGTGATGTTCAGAAAAGAAGCCGTTCTCAGGGCAGGGAATTACGAGGACTGTCCGCTGCTTGAAGACGATATGCTCTGGGTCAGGATGATCATGTCGGGCGCTTACTGCGCGAATATCGACGACTGTCTCGTCCTGTTCAGGACGGGACGGGATATGATCGTCAGGCGCGGCGGTCTCGATTATTTCAAAAAATACAGGCAGGGAAGAAAGATGATCTTGGGTACCGGTTTTATCGGCAAACGGGATTATGTTTTCACCTGCGCCCTGCAGTTTATCGTCGCCGTTCTTCCGGGACGGACAAGGCGGTTGCTGTATAAGCTGTTTTTGAGGAAAAAGCCGGGGCCTCAATGAAGATTCTGCATATTGCTTCGATAAACGACGACGGATGCAGCGGAGTTCCGGTCGCGGTAAAATCGCAGGTTTCGGCTCAGAGTTCGTATGCCGATACCGCGCTGCTGAACGTCCGCGGAATACGTTTTACCGACCTCGGGAAGCGCGGAATTCCGCAGTTCGACGCTTCTTCCGGGTTCCCGGACGCGGATTTGCCGGGATTCGGCAGGCCCGACGTCGCAGTATTTCACGAATTCTACCGCACCGATTACCTTCCGATCTTCCGAAAGCTGAAAAAAAGCGGAATTCCGTATATCATCATCCCGCACGGGGAACTCAGGCGCGAGGCCCAGCGGAAAAAGATACTCAAGAAAACCGCCGCAAACGTACTTCTGTTTCATCCGTTTCTGACGGGTGCCGCAGCGGTGCAGTTCCTGTCGGACGAAGAGCGGAACCACACGCGTTTTGCCGGAAGAAGCATAGTTTCTCCCAACGGCGTCGAAGTCACGGGGAGGATACGCGTTCCGTCTGCCGGCAGCGGTGTCCGTTTCGTATATATCGGCAGGTACGAATGGCGCATCAAGGGTCTTGATATCCTTCTTGAGGCGGTATCGGCCGCGAAAGACGATATCCTCGCCTCGAAAAGCAGTTTTGCTCTTTACGGTCCGGACGTTAAAGGAAGGCGCCGGCAGGTCGAAGGGCTCGTTTCAAAGAACGGGGTCGGCGACGTCGTTTCGGTTCTCGATCCGGTTACCGGGCAGGAAAAGGAGAGGATACTGCTCTGTACCGACGTTTTTGTTCAGTGTTCGAGAAGCGAAGGGATGCCGATGGGTATTCTCGAGGCGCTGTCGTACGGAATACCCTGTATCGTGACCGACGGGACTGCCGTTTCAGGAGCGGTAAACGAATACGGGGCCGGATGGGGAGTTCCGACGACCGTTTCCGCGGTCGCCGGCGCGATACGCTCGGCAATCGCCGAAAAAAGCTCTCTTTCTCAGAAAACGCCCGGATGCGTCCGGATGATCGAAGAAAGATTCGAAACGGACCGGGTCGCCCGTGATGCCGTTGAAAAATACGCGATGATCGCCGGGGGAAAGCTTCCCTGACGGTATCCCGACAAAAAAGGTGACGAATGATCCCGAAAATCATCCATTACTGCTGGTTCGGCGGGAAGCCGATGAGCAAGCTCGGAGAAAAGTGTCTTGCAAGCTGGAAGAAATACTGCCCGGACTACGAGATCGTAAGGTGGGACGAGAGCAGTTACGACGTTTCGAAAAACGTTTATATGAAGCAGGCTTACGACGCCGGCAAGTGGGGATTCGTTCCGGATTACGCAAGACTCGATATCATATACCGTTGCGGAGGAATCTATCTGGATACCGACGTGGAGCTGGTGCGCCCGCTTGACGACCTCCTCGGGTTCCGTTGCTTCGTCGGCATCGAGGAAAACGACAAGGTGGCGCTCGGACTTGGATTCGGCGCCGAAAAGGGAAACGGCCTGCTCAGTGACATGATGAAGGAATATGAAGATCGCTCTTTTCTCCGTCCCGACGGGACACCCGATCTCACGCCGTCTCCGGTGATACAGTCCGCTTTTTTTTCGAAAAACGGCTTTACCGGATGCGCCGACACGCCGGTCGAATTCCGCGGATGCACCGTTTTTCCCAAACGTTTTTTCAATCCCACCGATATGAATTCCGGAAGGATCGACGTCACTCCCGACACTTTTTCGATACATCACTACGCGGCGAGCTGGGAAACTCCGGTAAACCGGTTCAGGGGAAAGGTGTACCAGACCCTGTACAGATCCTTCGGAGAGGGATTCGCGGAGGGCGCACGCAGGGTGTTTGGAAAGAGGACCGGTAAGAAAAAATGAAGTATATTGTCATTCTTTTTCTGCTGACTTTTTCGATGACGCTGCTTTTTATCCGGCGCAGGCGCGGAAGGCTGCTTTACGCAAGCGTCATATCGTCCGCCGTTTTCGCCGTTTCCTCGCTGATATATTTAATATCCTTCGGATTCTACCGCGAGGACGTCTCGCTTTCGTCGGTAATTGTAATTGTCGGGTGCCTTCTCCTGATTTTTGCCGGAGAGGAGGCAGCCGCCCTGATTCCGCATCGCGACCGCGGATTCCGCCCGCTCGCCTTTTGCAATATCAGATCCGACAGCGTTTATTCGGTCAGAATCCCGATGCTGGTTGTCTGCTGCGCCGTGATGACGGCGGTTTTGGCGGTCAGGATCGTCGAAGTGTTCTCCCTTGCGGATTCCATCGGTAATTTCCGGACCTTTTCCGAAAAGATGGCAGCGGTCAGGGCATACAACGTGACCCACGTCAGGCGCGGTTCTTCGATACTTGTATCCCAGGCGGGAGAGTTTTCGTTCTGTTCTTTTATCGTCTGGACCTGCATGTTCTTTTATAACCGCATATCCGGGAAGGGAAAAGCGAATTTTGCGGAACTGATCCCTGCCGTTCTTTATTTTTTCCAGCTGTTTTTTATGACTTCGAGAATCGAATACATCAAGGCCTTCGTTTTTATCGTTGCCTTTATTGCCTTCATATCCTACCGTTTTCTCGGAGAACGCAGGGCGGATAAAAAAATACTGATCTGGTCGGCCTGTTCGGTTGCGGCTTTTCTTCTGATCTTTCTTTTCGTCGGGATTTTTACTTACGGAGCGGAATCCGGTAACGGCGTTGTCGCCAAAATCTCCAAATACTCGTCGAGTTCGCTTCTCGGGCTCTCGCGGTGGCTGGAGTCGGGCAGCGAAAGGAGCGGGCTGTTCGCGGAAAATACTCTGCGAAATATATATCTTGTTGCCGGACGTTTCGGATTCGACACGTCAGGTATAAGGATTCACTGGGATTTTTTCAGCTGGGACGGCGGAGAATCGAATATTTATACCGCGATAGCACCGCTTATTTCCGACTTCGGCGCGGCGGTTTCCGTGTTTTTCTTCAGCGTGGGATTTGCCGTCTGCCTTCTGTCCCGCAGTATTCTTGAAAACAAAGACCTCAATATATTCGTCCTGTTTATAGCCTCTCTTTTCCTTTACCCGGTTGTCGTTATGAGCGTTATAGACGATTTCAACGTGCTGATCACCACCTCCCTGATTTACGATCTCGTTTATATTCCGGCAATTTTCCTGCTCGGGTTTGCCCGCTCTGAAAAGGATGCGTGCGCGGCATGAAATTCGTATACGTTGCAGTCTGCAACGACTATGATATGATAACCTACGGGCAGACGGCGAAGGTCGCGCCGTGCGTGACCTTCTGGCCCGATCCCTATCACAGTCTGCGCGGACTGCGGAAAGCCCTGTTCACCGCTCACAACTCGTCAAGGATCAACTCGGTGATCCGTCTGCCCTTCCGCGGAGTATGGTCGGGCGTTTTCCTTCCGGAAAGGATTAAAAAAGAGCTCGACGGAGAGGACCGTATCTGTTTTATCTTCAACGAATTCGTTTTTCAGTACCTCGGGAACGGCATTCCCGGAGTGCTTAAAAAAAGATTTCCCGGATCGGTCAGCGTCTGTCTTTTCGACGACAGGGTCGAAAAAATCTCGCCGGTCTTCGGATTCGACGTTGCGAAAAAAGCCGCGGAGCTGTTCGATTTCGTTCTAACGTACGACGGAAGGGACGCCCGTGATTACGGTATGATTTATTCGCGTCCTTCTCTGATCGACTACTCATTCGTACCCGACGATCCTTCGGTGCCCGCCAGCGACGTTTTCTACGTCGGAAGGGCGAAGGACCGTCTCGACACGTTGATCGAAGTTTACGACAAATGCTCGGAAGCCGGCCTTGCCCCGCTGTTTTATATTATCGAAGTTCCGGAGGAGAGGATCGTTCCGAGACCCGGAATCGTTTACAACAGGCGTCTTTCCTACGGGCAGCTCCTTCGTTTTGTCAGGAGGTCACGGGCGGTCGTGAATATCACGCAGAAGGGAGCCGAAGGGATAACCCTGCGGGACTACGAGGCCTTCAGCATGAATAAATATTTGATTACAAACAATCCGATAATAACGGGTTCTCCGTTTTACACCCCGGAAAAGGTGATACTTCTCGATTCTCTTCCCGGAGGACTGGCGACAATGCGACCGGAAAACGACTCGATTCCGTGGAACGGGACGGAGGAGTATTCGGCGGTCAGATATTACGAATGGCTCGGGAATCTTGTATTTCACACAAATGACTTAAGATGAACGATTATTCCGCCGGTGTCAGAAGAAACGCCGTTCTGAACGTTATAAGGCAAATAAGCAGAATCGCTCTGCCGCTGATTACCTTCCCGTACGTGACGAGAGTCCTGACGAGCGAAAACTACGGCAAGATCGGTTTCTGCGAGTCCATTATCAGCTATTTCGTCCTCGCCGCCTCGCTCGGCATCGGAAATTATGCCGTCAGGGAAGGTGTTTCGCAGCGCGAAGACAGGGACAGGACGGAAAGATTTTCAAATCAGATCCTTTCGATAAACCTTCTTTCGACGCTGATTGCCTATTCCGCTCTGGGAGTTTTTCTATTTTTCTGGAACGGGGAAGCGGAATACAAGCGGCTGCTCTTGATTCAGTGCGTCCAGATTCTTTTCGCGACCGTCGGCATCGACTGGCTTTTCAGCATTTACGAGGATTACCTTTATATTACCGTTCGCAGCGTGCTCATACAGGCGGCGTCGGTCGCGGCGGTATTTCTGCTGATTAAAAAGCCGGAAGATTTTTATCTTTATTCGATTATTTCAGTGGGGTCGTCTGTACTTTCCAATCTGGTGAATCTGTTCTATTCGCGAAAATACGTCCGCCTGAGACCGGTAAGGGATCTCGAACTTTCACGGCATTTGAAGCCGGTGCTGATACTCTTCGCCAACGTGGCGCTGGTACAGGTTTATCTCAATTCCGATCTGACTATGATAGGATTCATGCTCGGGGACACCGAAGTCGGAGAATACAGGGTATCGGTTCAGATTTATTCGCTTGTCAAAACACTTGTCAACGCGATAATCGCGGTTATCGTCCCGAGACTTGCCAAATACGCGCAGGATAAATCGGCCGACGCTTTCCGCTCGGTTTCGGTAAGGGCCTTCAAGGCAGTGACCGTTTTTCTGATGCCGGTGATCGTCGGACTTCTCATGGTCAGCAAAAACGCCGTTCTCATTGCCGGAGGCGAGGAGTATCTTGCCGGAGTTCCCGCCCTGAGAATACTTTGCGGCGCTCTTCTGTTCGCCGTCCCGGCCAATTTCTTTATCAACGGCATAATGCTGACGAAAAAGATGGACGGAAGGATACTTGCCGCCGCCGTTGTCAGCGCCGCGGCCAACGTGCTGCTCAATTTCTTTTTCATACCGTTTTTCGGAATCACCGGAGCGGCCGTGACCACTCTGATATCCGAAGGAACAGTGATGGTTATTGGCCTTTGTTCGTCTGCCGGTTATCTTCGCGGAACGGGTTACGCGAGGACGCTGATCACCGCCGGTACAGGATGTATGCTGATCGTCGGCGTCTGTCTCGGAGTCGGAGCTCTCGGACTGGGCCTGTTTGCCGATACGGCGCTGAAAATCGTCGTTTCGACAGCGGTTTACGCGGCGGCTCTGCTCGTCGGACTAGGGAAGCGCTGAATAATTCGAGTGCGTAGATTGGCGAGAACATTTTTTGCAAGTTTCCCGAAGGGAAACGTGTTCTCGGCTGAGAAATCGCAGCAATACAGGCGGTATTGCAAGATTTTGACGCAAGGACAGGCGGAAAATGAGCCGTCAAGATGCGTACGTCGAATTATTCAGTGCTTCCCTAGGTAAGCGGCGGATCTTCGGGACCGCAGACTGAACCGATTTCAGGAGGAAGAAAATGAAGGGTATTATTCTCGCGGGAGGAGCCGGGACGAGGCTCTATCCGCTTACGATGGTAACGAGCAAGCAGCTGCTGCCCGTCTACGACAAACCGATGATATACTACCCGCTTTCGACTCTGATGCTTGCCGGCATCAGGGATATTCTCGTGATCAGCACCCCGGAGGACACTCCGCGCTTCGAGGCTCTTCTCGGCGACGGCTCCCGGTTCGGGATCAGGCTGTCCTATAAAGTCCAGCCGTCTCCGGACGGGCTAGCCCAGGCTTTTCTGATCGGCGAGGAATTTCTCGGAGACAGCGCCGGCGCGATGGTCCTCGGGGACAACATCTTTTACGGGAACGGGTTGAAAAAAATACTTCGCGCCGCGGCTTTCAACGCGGAAAACGCTGGAAGAGCGACTGTTTTCGGATATTACGTCAACGATCCCGAGCGTTTCGGCGTCGTGACCTTCGACGGGGACGGACGTGTTACCAGCATAGAGGAAAAGCCGGCTGTTCCGAAATCCAATTACGCCGTCACGGGGCTGTATTTTTATCCCTCCGGCGTGTCTTCTCTCGCCAAAAAAGTAAAACCCAGCGCGCGGGGAGAACTTGAGATCACTACCCTGAACGAAATGTATCTCGACGCCGGACTTCTTGACGTTCAGCTGCTCGGGCGCGGATTTGCGTGGCTCGACACCGGAACGGTCGACAGTCTCGTCGCTGCGGCGGATTTCGTTCAGACTATCGCAAAACGCCAGGGAATAACGATTTCGGCTCCCGAGGAGATCGCCTTTATAAACGGGTGGATCGATCGCGGGCTGCTCGCGACGGCCGGCGAAAGATACGGCAAATCTCCCTACGGAGCTCATCTGCGTGCCGTCGCCGAGGGGAAGGTCAGGTACTGACGTTGAAAAAATATCTCGTAACCGGATGCGCCGGTTTCATCGGTACCAATTTCGTATATTATATGCTGAAAAAACACCGGGATATCCTTCTCGTCAACCTTGACAAGCTGACTTACGCCGGGAATCCGGCGAATCTCGAGGCTATCGGAAACGACGCGCGTCATATTTTCGTCAGGGGAGATATATGCGACCCGGAGCTCGTATCGTCGCTTTTCGGAAAATACGATTTCGATTACGTTATCAATTTCGCAGCCGAAAGCCACGTGGACAGGTCGATATCCGATCCCGGCGTTTTCGTCAGGACAAACGTGAACGGCACTTTCAACCTGCTTTCGAAAGCGAAAGACGCGTGGTGCGACGCAGAAAAAAACGTCTGGCGTGAAGGGAAGAAGTTCCTTCAGGTCTCGACAGACGAGGTCTACGGAGCCCTCGGGAAGGACGGCTTTTTCACCGAGACCACTCCTCTTGATCCTCACAGTCCGTACAGTTCCAGCAAGGCGTCGGCCGATCTTTTCGTCAAGGCGTTTCACGACACCTACGGAATGCCGGTGAACGTCACCCGCTGCTCGAACAATTACGGTCCCTATCAGTTCCCCGAAAAACTGATACCTCTGATGATCAACAACGCCCGCCTGCACCGGCCGCTTCCTGTTTACGGAGACGGTATGCAGGTGCGCGACTGGCTGTACGTCGACGATCACTGCCGGGCGATCGACACCGTATGTTCGCAAGGCAAACCCGGAGAAGTATACAACGTCGGCGGACACAACGAGCGCACGAACCTTTTTATCGTGAAGACGGTGATAGACGTTATGAGGGAAAAGCTCGGCGACGGCGGTATTTCCGAAAATCTGATAACACACGTGGCCGACCGTCCGGGGCACGATCGCAGGTACGGGATCGATCCGACGAAGATCGGCCGTGAGCTCGGCTGGTATCCCGAAACGTCCTTCGAAGACGGTATTGTCAGGACGGTGGACTGGTATCTCGACAATACCGGGTGGATGGAAAGCGTGACGTCGGGTGCCTATCTCCGTTATTACGAAGAAAACTACGGCAGCCGGCGGAAATTGACGGCGGACAAAGGATTTTCCGAATGAAAGTATTTGTAACCGGCGCCGCCGGACAGCTGGGAAGAGCCGTCGCGGACGAATTTGCGAAAAGAAAAGACGCCGTCACGGCGTCGGACGTCGTTCCGCCGTTTTCGTCTGCCGACGGGATTGACGGTATTGCGCTTGATATAACCGACGGCGCGGCCGTTTCCGGAATCATCCGTTCGGTCTCGCCCGACGTTATCGTTCACTGCGCCGCCTGGACCGCCGTCGACGCAGCAGAACTCCCGGAAAACAGGGCGAAGGTCGACGCGATAAACCGCGACGGGACGTGCAATATCGCGAAGGCGGCCGCGGAATGCGGCGCGAAAATGATATATATATCGACCGATTACGTTTTCGGCGGAAGCGGTACCCGACCGTGGAAGCCGGACGGCGACGGGTTCGCCCCGAGGAATTATTACGGCGAGAGCAAGCTTGCGGGTGAAAACGCAGTAAGATCGCTTCTCGAAAAGTATTTTATCATACGGACTTCCTGGGTGTTCGGTCCGGGAGGAAACAATTTCGTCAGGACGATGATACGCGCCGGGAAGACTCATTCCTCCGTCCGGGTGGTCGATGATCAGATCGGTACGCCGACCTATACCCGTGATCTCGCCCGTCTTCTCGCGGATATGGCGCGGACCGAAAAATACGGCGTTTACCACGCCACGAACGAGGGCGGTTATATCAGCTGGTACGGCTTTTGCGCTGAAATATACAGGCTGTACGGCCTCGGAACGGCGGTGATACCCGTTTCGACAGAGGAATACGGTATGTCGGTCGCCGACAGGCCCCGCAATTCCAGACTCGACAAATCGAAGCTGGAGCGTTGCGGCTTCATTCCGCTTCCCGACTGGCGCGACGCGCTTTCAAGATACTTGGAAGAAGAGGATCTCTGATGGGACAGATAAATGTAAAAAAAGACGTGGGCGGCATCGGAGGACTCTGTCTGATCACCCCCGCGGTCCACGGTGACAGCCGCGGGTATTTTATGGAGACCTATTCCCGCCGGGATATGGAGGAAAACGGGATCTTCGTCGATTTCGTACAGGACAATCAGTCCTTCTCCCGCGGGGGAGTTCTGCGCGGACTTCACTTTCAGATAAACCATCCGCAGACGAAGCTCGTAAGAGTCGTCCGCGGAGAGGTGTTCGACGTTGCGGTGGATCTGAGACAGGGTTCGGAAACATACGGGTGCTGGCACGGAGAAATCATTTCCGCCGAAAACAGGAATCAGTTTCTCATACCGGGCGGATTTGCCCACGGGTTTCTCGTCCTTTCCGACGAAGCCGAATTCTGTTACAAGTGCGACGATTTTTATCATCCCGGCGACGAGGGCGGCATCGCCTGGAACGATCCGGGTATAGGGATAATCTGGCCTGGCGTCAGCGGTAACTATCCCGGATCCGCGTCCCCCGACGGATACCGTTTCCGGGGTGAAAAGCTTTCTCTGTCAGAAAGAGACCGCCGATGGGGCGTTCTCTCCGAAAAGGACGTAAACCGAAATGCGTGAAATACCGGCAAACGAATATCAGTCGGTCCTTCTCGGCGTTTTCAGGGCGTTTTATTCCTATTGCGAAAAGAACGGCATAAGAATGTATCTCGGAGGCGGGACGGCTCTCGGGGCGCTGAGGCACGGCGGGTTTATTCCGTGGGACGACGACATCGACGTTTTTATTTCGCGGGAAGACCGCGAAAAACTGTCGCGGCTTGCCGAAGAAGACCCCTGGATAGATGAAGAAAAGCGCTACAGGATACTGCCGCCCGCGACATTCCCTTCGGTCTATCCCTTTTTCAAGGTAATCGACACGAAGACCCTCGTGTATGAAAAGAATATTTCGAAAAAGTACGCGACGGGCGTCTGGATAGACGTGTTCTGCCTTTCATACTGGGCGGACGACGAAAGGACCGCGAGAAGGCAGTTCAAACGCTTTTCATTTTACAGCACGATGAACAAAGTCGTGATCGGCGGCAATTACCGTACGCGAAAATACAGATTTCTCGAAGTATTCGCGTTTCCCGTACGCATGCTTTTACTTCTTTTCGGAATGGACAGCGGTTACTGGTGCCGGAAAGTGATCGCCCTCGACAGATACGAATCGGGAGAATACATGGGTAACGTCACCTTTCCGGATTCCTTCGAGAGGGAGCATTACCGCGCGGAGTGGTTCGAAGGGACGACAGACGCGGTTTTCGAAGGCATCCCGTGCGTGACCTTCGGAAACGTCGACGCGGTACTTACTCACTTTTACGGGGATTATATGACCCCTCCTCCGGAGGACAAACGCGTCCGGCACAATCCGGAGGCCTACTATCTCGAATGAAAACGGAAGATCGAAAATGAATGCAATAATCGTAATGTCGGGCGGCTCGGGCGAAAGATTCGGAGGAGCTGTTCCTAAGCAGTACGTAAGGATATGCGGGCGGCCCGTGATCGACTACGTGCTCGACGCCGCCGACGGATCCGAAAAGGCGGACGAAACTGTGATCGTTATGGACGAAAAATGGACGGGAGAGTCCGAAAAGATCTCGTCGGGCAGGTATCCGCTCGTCCCCAACGGAAAAACGAGGGTCCTTTCCCTTTACAACGGACTGAAATATTTAAAAGAACGTTTTTCCTGCGAAAAGGTGGTCGTCGTCGACGCCGTAAGGCCGCTGATAACGCCGGAACTCATCGACGGGTATTTCGACAAGCTTGACGAATTCGACGCGGTCATCACCTCGGAAAAGATCACAGGCGGGTTTACCGATATCCGGGACAGAAATCTCGACAGGGAGGAGTATATCATAACCCAGTCGCCGGAGGGCTTCAGGTTCGGCCTTCTGTGGGAGAATTACGATCCGGATTTCAGATATCAGGAGACCGCCGGCATGCTTCCCGCGGGGTCTAAAAGATACTACAATTTCGCTTTCAGAAACAATCTGAAACTGACCTACGATTTCGAACTTGAGTACGCCGAAATGCTGATCCGGAAAAGAAACAACGGATCGTTTTGAGCGTTTCAAACGACCGGAAGAATATTTTTTCGTTTTTTTCGCCCGATTGATACGATTTTTCTTGAAAATCCGCGGAATTGTGATATAATAATTATATCCATTTATTTTATACAGGAGAAAACCGCTATGGCAGAAGAAAAGAACTTTTTTCAGAAACTGATCGACACTCCGGATACGACCGACGAGTATGAAGAGGAGGATATCCAGCAGAACAAAACAATGGGTATCCTGGCTTATCTGTTCTGGCTCGTGCTTATTCCGCTGTTTGCAAGAAAGGGATCGAAATACGTCAGGTTCCACGTGAATCAGGGACTGATCCTCTCGATCTGCTGGACCGCCGTTGCCATCGTTTGCAGCATCCTGTCGATGATCCCTTACGTCGGCTGGCTGTTTGCCGTGATCGAGTATATCCTCAGCCTTGCGTTTACCGGTCTTGCCGTCTTCGGAATCGTTTTCGTTGCCAAGGGACGCGCCAGAGAGCTTCCGATAATCGGGAAATACAGGATTCTGAAATAATTACTCAGATACTAAATATGATCCGGGAGGCACAAGTGCCTCCCGGAGCATATTTAAGAAGTGAAGTTTGCCCTTCGGGCGAGTGAAGTCGTTCGCTTCGCTCACAGTGAAGTATTGCGGCTTTGCCGCAAAGTGATGTTAAGGCAATACCGCACAATTCGCGTGCGTGTATT
>JAEEGL010021886.1_pt1 | contig 14400 bp, 15 predicted proteins | sample 9134231 | NCBI WGS metagenome assembly JAEEGL01 (sample SAMN16246548, study PRJNA631951) | gut metagenome | biome: gut microbiome; feature: rumen; material: fiber-attached | host: Bos | place: Iran: Karaj | collected 2018-10
ACCACCTGCTGCACGTGCCTCCTCGTCAAGCTTAATATCTGTACCACGACCGGCCATGTTAGTTGCGATAGTAACAGCACCATGCTTACCTGCCTCAGCAACAATTTCAGCTTCTTTCTCGTGGTATTTAGCATTTAATACATTGTGCTCGATACCCTCTCTGCGAAGCATCTTTGAAACAAGTTCTGAAATATCAATATCAATTGTACCAACCAGTACTGGCTGTCCCTTGTCATGAGCAAGCTTAACTTCTTCGACAACGGCCTTATACTTTTCCTTCTTGGTTTTGTATACAGCATCGTCATGGTCAATACGCTGAATTGGCTTGTTGGTAGGAACCTCTACAACGTCCATGCCGTAAATATCACGGAACTCTTGCTCCTCAGTAAGAGCTGTACCTGTCATACCTGCCTTCTTTTCATATTTGTTAAAGAAGTTCTGGAATGTAATGCTAGCAAGAGTCATTGACTCACGCTTAACCTCAACATGCTCCTTAGCCTCGATAGCCTGATGTAAACCATCAGAATAGCGACGACCTGGCATAATACGTCCTGTAAATGAATCAACAATCATTACCTGATTATCTGAAACAACATAATCCTGATCCTTGAACATAAGGTTATGTGCACGAAGGGCAAGAATGATGTTGTGCTGAATCTCAAGATTCTCTGGATCTGCAAGGTTTTCGATGTGGAAGAACTGCTCTACCTTCTCGACACCTTGAGCTGTAAGGTTAACAACCTTATCCTTTTCATCTACTATGAAATCACCGGTCTCATTTCGTTCAACACCCATGATGGCGTCCATCTTGGAAAACTCTGGAAGGTCCTCGCCACGCTGGAGCTGACGAGCAAGCACGTCACAAAGCTCATAAAGCTTAGTAGACTTACCAGACTGACCAGAAATAATAAGTGGTGTACGAGCCTCGTCAATAAGAACTGAATCCACCTCATCAATGATACAGAAGTTGAGGCCACGCTGTACTAAATCCTTTTCATATACGCACATATTATCACGTAAATAATCGAAACCAAGCTCGTTGTTAGTGATATATGTAATGTCGCAATTGTATGCCTCCTGACGCTCCTCTTTAGTCATGTCGTTAAGAACAACACCAACTGTAAGACCAAGGAAACGATGAACCTCTCCCATCCACTCAGCATCACGCTTGGCAAGGTAATCATTAACAGTAACTATGTGAACACCCTTGCCTGCAAGCGCATTAAGATACGCTGGAAGAGTAGAAACCAATGTCTTACCTTCACCTGTACGCATCTCCGCGATACGTCCCTGATGAAGAATGATACCACCTATAAGCTGTACTCTAAAATGCTCCATTCCAAGAGCTCTCTTACCTGCCTCTCGAACAACAGCATATGCCTCTGGGAGCAAATCATCTAATGTCTCACCATTTGCCAGTCTATCCTTGAACTCTACAGTCTTACCCTTGAGCTCCTCATCAGAGAGAGCTCCCATTGCCTCTCTATATGATTCAATCTTATCCACAATTGGAGCTATTCGCTTAAGCTCGCGCTGTGAATGTGTACCAAAAATCTTGTCAATAACACTCATTATATTAAATCTCCTAATCTAGAGACCTTTTATCTGTTAAAAAGTCCCATAAACTTCATTTATTTTAACAGAAATTAGCATTCTAAACAATGGATTACACTTCTATTCACGTCTTTTAATTAATTTTTAATAAATATAAAAGCTACCCCAGGTAGGGTAGCCTATAATTTCAAAATCTTTTTAAAAATTCAGCAGGAGTTTCTACATCAATAACAGCATTTTTGTAGTCTTTTATATTTCTTGTAACAATTACATTTATTTTATTTCGTCGCGCTGACTCATGCAAGATGGCATCTTCATAATCATTTATCTCACTGTCCAAAGCATTTAGAACATCGTCCTTATTCACATCAAGTGTATCAACAAGACTTAATAGTTTACTAATAATCTTTTTGGACGCGACATGATTATGTGTATATTTATGTGTCAAATAATAAATATCTGCAACAGTATTTGCTGTAATGTTTCCCTCAATTTTCTTGTCTGCAATCAAGTAAAATATCTCCTTTGCAGACTCTGAATAAGGTTTGCGGTTTTGTATAAAATCTATTACCACACAAGTATCTAGAACTACTTTATTCATGTTTTAGATAATCTCTCCTCCTTTAGATTCTCGCTACTAATAGTCGATGGAATTGCTCCAAACAATTCATCAACTAACTCTCTTTTATTCTGATAAGGTGCAGATATTTTAGCGATAATCTTGCCGTTTTTTGTTATAAAGATATCTTTTTCATTAGCCTCACTTAAATATTTGCCCAAGTTCGCCTTTAATTCTGTTATCGTAATAGACATATCAATCCCTCCATTCGTACTATTATTGTATCATGATAGTACGAAATTGTCATATAAATCGTACGATTACATTTTCAACTTCTTACATGAATATATATCTTTCAGTAGCAAAAGCTATTTTATCCATTGGCTTTAGTTTATACCTTTGTTTATAGCAAAGAGCTTCTCCATTTACCGTGGTACCATTTAGGCTGTTTAAATCCATGAGATAATAGTGCCCATTCTCTTTTACAATTTTCGCATGGGAATTACTCACTGTATTGGAATGGAGTATCATGTCATTGTTTTGACCAGAACCAATTCTAAAGATTTCTTTATTGATAATAAAATCGTCCTCTCCACCACGGCCGTCAAAAATCAACTTGCCTGTAGGCTTGGCGTCAGTAAGAAGAACTGTCTTTTCATCTAATTCAAAGGATGGATCAACATAAAAATCTTCTGATTCCAATTCGTATTTACGATTTTCTTCTTTTTTATTTTTTCCAAATCTCTTTGTCATACTTAGAATATGATCCATAAAGCTCAATTTCCTATCATCTTCATAATAATTTGCCAAATAATCCTCGGTGCAAATATCAGATGATCTTTCCAAAACTCTTTCCTCGTACGAATCATCTTCCTCATCATCTAAGCTTACTGGTTCAACATATATATCCGGCTTTTCAACCTCAATTGATTGGAACAATTCTAAGATTTCATTTAACGTATAATCATTTTTTAGACATTTATCATATGCCTGATAAACCAACTGTGTAAGAGTCCTATCTGATGCTGGAACGACTGTGAGAAAATATTCCATAAGACTTCGGAACTGTTCCTGAACACTTCCATTATCCATAGGATAATAGCAAAGGTTTATTCTTATATTATCTCCTGTTTTTTCTATAAAAACAGTATCTTTATCTATGCAAATATGTCTTTCATCTATTAAAAATCTCGCAATCTCATCTAAGCACAGTTGCATACCTAGGATGATTTTCTGCATTACCTCAATATCAATATCTATAGATGACATATAATCTTCCAAATTTATTTTTCGACTAATATTATAATTATACTGGGTTACTCCATTTAAACTCATTTTGTTTATATCTAGTATACCATTAATAGTATTTTCCCTAATCATTCTTGTTTCATAAGAATCGTAATCCTGTACCAACTCAGCCACCATATAGCTTTCGTTGTGTTTTCTTTTAAATGTAAATTCCATAAAGTCAATCCACTATGGCGTGGTAAACACCAACCAATCCTTCCTTTAATCTATATGTCTTTACTGCATCAAAAGATTCCTGGCTATAGCTAACACAAGTGAGCATTTCTTTAAAAATGTCATAGGCCAGACAAACTGCAACGCCAAAAAAGATTATACATATGCTAGTAATTACTGCCCCTTCTACTGTATAACTGGCTTTTAATCTCATATTAATACTCCTCTAATTGTGCCTATTGTAAGCATCAAAACATATCCTACCAACATAAAAGGAATAAAGGGTAATTCTGGTTCATTATTAAGCTTATGCCTTCTAACAACTATCAAACCTGCGATTAAAGCCAAAACAGAACTGATCCAGACCAAAATTATCGTATTTACGAAACCTAAGTATACTCCTGTAGCTGCGATAATTATTGCGTCACCTTTTCCAATTTTTTCTTTACTAACAATACTTAGTATATAGAAAAATATGCCAATTAATACTCCTCCTAGCATGCTCAAGAATGAATATTGACCTTTGAAAAAACTAATTACTAAACCTACAATCCCAAAGAAAACGACTTTTCTAACGTCTATTGTTCTTGTTTTATAATCCTCTAAAGAAGCAGTTGTATACATGCAAAGCAATCCTAATATTTCCATGTTTCTCCTTAAAATAACTTCTGAATATTCTCTATCGTTCAACCATACTAACTACTTTCAATGATTTTCTCCCGCAGCACATTTACTACAGGGCCGCTTTGTATCCTTAACCTCTTCATAAGGAACCTTGCTGATATTGTGCTTTATGTTAGTGCAGTTGATATCTGTATGATATGCCGTGCCATAATCAGTAATAAATATAAATGTACCTGCCTTCTTTCCACCACATTTTTCACATTTATAGTATATGGCGCCGCCTTTATTTCTAGCGGATTTTAAATCCCTTTTCGGTATTCTATGAACGGATGGATTTAAGTATGTGCAGTAAAAATCATTATGATATGCTTCACCATGTTCCGTAATATAAACATATCTGCTATCTGTAGTATTTTCCGCCTTATCATAGCCTACCCATTTTCTACATCTTGCTCTTTGGTTTACTTCAAAAGAAAAATCTCCTATCAAACCTACCGGAAATGTCATTACATAATCAACTTTTATATCAATGTAATTTCCTTCAACAGATGTATTGAAAAAATTAAAGCCTACTACCCCTCCATCAACAAAGGATATTGGCGCCTCATTCTTCGATATTTCTACACTGCAAAGAGCTATAGTAGATGCCATTAGGGCTGCTTCAGATATTTCTCCGGAAACCGTTGGTTCATCAGGCTTTATCTCTACATCTTTGTCTGATTCCCCTCCATTAGCTATACTTCCCAATGTCACAGCCATAGTTCTACTTGCATAATTTATGGACTGCTGCACCCCAGCTTGTACCTGCAACAGCCTAAAAATGAACATTCCAAATACCATTATTGTTATAAATATAGGCATAACTATAGCTGCTTCTATGGTGTAGCTTGCTTTTTTGAAGGGGGTATAAATAGGCGTCTCTACCTGAACAGGTTTATCGTGAGTTTTGGCAATTATTGAATTTTTATTGATATGAAATAAATTAAATAGATTAAATTCTTTGTCTCGTGCAATAAGACTTTTTGGGGATGAGAATTTGATTTTTCGAGACACCTATTTATACCTCCTTCCTATATTATTTAATAAGAAATACACTTTGTTTTAGTAAAATAATATCCACTTTCTTCTTGAGGAGTCAGCATAGATAAAAACATTTCTTCTCCGGAATAATCTATAGAAAAATCTGCCGCAAATGCCATGTTATCCATGCGAACGTTCTTATAATCTTCTGTTTGCATCAATGCATCTTCCATAACATCGCAAGCCCTAATAGCTAAAGTTTCATTAGTGTTTAATGACAAAAAACTCATCAAATATTGTTTATAGCTAACACCTGTTTTAGAATCTTTTGCCTTAAAATTTACGTCTCCAACCGATGACAAATGCCATACATCAGATGTCCATTGATCTAGATTTTTTATTAATGGTACTTTCCCTCCACTTAGCAAAAGTCGAATATCCAATGTACTTTCAACGTAAGCCCAAGCAGCAATAATTGCATATTTAACCGCCTCCACAATTGCTGGATTCATGGTAAAGCCTGCTAATACTTCTGCTATCGCCATAGCTTCTGCTTTCATGGCCTCATTCTTCATTATGGTTGTAAAATTGGCTGCCTCTCTAAGCAGCAGGATTTCTTCAACTACTGTAGCAAGACTTTGCGCATCGGATTCCTTTCCCGCAATTATGTATTCTAGCTCGTATTTCAACCCATCATGTTTTAAATCCTTGCAATAATAACTGTAATTAGTCATTAAATAATCTATGAATAATGCCTTTTCTACAACATCTCCTCCACTAGAAACTGAAAGCGTTCCTTGTTTAAGAGTTCTATGGGAAGGTAGCGTCCCTAGTTTCACTGATGCGTCAGATATACCATCTTCTTTGGTAACCGTTCCAAGTATTCCTCTAGAAAAAGATTCTCGAATTCTACTGAAAGCATCAAGTGGATTGTCCTCCACAGAACCTGGCTCCTCATAATCTGCCGGATTAGTTTCTGGATTATTGTCTGTAGCAGCTTTATGCTTTTTATCTTCCTGATCCTTTTTAGCTTTTTCTAATGTACTTTTTCCTGCATCGGCTTTCTTTTCAACTTCAACTTTTTCGATGTTATTTATTGCATCTATTTGCCCTTTAATACCATCAATTACTTGACTTGCCATTTCATCCATTGCTGCCTTCTCTCCCAGTATTACTACTCCCTGGCCCTGATTATCAGTTAACAATGCATACTTCGCATTACATCCTTGAGGACTTAATCTTGCATAATTAAATCCGCCATCAATACTTGCATTATATTTACAATAATCTACAGTCTTAGATTCAAGAATTCCCGAACCAATGGACTCTGTTCCATATCCCAAATCTATCGCCAATATCTTATAATTGGACCATAGATAAGGATTGTATTCCGAGAAAGCACTTTCCACAGCCATATCCGTATATTCCTGCGAAAAAGAATGTAACTCATATAATCTGACACATTCTGCCATGGTCAAGATTAAAGTCATAACCATGGCTATTATCATTGAAAAGAATACTGACAATGAACCTTTAGCCACTATACCTGTCCAGCCTTTGATTTAATTGTTTTAAAGATTCCCTCAACAAGAGCAGTCATCTGGTCCTTAAAAATAAGAACTATTCCTATTAAGACAACCAAAATTAAGATCATCTCAACTGTTCCTATTCCATCTTCTTCTAAAAGCAGTTCTTTTAACTTGTTTTTAATTATTAAAAATTTCATATTTTTTCCTCTCTTTTACATTTTCATTTGTAACATTGCTGGCACCACCAAAATAACTATTACAATAAAAAGCATTCCAGCCATTGGGATTAACAATTTAGTAGACGCCTTCTCACCTGCTCTGACTGCATTTTGTTTTCTTAATTCAAAAGCGTATTTTTCCTCTTTTTCTAAGCAATCAAGCAAATCTCTAGAACCTTTTCTAAGGTTTTGTACAAGCAACATCGATAACTTTCTATATTCTCTGCTCTCACTATTTTTACCTAGCTCTTCTATCGCTTGTAATTCACTTAACCCATCTGTCATTTTTCGATACATTATTACTATGTCTTCGAAACCGGCTCTAGGCTTTTTACCTTTTTCTACTACTCCCTTTCGATATGAAATAACCATTTTTTCAAGAGCTTTTCTAAAGCTCATTCCTGCGCCCATCAAAATTGAAAGTTCACTGACTATCAATGGATAATCTTGTTCCTTTTCTCTTTTGATTCGTTCCAATTCAAGCTTTTTATCTCGCTTATTCCCTATTTGAACACCTGCTATTGCAACTATTCCAAGAAGAATCACCTGTAAACCTCTAAAGTTCATTTTTTCTTTCCAGGCAATTGACATATTTCCCACTTTTTGGGGAAGTTTTAAAACTTTATTTTCCCTAGTTTCTTCATTTACAGCTTCAACTTCTCGCGAAATAGCCTCCATTTTCCCATCAAGAGTTTTTATGCTTTTAGGAACTGCCATCACAGAAAAACTGTGAATTCTTTCCTCGCCGTCATATCTTAATATTGCTGTAATTCCTACTACTACACCTTCAACAGGTATTTCTTCACTACGAATTTTTCCATCACTTTGAAAATAATCATATGGGTCAAATCTCCATTCTGCAGATATTAATCCATCTGCATAGCTATCCTTAAGAACTAAGTCATAGGACACATTATCTGCTGCTTTATTTTTCCCTAAATACGTTTTATCAATCTCTTTTATTGCACTATCAAAAGCTTTTTTCACCTGCTTTTGGGATAGCCTTTGCTCTTGAACATTTACTTTTAAACTTTGTGTTTCATCTAAAAAGTCTAATTCTAATTCCTTGGAAAATTCTCCTTTACCGGGCTCAAGTCTTTCTACAGTTCCGTCGAATTTAACTCGTGTCTTTATAAAGTCAGCTACCAGCAATCCACTTCCCAGGAGGAGTATTACTATAACTATTTCTACTAATTGTTTCTTTGTTATTTCCAAAATAAAATCCTCCCTCTCAGACTCTTATGTTGATTATCTTTCGACCTAATATTATTAATGCTCCATAAATTAATAAGCACACTGTCATTAGAATTACGCCAGTTAAGTTATTGTATAAAGGCGCAATGAAGCCTTTTGAAGTCAAAGATATATAGGCAATTATTCCCATCGGCATAACACACATTACCTTCAACTCTAAACGCTTTTCTGTCGTAATTGTTTCTATCTCTTGCTTTACAGCTAGATTCTCCTCTATCTTCAAAGCCGTTTCCCTTATATGTTTTCCATAGTCTCCACCACTTCTTTTTGCAAAAGAGATAATCTCAGCAAGGCTAATTGCCTCCTCTAGTTCTATGCTTTCTGCAAATTCGTTGAAAGCCCGCTCTAATTGCATATTCATGGCTATTTTTTGATTCATAACATGAACATACGGCATAAGAATAGAGTCCTTAGAATACAACTGCTTTAATTCGTTTTCTGATTGCTTTATAGCTCGTTCTAGCGAATATCCAGCCTGTAATCCAGACACAATTAAATTCATATATTCTTTAAACTCTATAGAAAGTTTCCCTATTCTCTCTTCTTCTACTGCATCACGCTTTAGTTTTAGCCAAAATGGGATTACAATTATTCCTACCGCTATTCCCAATATGGAATTGTAGAATAGGTATGAAATTATCAAAGAAAGTCCTAATCCCTGGAGTATAAATACGTAATCCCTCTTTCTTATGTTTCTAAAGAAATTCCACTTGCCAAAAGCTTTTCTGTATGAATCAGTTTTCCTACTTTTTCCCATTGACCTACAATCCTTCCACCAGTTTCACTTATTTCTTTAAAACGATATAAGCAATTCAACTTTATCTCGTTGTTTTCAATCCCATCCACTTCTGCTATCTCCAAAAGTTTTCTGCTCTTGTCTCTCAATCGGCCAAGTTGAACTATAATATCTATCCCAGATGCAATCTGCTGCCTAATGGCTGGCAATGGGATTTCTGCTCCCATCAAAACCATTGTCTCCAAACGAGATAACATGTCCTTACATGAATTGCTGTGTCCTGTGGAACAGCTGCCATCATGCCCCGTATTAAAAGCCTGAAGCATTTCTAAAGCTTCAGCGCCTCGACATTCACCTACAATAATTCTATCCGGTCTCATTCTAAGGCTAGACTTTAATAGATCTCGAATTGTTATTTCGTTTTTACCTTCGAGATTTGCATTTCGAGCCTCAAGACGAACGAGATTTTCTACCTTTTTAAGCTGTAGCTCCGCCGAATCCTCTATAGTTATCACTCTTTCATCCTCAGGAATGAATTCTCCTAGGGCATTTAGAAAAGATGTCTTCCCACTACCAGTACCACCCGATACAAATATGTTGTACCCAGCCTTTACTAGCTTTCTCAAAAACTCAATTTGTTCTCTTGAAATAGAGCCATATGACTCCAGTCTATCCATCGTCATTTGTTCTTTGGGGAATTTTCTTATAGAAAGGATACTGTAATCTACCGCAGCCGGCTTCAACACGATATTTACACGTGAACCATCTGACAGTCTTGTATCTACAATAGGATTTGATTCATTTACTATTTTGTTAGTACTTGCCACAATATTTTGGATTATATCGTTTAATTTTTCTTCTGATGAAAATCTCTCATTTGACCTAATTACCTGGCCCGACTTTTCTATAAAAATTCTATCTGGACCGTTAATCATAATCTCGGTGATTTCCTCGTCTGCCAATAAATCTTCTAAAACATCAAGTTTTCTTAAAGAGTTAAAGACGTGGCTTTCTATTTTCTGCCTTTCCAAAAGAGAAATTGGTTTGATTTTCGAATGATTTATTATGCTATTTTTTATTATCTGAAGTATTTCTTCATCTGTCACATCGTAGGATAAATCTATTTGATTCATCACTTCTATGCGAATCTCTTCTTCTAAATTATCCATAATTTTCAACCATCTTATCTTGTAAGAGCTTACGTACAAATACTCCTAAATTTCCTTGCAAAAGCTCCTCTAATTGGTAAGCTCCATCAGAAAGATTCCCTGCAGACATTGGTAGTAAAACATTCTCCAATTCTATTTCTGTGTTAGATCTTTCAATATAATCAAGAAAAAGCTCTTGAGACTTTCTAAAATAATCTCCAGGTTTACCTAAGACAAAGAGCTTATCCAATCTTTGAATATATTTATTGAACCCGTTTATTGCCCTTCCAAATAGAACAACTATGATTTCATAACCTGCTGTAGAAAGCACATCAAAAAATCTACTCCAAGTTTCTTCATCTATTTCTCCAATTTCAGTAGGGTTCATAAATGGTTCAATATAATCAAAGCCTAAATAGGATTTCACATACTTTGATAAATCTATTTGCTCTTGACCTGTACTAATCTCATATAGATAATCCATGAGATTCCTTTCACAAAAACTACCTATAAGATTTGGCAGTATAGAAATCTCCTCTAGATCTAAAAATAGAACTTTTTTATTAGTCCCATAGATTTGCGTTAATGTCATAGAAAACGGCAACTGCAATTCATGAGCAGCAGGAGAATATACTCCCACCAATTTAGACGTGCCATCATTAGATTTTGTATTAGTATAGGTGGACCTAAGCTCTTTTATTTGGTCTAAGATTTTATCTGCTGACTGATATTTATATATTTTGTCCTCAGACATATCTTCCTGGTTTTCACTCAGATAGTATTTATGCTTTACCATGCCCTTTGGCTTAAAATTTCCTACATCTGCAAATTCTTCCGAGAGCAATGCAACGTCATAATTATTCTCATCTGTAAAAAAACCTTCGGTACTCGTAAATATATGAAAGTTTGCATTAGCTCCTTCCATAAGGTATGAAGCAAGCTTGATTATGTAATCTTCACATTGATCACATAAAGCTATCTGTATATTATTCATTTAGTCATCCTCCATATTCTATGATTTAACCTGCAGCAAAAAAAACGCAGCCGTAATGTAAAAAGAATAATGGAGCTGTCTCTTTACGAATTGTCTTTCATATAAACATCGCAATATGATGATAATGCCAGCAAGCATTACCGAGGTAACCATCAAATTTATTACCGCTTCTGTATCCAACATGGTTGATACGACACAAAAGAGTTTGACATCTCCCATTCCTATTGTCTTCCTACACAATCTCAGCAGAAGCAGGAGCACAAAAGGCCAACTTGCTTTAATAATGAAATAAACAATTCCCGCTGTCCTGAATTCTATGAGGTTTACCAAAATTCCCGATAGAAAACCCAGTACAATTAGTTGATTTGGAATTTTGTAATACCTGGCATCAAAAATAGACGCTGCTACCAAAATACTCCAGATCAATATCGTCTTCGTTTTTTTCACCTCCGTTTCGACAGCATTATAAAGATGGTCATTTGAATTTTGAATAGCATTTTTTGCTATAAAATTTTTACTACTGTTTTAAACTTTTTTAATTTCAGCGTTATATATAATGCGCCTGTAAATTTTCGTTCAGTATCTATAACTATTCCACAATGTATTTTTATTTTTTAGGTAAATAATTCCTCAATATCAATTATCGAGTAATTTTACAACAAGCAAAAAAAGAGATTCCCACTACAGGAATCTCTTTTGCAATGTTCAATTTTAATTTTTATGCCCAAAAGCCTCTGCTCACATCATTTCCCATGAGACTTTCATTTAATGAGGCTTTGCCATAAGTAATGCCTGCCATTACATGTTGGGTGTTTTGCATTATCGGTGCGGAAGTATCCTCCTTTGCTATCTGCGAGAACGCATCACCCAGTTCATCCATTACTCTTTTTGCTTCTAGTAATCCTTCGCCATTTGCCTTATATATGGATTTGGAAACATTTCGTTGTACATAATCGTACAACGCGTACAGATCTCTACTTACCTTGTATTCAAAATTTAAATCCTTCTGGAGGTGATTAACAACCTGGGCGCATTTTTGAAGAGCCTTGATTGCTTCATCCACTTGGCCAGCCTTAAAATTATCTAGCGCATCTGTTTCATATTCCTCGTAGATGTCGTAAAGGATAGATATAAGTCCACTTCCATTACTAGACGCTATTCTTAAGGTAAAAGCTGAAATCTTATCTTTGTTCATATTACTATTACTCCTATTAAGGCCAAACTTTGCTCAGATTACTGAAGAAGCTGTAATGCCAACTGTGGCAGCTCATTGGCCTGCGCAAGTGCTGATACACCTGCCTGCTCTAATACATTGAGCTTTGTATATTCAACCATAGTTGTTGCCATATCAGTATCTTCTATTCTAGAAATAGCCGATGTCATGTTTTCTTCTGTTGCGTCCAAAGATTTTGTTGTGTGATCAAGCCTGTTCTCGTAAGCACCTAACTGAGAACGCACAGCTGTTACATAATTAAGGGCAGTACCAAGAGCATCCATTGCATCCTCTGGTCCATCCATCTTGGTTACATCAACCTTGTCTATGTACATAAACTCAGTTGTTACTGCTGCAATTCTAACATCAATGGATTGTCCCTTATTTGCACCTACCTGAAGTGACATAGAACCTATGTCAGTTACATTAAAGGTGATTCTTCCTTTATTTGTTGCTGATGTATCTGATTCTCTATCAAATCCTGCTTCAGCGTAGAACGATAACTCAAAACCTTTTGTATCTTTTACAGTAATGTGGTTACCATCGTAGTTTACTGTAGCTTGCTTTCCAAACAAAGATGGAACAACTGTCTGGTCATCTCTATAAAGATTAATCTCGGCGTCTGTACCTACTTTTTCAATGATAGGTCCGTTCTCACCTGCTGTAAAATCAGTTTCTGAAAATCCTAAAGCCTTGGCAAACTCTACGCTCGATAACTCAATCTTTAAGTTTGCATCAGCTCCAAATTTCTCTGATCGTATTTCAAGTTTCTCATTTGGATTTGAAATAATAACACCAGCTTTTTCACATGCGTCTCTAAGCTGCCCGTATACAGATTCGCTGCTAGCGCCCTGCATAAGCTGAATTCCATATCCATTTATAGTAATAGAGCCTGATATTCCAAGGCCGCTACCACTGGCTGTCTGTGTACCATTTTTTGTAACTGTCCAATCGGTGCCATCAATATAATCCATGAAATTTGCGTTACTTGGAACTGTAATTGATGTGACTGTAGTTTCATTCAAATAATCATTTGTCACTGTTTCTGTGAAGTTTCCACCAGTGCTTGCAGTTGCTGCTGCAGTACCTTGAGTCGCAGCTTTCGTAATATCTAACTGATAAATTCCAGCTGGAACTTTATTAGATGACTGCATTCTTGTACAGTGGTCTGCATAAATTCGAGTATCCAAAGAACCATTTAACAAATTGATGCTGTTAAATTCTGTTGTATCAGCAACTCTATCTATTTCTTCTAATAATGAGTTGATTTCTTTTTGGATTGCTTCTTTTTCATCGTCAGAGTTTGTTCCGTTTGCAGCTTGAACAGCAAGTTCTCTCATTCTTTGAATCATGCCTGTAACTTCATTGAGAGCGCCTTCTGCTGTCTGAAGTACTGAAATTCCGTCGGAACCGTTAGTAGATGCTTGGTCTAAGCCATCGATTTGTGCCTGCATTTTGGCAGCAATAGCTATGCCAGATGGGTTATCTGACGCATGATTAATGTTAAAACCTGAGCTTAACTTTTCCATTACATCTGAAAGGGAACTCTCAGTACCAAGAAGTTGGTTGTTTGTGATCACCGCTGACATGTTATTGTTAATTCTCATAGTGCCTCCTATAGCCGTAAAACAAATCTAGCATCCGTGCGGTGTTTAGTTTAAATAAAGATCATCCATGTCCTTACACTTTTTATATCGGATGAAGCCCCTTAAACTTAACCCAATATAATGATATTTTCCTTTAAAATAGCTCGCCAACAACCTTAATATATCCTCGTGCGATTCCATATAAAGCCTGGGTCTGAATTTCATCGTCTTTTGCTTCATTTACCTGGAAGTTTCCAAGCTGCCAATTGTATACATCGTTTACACTTACGCCTGATTCACGGGTAAATGAGAAATCAAATTCAAATCCTGTCTCTGATTGCATTATTTCAGCTATTGTCTCTTCCTGGTTTGCAAACTGCTCTCTCATCTGAGCTGTCTCACATTCAACATTTGCAGAAACCTTTCCTGATTCATAATGGAAGGTTGTTGCAACAGTTCCTGTAGACTCTAAATACAGGGCCATCTTTATCAATCCTGATTGAC
>JAEEGL012381215.1_pt1 | contig 14400 bp, 10 predicted proteins | sample 9134231 | NCBI WGS metagenome assembly JAEEGL01 (sample SAMN16246548, study PRJNA631951) | gut metagenome | biome: gut microbiome; feature: rumen; material: fiber-attached | host: Bos | place: Iran: Karaj | collected 2018-10
GCGATGAGGGTTTTCACGAATTCGATGTCCTGACGTACCTCGTCGATGTTACGGGCACGACCAGGATAGTTGCCTGTGGTCTGGATGCCGCCCGAGAGGGCTTCGTTGCGCTCGAAGCCGACAACATCGTCGGTCTGCCAGCAATGCAGGGAGATCTGCTGCTTCTGAAGGAGGTCAAGTACTGCGTCGGTATCGACACCAATGGCTGCATAGCGCTCTTTCGCTACGGCATACGCTTTTTCAATCAGTTCTGCTTTCATTTTGTTTTTGGCTTTTATTTTTTGTTAATAATACTAAGATACTTTTCAAAGGCTTCATCCCAAAGGTTCTTGTCAACAGGCTCGTATTTTGCCAATTCAATGGATCTTGAGATGATGGCACGCATCTGCCAGATGTCGTTGACCAGTCCGGCAGCCTTGGCTTGCAACAGGATGTTGCCAATGGCGGTTCCCTCCTGAGGACCGGCCAGCACGGTAGCACCTGTGGCGTTGGCAGTGAACTGGTTCAGGTATTTGTTCAGCGAGCCGCCACCGATGATGTGAAGCACATCGAGACGGAACGGGGCAAACTCCTGCATCCACTGGAATACCTGCTTGTAGCGGAGAGCCAGCGAGTCGAAGATGCAACGGCAGATTTCGGCAGGCGTCTCTGGTACGGGCTGGTTGGTGTCGAGACAATATTTCTGTATGGCACCTATCATGCTCGACGGGGCAGCAAAGGCAGGGTCGTCGGGGTTGATAATCGAGCGGAAGGGCTCCACCGTCATGGCCTGTCCCTGTAGTTCGGGGTGGGAGAGTTTGCGAACCTCTTCTGGCCATTCCAGACGGCAACGCTCATAGAGCCACATGCCACAGATGTTCTTGAGGAATCGTGTGGTTCCCTCGATGCCACCCTCGTTGGTGAAATTACGCTCATAACTCAAGTCGCTGATGATGGCATCCTTGGTCTCGATGCCCATCAGGCTCCAGGTGCCGCTGCTGAGGTAGGCGAACTTCTCGTCTTTTGCAGGCACGGCGGCTACAGCGGAACCGGTATCATGACCAGCGACGGCGATAACGGGTACTGGACCCAGGCCTGTCAGACGCTGAACTTCATCTGTCAGCACACCGATGCAGGTGCCAGGGTTGACCATCTTGCCGAACTTCGAACGTGTCAGTCCGATGCTCTCCAACAGGCGCTCGTCCAGTTGCTTGGTGCGTGGGTTGAGCAGTTGGGAGGTTGAGGCGATGGTGTATTCGCACACCTCATTACCTGTCAGCATCCACGACAGGGCATCGGGCACGAACAGAATCTTTTGGGCATTCTTGAAGGCCGAGTTGCCTTCACGCTTCATAGCGTAAAGTTGGAATATGCTGTTGAAGTTCAGGAACTGGATGCCGGTGATGTCGTAGACCTCACGCTGCGAAACGACACGACGCAGATAGTCGTCCATCGCATCGAAGGTAATAGGGTCGCGGTATGCGCGCGGATTCCTTAATATAGCACCGTCTTCACCTATAAAGACGAAGTCGACGCCCCAGGTGTCGATGCCGATAGAGGTGATTTTCAGACCGCGCTGGGCAACCTCCCTCAATCCGCGTATGATCTCGAAATACAAGGCATAGATGTCCCAATAGTAATGACCGCCCTGCTCAATGAGGTTGTTTGGGAAGCGCGTGACTTCTTCCAAGTCGAATTTGCCCTCATTGATGGTGCCGATAATCGTACGACCACTGGTGGCACCTAGGTCAACGGCAAAGAAAAACTTTTTGTTCTCCATATTTGTTTTAGTTCATTATGTTTTAGTCGTTGGATATTTTGTGCTTGCAAAGATACGGCAAAAAGGTGGCTTGTGCCATTGTTATTTGATTTTTTCTCTCTATTTTTTGTTTTTATGGGTAATAATCTTGTTTTGTATGGAATAATATTTGTACCTTTGCACCACTTTTTAGAAAGCAGTCTAAACTAATACAACAAGAAAATGACACTGACAGTATGGATTGTCGCAGTCTTCATACTTGGCTATTTCTTCATTGCCATTGAGAGTGTGACAAAGGTGAACAAGGCAGCCATTGCCTTGCTGATGTTTGTGGCGACATGGACATTGTTTATGTTCGCGCCCGAGATGTATTTGCCTGAGGCCATCGGCGAACTGAAGGCCCAGGTCGTGAGTAGTACAATTGAGCACCATTTGGGATCGACGGGGACGACGCTGTTCTTCCTGTTGGGTGCAATGACCATCGTGGAATTGGTGGACCAGAATGGTGGGTTCAATTTCGTGCGCGATGTGATGCAGACCAAGTCGAAACGGGCCTTGCTATGGCGTATCGCCTTCATGACCTTCATCCTTTCGGCTATTCTGGACAACCTGACGACGTCGATAGTGATGATCATGATTCTGCGTAAGTTGGTGGCCGAGAAAACGGATCGTATCATCTATGCCTCGCTGGTCATCATCTCAGCCAACAGCGGTGGTGCCTTTTCACCCATTGGTGATGTGACTACCATCATGCTTTGGAACAAGGGCGTCATTACAGCCCTGGGTGTCATTATGGAGATTTTCATCCCTTCGCTCGTATCGATGCTCATTCCTGCCTATATCCTTTCGCTGATGCTGAAGGGCAGTCTGGAGCCAGTGAAGGAAACAACGGTGCTCGAGGAGAGTGACGGCCTGTCTGCTGCCCAGCGCAAAATCATTTTCTTCCTGGGCGTAGGTGGTCTGATCTTCGTGCCTATCTTCAAAACCATCACCCATCTGCCGCCGTTTGTGGGCATCCTGTTGGTGCTGGGCGTGCTATGGACGGTGACAGAGGTCTTTTATATACGCATCCATCAGGAGCAGGAAGACACGGCCAACAACACGAATACCCAGAAGCGTGTGTCGAAGATGTTGTCGCGTATCGATATGGATACCATCCTCTTCTTCCTTGGCATCCTCATGGCTGTGGGCTGTCTGGAGACCATTGGCGTGCTGACTCAGTTGGGCATGGGCTTGAACGAGTGGTCGGGTGGCAATCACTATCTGGTGACGGGTATCATCGGCGTGCTGTCGTCGATTGTTGACAATGTGCCCTTGGTGGCTGGTTGTATGGGGATGTATGAAGTGCCTACGGCAGATATGCTGGCTGCTAATCCAGAACTGGCCGACTTCTCTGTTGACGGTATCTTCTGGCAGTTGCTGGCCTATTGTGCAGGCGTAGGTGGATCGATGCTCATCATCGGTTCGGCTGCTGGCGTTGTCGTGATGGGCTTGGAGAAGATCACCTTCGGCTGGTATATGAAGCATATCACGTGGATTGCCTTTGTCGGTTATCTGGCAGGTATCGGCTGCTACTGGCTTGAAAAGACATTCCTGTTTTAATTGAGAACAGGTAGTAGAAAAAAAGAAGTGAGAGGCATGACCTCTCACTTCTTCTTTTTATCCTCTCAGGTCGCTGGGCTTGCGACCAGTCTTGGCCTTGAACTTTGCCGAGAAATAGTCGGGCGACTCGAAGTTAAGCCGATAGGCTATCTCCTTAACACTCATATCGGTGGTCGTGAGCAGTTCTTTGGCACGCTGCAACTTCAGGTCCTGCTGGTAGATAGCGGGCGAAAGGCCTGTGTGCTCCTTGAACAGTTTGCGGAAGTTGCTGTAACTGACACCCAATTCCTCGGCTACTTGCTGGATGGTGAGCGAGACTTCGAGTGATTCGCGGATGCGCAGTCGGGCACGGTTGATGAGATCGACGTGTGCCTGGTTCCTGCTCTTCAGTTCGATGTTGCGCTCTAACGAGTACATCATTCCAATAAGGTGGTTGACGATGCCTGCCATCATCTGTTGTGAGTAGGCTGCTTCTTCCTGTGCAGCATTGAAGGCCGCACGGTAGAGTGCAATGATTTCTGCAGAATAGCCTACGTGGTAGATGGGCTTGGTGGGGGAGAGGAAGTTTGCCTGTACGCGGTCGTCCATGTTTTTCCCCTTGAATCCGATCCAGTATTTCTTCCAGCCACGAGGGCCAGTGGGGTGGTAACTATGCCACTCGCCAGGAAAGAGCAGGAAGAAGTCACCTTCGTGCAGCGGTGCCTCAGGCACGTTACGGCTATGGAAGATGCCATCACCTTCGATAATGTACAGCAATTGGTATTCGGGCAGGATGCGCCCCTTCTCCAATTCAAAGTAATAGCCGTCGGCATGTCCGCGAGTCGGGTAGGGGTCGTCGGCCCCTATTTCCTCATATCCGATTGTCGTCACGGTGAGGCCCCACAGGGCGTCACGTTCGCTGGCAAGCATATATTTGCTGGTTTGCATAGGCGAGTATAATTAGGTGTCAGTTATTGTCTGTCGTAAGTTGTTCACAGGGAATCCATATCCAGAACGTAGAGCCGTGTCCAAGGCCTTCGCTGTTGACGCCAATCTGTCCGTTGCATCGTTCAGCGATGGACTGGCAGATGCTGAGTCCGAGGCCCGTGCCCTGCACGAAGTCGTTGAGTTTGACGAACCGTTCAAAGATACTGTCCTGCTTGTCTTTCGGAATACCGGTTCCTGTATCTTCACAGTACATGTATATGCCATAGCGCTTACCCTCTTTGGGGTCTTGCTGGTAGCGATAGCCTATCTTGATGTGTCCCTCGCTAGTATATTTGACGGCATTAGTCACGAAGTTGGTGATAACCTGCTGCATGCGTCCCTTGTCGATGCTGGTATGGAATGACTCGTAGGGGTTTTCTGCGATGAACTGTACGCTGGGGGCTTCCACGCGCTGAGCCAGCGTGTCGCACATGTCGTTGAAGGCTTGGGAGAAGTCTATGTGCTCTGGCGAGATAGCCTGAGCGGCCTGTTTGATGTCTGACACTTCCAGAATGTCGTTGATGAGTCGAAGCAGCATGTCGCAGTTGTTGCGTATGATGCGGACAAACTCCTGACGGTCTTCATCCGTTTCCACGGTATTAATAAGGTCGCTGAATCCCACGATAGCGTTCAGGGGTGTACGTATCTCGTGGGTCATGTTGGCCAGGAAGGCACTCTTCTTCTTGCCAGAGTCCTGGGCATCCTGTGTCTCCCGCTTAAGCCGTTCCTGCACCTCCATCAGATGAGTGATGTCACGCAATACACCGAAATGTCCTGTGAAACGTCCTTGTTTGTCGTGGATGGGCATGCCGGCGATGGCATACCAGCCAGGCTCGTCGCTGATGGCTGTATAGGAGAAATGGTGAATCATGGAGAGGTTGTGGTGATGATCCGCATAGTTGTCCATGAACTTGCGCGAAGCCTCTTTCTCGTCCCCCCAGAGCGTATCGATGTAGTCATCGAAGGTGGTGGATATGTCTATCTCGCTCAGTCTTGTGGAGAAGGTGATGGTGCGGGTGTCTATGTTGCTGGTCCAGACAAACATTTTGCTGTTGGTGAGCAGATAGTGCAGTTCGTCTTCGTATCTGGAGATCTGTTTGTTGGTTTTGGCCAACTCCTTGACATGCTGTCTTTGGCTCAGATACATCTCACGTTCTTCTGTGATGTCGCGTGCCGAAAAAGCGTGATAGACCACTTGCCCCTGATCGTCCCTGATACTCCTTATCTTATACTCGATATATTTATCCAAGCCGGCTTCGTGATATGCCATCTTCTGACAAACGTGGAAGACATCGTTGTTCTCTGGGTCGAAGTCGGTGTCGAAGCCAGGCAGGTGGAAGAAGCAGGTGTTTCTGAAGAACTTCTCCCCCTGTTCGTCGAATTCGCAGAGTTCGCGCATCTTTTGGTTCAAGTCCAAGAGCATGCCGTCCTTGCTGTATAACGACATGGCGACGAGCGACGTGTTGAATATCTGCTGATACCTCTGTTGGTTATTCTCCAGTTCCTCTGTTCCCAAATCCGTAGAAACCAGCGAGTCCTTGTTGTCAATGTTCTTTTGGAGCCGTCTGTTGAGCCACCATAGGATGCCTGTTGCAATGGCTAGGACCAGTGCAACGGCGACGAGGATGATGGTTGTGAGGGATTCGGTGATCATATTGCTTTCTTTCTGTCTATTTCAATAGCCTTGCAGGGTATGGTGATCCATACCGTAGTTCCTTTCTTCAGTTTTGATCTGATGCTGATGCTGCCGCCCATCTTCGTCGTTAAGGCCTGACAGATGGGCAGTCCGAGCCCCGTACCGCCTGTCTTGTCTGACGAGAAGCGGTCGAACAGGTGCTTCTGAGTTTCAGTACTGATACCAGAACCCGTGTCTTCAATGGCCACCACCAGTTTGTTGTTCATGTATTCATAGCGTGCAGTCACGCTGCCTTCGTCAGTATGTTGGGCAGCATTGGTGGTGATCTGTGCTATGATGTTGCTCAGATGAGGGGCATCAATGATGACGACCAGATGGTGATAGTTGTTCTCTACGATGTAGTTGACGCCTTCCTTCTTGTGCTTTAGCCATCCGTTCTCACAGAAACTGCCGAAGAGCCCGGCAATGTCGGCTGGCTGCTCATTGATCTCAATCATGTCGGCATCTATTCTCGATAGGAACAGAATATCGTTGATGAGGTTGAGCAGGTGTGTAGAGTTCTGTTTGATCTGTTCGATGAACATGCTTTCCTCCTCAGGGTCGTTGCTGTATTCGAGCAGTTCGGCAAAACCCACGACGGATGTGAGGGGTATGCGGATTTCGTAACTCATGTTGTGCAGGAATACGTTCTTCACATGCTCCACCTCCTGAGCCTTCTTGCTCTCATTGGCCAGTTGATGTTCCTTTGACACAATCTCGCTCTCATCGCGGCAGAGCCCGAAATATCCCTCAACCTGTCCGTCCTCGTCGAAGGTGGGGTGTAGCAGCAGGTGCAGATGGAGGGGCAGGCCGTCCTTCTGTCGAACGATGGTGCGCAGGTGGATGTCGATAGGCTTCTGGACGAGGTTGTCCATGTTGTTCAGGGCTCTCATGGCCTTGCGCTTCGAAGGCTCGTCGAGCAGCGTCATACATCGTGACTGCGTCAATGTGAACAGGACTGTGTCGCTCTCCTTGAAGATGGTCAGGGTGTGGTCTTTTGGAGAGTAGAGGGCCAGTCTGACGCCTCCCACCTGCAACACATAGTTGATGTTGTGGATATAGGTCTGCAGATTCTCATTGGCTTGGGCCAGTTCCTTGCCGCTTGCGGTGAGTTGGTGGGCAAAGTGTACCGCTTCTGATACATCTCGGCCTGTATGGAAGAAACCTATCAGTTGCTGCTCCTTGTTGCGAATGGGCACCACTTGCTGTTCGTAGTACATGCCGTCAGGGGTGTCAGGGAGACGGGTGGCATAGAAATACTCGAAGTCTTTCCTTCCGTCAGGGTCAATAACCTCCTGGAGGGTATGCTTGCCGTTGGTCATCTCTTCCCTTGTTTTGTGGAAAGTGTCACAGGCCTCTTGGTTCAGGTTCCTGAGTACACCATCGGCATCGGAATAGAACATGTCAGACAAGGCCGTGTTGAAAATGGTCTTGTAGCGTAACAGCATATCTTCCTCCTGCTGCTTGAATTCTCTGGTGCACTTCTCTTTCAGCCGCTGGGCTATCCTCTTTCTCTTCAGATAACTCATGGCCAAATAAGTCAATGCTGCAATCAGGGCGAAATCGACGATGGCTGTCAAAACGATAATCATGGTGCAAAGATACGAATAATTTTTAATTCTTTGTCACCAAAATGAAATTTATTCGGCATAAAAGTAGATATTTCGTGATTATTTCCTACCTTTGCAGCCAAAATTTAAAACTTATCAAGCAATGAAAGAGAATTTGAGCCGTGAAACCCTGTGCGTGCAGGCAGGGTGGGAACCTAAAAACGGAGAGTCGCGTGTGCTCCCTATTTACCAGAGCACCACGTTCAAGTATGATAACACAGAAGAGATGGCCGACCTGTTCGACCTGAAGAAGGAGGGCTATTTCTATACTCGTCTGCAGAACCCCACCAACGATGCCGTGGCGCGCAAGATAGCAGCCCTCGAAGGCGGTGTGGGTGCCATGCTGACTTCCAGTGGCCAGGCAGCCAATTTCTATGCCGTGTTCAATATCTGTGAGTCTGGCGATCATTTCGTGACCTCGAACGAGATATATGGCGGCACTTACAACCTCTTTGGCGTGACGCTGAAGAAACTGGGCATCGAGTGCACGTTTGTCAATCCTGAGGCATCGGAAGAGGAAATCTCTGCCGCTTTCCGTCCCAACACGAAGGCACTCTTTGGCGAGACCATCTCAAACCCTGGCTGTAAGGTGCTGGATATTGAGAAGTTTGCCCGCATCGCCCATCAGCATGGTGTTCCCCTTATCGTGGACAATACCTTCCCCACACCCGTCAACTGTCGTCCTTTCGAGTGGGGCGCTGACATCGTGACACATTCTACGACGAAATACATGGATGGTCATGCTACGCAAGTGGGAGGCTGTATCGTGGACAGCGGCAATTTCGACTGGGATGCCCATGCAGAGAAGTTCCCAGGCCTCTGCACGCCTGACGAGTCCTACCACGGACTGACCTACACGAAGAAGTTTGGCAAGATGGCATACATGACAAAACTCACGGCCCAACTGATGCGTGACCTGGGTAGCATTCCCTCGCCTCATAATGCCTTCCTGCTGAACATTGGCCTGGAGACACTCCATCTGCGCATGCAGCGCCATTGCGAGAATGCACAGCGCATAGCAGAGTTCTTGCAGGCTGACAGTCGTGTGGCTTGGGTACATTATAGTGGTCTGCCAGGCGATGAGAGTCACCAACTGGCCCAGAAATATCTGCCCAATGGCTCTTGTGGCGTTATTGCCTTCGGACTGAAGGGAACGCGCGAGACGGCTATCCGTTTCATGGATTCCCTGCAACTCATCTGCATTGTCACCCATGTGGCTGATGCCCGCACCTGTGTGCTCCATCCTGCCAGCCATACCCATCGCCAGTTGAGCGACGAGCAACTGCTTGAGGCAGGCGTGGCACCAGACCTGATTCGTCTTTCTGTGGGTATCGAGAATGTTGATGATCTGCTGGCCGACATCCGTCAGGCTCTGGACAAATTGTAACTTTTTGAGAAAAAATTCTTCTTTTTGTTGTTTATTTCAAATAAAAGCACTAAATTTGTCAGCAGAAACTTAAAACATGACATTATGATAGACGTAAAAGAGACATTAAGAAGTGCGGAAGAACGCATGGAGATGGCAGCCATGTTTCTTGAGGAAGAACTCAACCGTATTCGTGCTGGACGTGCCAATGTGGCCATCCTCGATGGCGTTCGTGTGGAATCTTATGGCAGTAGGGTGCCCCTCAACCAGGTGGCAACCGTCAACTGTCCTGATGCCCGTACCATCGCCATCAAGCCTTGGGACAAGAAGCAGATTCGCGACATTGAGAAGGCCATCATGGATAGCGATGTAGGCATCACGCCTGAGAACAATGGTGAGGTGATTCGCCTGGCTATCCCTCAGCCCACGGAGGAGCGCCGTCGTGACTTGGTGAAGCAATGCAACAAGATTGCTGAGAAAGCCAAGGTCGAGGTGCGCAATGTGCGTGGCGATATCAAGGATAAACTGAAGAAGGCCATTAAGGATGGTCTCAGCGAGGACAACGAGAAGGATGCCGAACTGGAACTTCAGAAACTCCACGACAAGTATATCAAGAAACTTGACGAACTGATTGAGGCCAAGAACAAGGAGATTATGACGGTTTAAAGGAATAGGTAATAGTGAAAAGTGAATAATTTGCTACCGCTCCTCAGTTACATGTTTAGATGCGGCAGCAAATTTTTCACTATTCACTATTCACTTTTACCTTAATATATGAAGGGACTCGTCATTAGGAATACAGGTAGTTGGTACACCGTCCGTACGGACGATGGCCAACTGCTTGAGTGTAAGGTGAAGGGTAACTTCCGTCTGAAGGGCATCCGTTCCACCAACCCCGTTGCCGTGGGCGACAGGGTTTCTGTGGTTTGTCAGGAGCCAACAGCCAATAGCCAACAGCAAACAGCCTTCATAACAGAGATAGAGGATCGCCGTAACTATATCATCCGCAAGAGTATCAACCTCTCGAAGCAGAGTCATATCATTGCGGCTAACGTGGACCAGGCATTTCTTATTGTTACGGTGACTAATCCTCAGACCTCTACCACCTTTATCGATCGTTTTCTGGCTTCGGCTGAGGCCTACCGCGTGCCTGTAGTCCTGGTGTTCAACAAGACCGATCTGCTCGATGAAGACCTGTTACGCTACCAGCAGGCGATGGTCACCCTCTACGAGACCATCGGCTATGAATGTCGTCAGGTATCGGCTGAGACGGGTGTGGGGATAGAAGAACTGCGCCCTTTGCTCGATGGCAAGATCACATTGCTCAGTGGCAATAGTGGGGTGGGTAAGTCGACCCTCATCAACTGTTTGGTGCCTGGTGCCAATCTGCGCACGGCGGAAATCAGCGATGCCCATAATATGGGTATGCATACCACCACGTTTAGCGAGATGATACCCATTGACCATTCACCATTCTTGGACGAGCCAAGCGGCAGAGCCGAGCGGACCATTGACCATTCTGCTGCGCAAACGGAGGCGGTAGGTAATAATGGTCAATGTTCCGCTCGGCTCTGCCGCTTGGCTCGTCCAAGAATGGTCAATGGTCAATGTAGTTACCTCATCGACACCCCAGGTATCAAGGGCTTTGGCACCTTCGATATGGAACCTGAGGAGATAACGGGTTATTTCAAGGATATCTTCCACTTCTCAAAAGACTGCCGTTTCTCTAATTGCACTCATACCCACGAGCCTGGCTGTGCTGTGATAAAGGCTGTAGAGGAACATTATATCGCAGAGAGCCGCTATCAGTCGTACCTCTCGATGCTTGGTGATAAAGAGGAGGGGAAATATCGCGAGGCGCAATAGACGGGAAAAGTGAATAGTGAAAAATTTCTTTCAGTCGCTCCGCTTTGTGAAAGCGAGCAAGTTCGAGCGGCTACCGCTTGATGATGATTTCTGTGATTTCCGTGCTTTTCGTGTGACAACATTATTATTCGCGTGACATCATAAGTATCTGTGTGACAAAGGAAATAACGTCTTTGAGTGAATCTGGACTTGAGGTGTTTGGTCGCCTGACTGAAGCCCAGTTGCGCAATGCGCTCGACCCAGAGAAGGGCATCTTCATAGCAGAGAGCCCCAAGGTCATACGTGTGGCGCTCGATGCAGGCTACGAGCCGCTCTCTTTACTCTGTGAACGACGTCATATCACAGGCGATGCTGCAGATATCATTGCCCGTTGTGGCGATATTCCTGTCTATACGGGCGACCGTGAGTTGTTGGCCCAACTGACAGGCTACACCCTGACGCGTGGCGTGCTTTGTGCCATGCGCCGTCCGCTGGCCAAACCTTTGCAGGAGGTACTCAAGGATACGCGTCGCGTGGTGGTCATCGATGGGGTAGTGGATACCACGAATATCGGTGCTATCTTCCGTTCGGCAGCAGCCCTGGGCATCGAGGCAGTACTGCTCACGCGAAACTCCTGCGACCCTTTGAACCGTCGTGCCGTGCGTGTGTCGATGGGCTCCGTGTTCCTCGTGCCTTGGACATGGCTCGACAGTTATGAGGACCTGAAGGCGCTGGGCTTCAAGACAGTGGCTATGGCCCTGACGGATAACTCCATCTCGCTTGCTGATCCTGTGCTCAAGCAAGAGCCCCGTTTGGCTATCGTGATGGGTACCGAGGGCGACGGACTGCCCAAGGAGACGATAGCATCTACCGACTATGTGGTGCGCATCCCAATGGCTCATGGTGTTGACTCCCTCAATGTGGCTGCCGCTGCCGCCGTCGCCTTTTGGGAACTGGGAAAACGCCCAGAATAATACAGAAAAGCAATTTTTCTTTTCTTTTTCTTGAGGATATCAGAAATTATTACTATCTTTGTTGCGAAAACAAAGCCTATCGTTTATTGGGAGCAGTCCTGATATACCAATAGATACTATTAACCAAAAAGAAAACTGCTATGACTGCTATTATTTCTGCTATCCCAATCTTGCTGCTCATCGTACTGATGATGGGATTCAAGGTCTCTGGCTACAGGAGTGCTATCGTTACGCTTATTGTCACCGTTGTCTTGGCTTTATTCGCTGTGCCCGCCATGGGTATCATGCCAGAGAAATATGCTGAGACGTCCATCTATGACGTCACGCTATGGTCTGTGGTGGAGGGCCTGCTCAAGGCGTGCTTCCCCATTATCCTCATCATCATCTTTGCCATCTTCAGTTATAACATTCTTTGTGAGACCAAGGAGATAGAGACCATCAAGACGCAGTTTATCCAGATGACCTCTGACAAGGGCTTGCTGGTACTCCTGCTGACGTGGGGCCTGGGTGGCGTGCTCGAAGGTATGGCAGGCTTTGGCACGGCAGTGGCTATACCTGCAGCCATCCTGATCAGTCTTGGTTTCAAGCCGATGTTCTCGGCTGTGATCTGTCTTGTTGCCAATACGGTGGCGGTGGGCTTTGGTGCTGTGGGACTGCCTGCTACAACGCTGGCCAACCAGGTGACGGCCAGTGGTGCGGCTACGCCAGAGGAACTCTGTGAGGTGGCCACCTTTATTATCCTGCAACTGTCGCTGATGTTTTATATCACGCCGTTCCTGATCCTGATGCTGACCGACCACAAGAAGATACTGAAGAATATCGGTATTGCGCTGTTTGTAGGCACCTGTTCTATCATTGTTCAGTTCTGCTGTGCCCATTTCATTGGTCCTGAGACGCCCGCTATCCTTGGTTCTGTGGCAGCCATCTGCGCCATGCTGATTTACAACAGACTGTTCTTGCACAACCCTGCCAGTAAAGATGCGGTTCATGTCGAGAAGCAATCGTTTGGTATGCTCAAGTCGCTCAAGGCCTGGAGCGTCTATGGCCTGATCATCTTCTTCATCCTGATATCGAGTAAGATAGTGCCGCCCGTCAACGAACTGCTGAATCAGAGTCTGGTGACGAAGTTCGATATCCCCGTCATTGGCAATGCCTTTAAGTTTGGCTGGCTCTCCAATGCTGGTCTGATGATATTCCTTGGAGCCGTGATTGGCGGCATGATACAGGGCTTGAGTTTCAGGAAACTGATGGTGATGTTGGCAAAGACCACCGTCGCTCTGCATAAAACGGTGGTCACCATCTGCTGTCTGGTGGCGATGGCGATGCTGATGAACAATACTGGTATGACCAACGATATTGCGAAGGGACTGGTGGCGCTGACGGGTTCGTTATTCCCCTTCTTCGCCCCGCTCATTGGTTCTATCGGCACTTTTGTGACAGGCTCGGCCACGAATGCCAATATCCTCTTTGGCAAACTGCAGGCCACGGCTGCCAGCGACCTCGGCTTGGTGAATCAAGGCACGTTCTTTGGTGTCAGTGGCAGCGAGACCAACTGGCTTGCTGCAGCCAACTGTGCTGGTTCTGAGGGTGGAAAACTGCTGTCGCCACAGTCTATCGCTATTGCTACGGCTGCCTGTAACATGGAGGGCAAGGATGGCGATATAATGCGTAAGACGATGCCGTTTGCCATCTTCTGGATTCTGATGAACGGATTGATGGTGTTCCTGGGACTACACGTGATTTAAGGGTAAAGGGTAAAGTGAAAAGTGAAAAATGAAAGATGAAAAATTTGCTACCGCCATGAATATAAATGAATTTTTAAGCGAACTCAGACGTATATTGCCGTCTGACCGCATCTATACCGATGTACTCCGTACCCTTGGCTGGGGAACGGATGCCAGTTTCTATCGCCAGATTCCAAAGGTCGTCATTCGTAGTGACGGCGAGGAGGAAGTCAGCAAGATCGTACGCCTGTGTCGCAAATACCAGTTGCCCTTCACCTTCCGTGCTGCTGGTACGTCGCTCTCAGGTCAGAGTTGTACGGACTCTGTGCTGATTGTGGCAGGAAAGCATTGGGAGAAGTGGGTAATGGCTTCTTCCGAGGGAGAGGCTATCCGCTTGCAGCCAGGTATCGTGGGCGCTCGTGTCAATGCGATACTGAAGCCCTACGGACGGGTGTTTCCGCCCGATCCTGCAAGCATCGGAAGTGCGATGGTGGGTGGCATCGTGGTGAACAACGCATCGGGCATGAACTGTGGCATACATGCTAATAGCGACCGCATGCTCATCTCTGCGCGCCTCATCCTGGCTGATGGTACCATCCTTGATACGGGCGATGCCGAGAGCCGTGAGCAGTTTGCCCGTTCGCATCCAGAGTTTCTGGAGAAGATCGTAGCCCTGCGCGACAAGGTACGTGCCGACAAGGAACTCTCTGAGCGTATCCGCAAGAAATACAGCATCAAGAACGTGACGGGCCTTAACCTGCGCCCGCTGGTGGCCTATAACGACCCGTTCGACATCATTGCCCATTCCATCGTAGGCAGCGAGGGCACGCTGGCCTTCCTCTCAGAGGTGACGATGCGCACGCTGAAGGACTATCCTTTCAAGGCTTCGGCAATGGTCTA
>JAEEGL013066989.1_pt1 | contig 14400 bp, 12 predicted proteins | sample 9134231 | NCBI WGS metagenome assembly JAEEGL01 (sample SAMN16246548, study PRJNA631951) | gut metagenome | biome: gut microbiome; feature: rumen; material: fiber-attached | host: Bos | place: Iran: Karaj | collected 2018-10
TGAAATAGTCTCTCAGGGCTTTTTCATGAGCGGAAATGTTCTCCATTCCTACCTCAGAAATATATCTGAGAGCTGCTCCAAAGCCAATCACTCCTTCCATGTCAGGAGTACCTGATTCAAACTTTTCAGGAGTTTCCTTGAGTATTACCGTGCCGTCTTTCTCAAAGCGGGCATTTGAACCGCCGCCATAAGTAAATGGCTCCATGGCATCCAGTAAAGCTTTCTTTCCATAGAGTACTCCCACTCCTGAAGGACCGCACATTTTATGTGATGAGAATGCCATGAAATCGCAATCCCAGTCTTTTACATCCGTATGAATATGAGCAGCAGACTGAGCAGCATCAACTACTGTAACAGCCCCATGTTCATGAGCTATACGGCATAATTCCTTTACATCGGCAATATATCCAAGAACATTTGTAACAGCCGCAAAGGCAACTATTCTGACCTTCTCCGTCATGGCTTTTTCAAGAGCAGCCGGAGTCAGTCTTCCTTCTTCATCAAGATCAATGTATCTGATGACGGCACCGGTCTTTTTGGCCACATCAAACCACGGCAGAACATTAGAAGCATGTTCAGCCAGCGTGATCAGTATTTCATCACCGGCTTTGAGATTGGCCAGGCCATAGCTGTATGCAACTATATTCAGACCATTGGTGGCACCTGCCGTAAAGACAACTTCCTTTTCATCACAGTTAATGAAACCTCCGACTATTTTTCTGACTGAGTCATACGCCGTATCGGCTTTCTGTGACAGTTCATATTCACCGCGGTGAATATTTGAAGTGTAATTGTGATAGAAATCGTTGATGGCATTGATGACGGCATTTGGCTTGAAAGTTGTGGCAGAATTATCCAGATAAACCAGCGGATGACCGCTCATGAGCTTGCCGTCAAGCATTGGAAAATCTTTTCTGATAGTATTAACATCAAGCATTCTGATTCACCTTCTTTTCAATTTCATCAAGCAGCAGCCTGTTGAGATTTTCATCTTCAAGAATCTGGGTGACCGGAAGCAGATAACCCTTCACGATCAGACCCACAGCCTCATTTAGTGAAAGGCCTCTGGACTGCAGATAATAGATCTGTTCTTCATCAGGCTGGCCCAATGAAGCAGCATGGGAAGCCCGTACTTCATCATCGTATATGTACAGCACCGGCAGTATTCTGCCTATGGCACTTTTGTCATAGGTCAGCAGTCTGCTGGTCTGATGCGTCGCAGAATTATGAGCTCCCTGAACGATGGTATTTCTTACAACCATGTCAGTATAACCATTGGCCATTACGACACCGTAATTGTTGATGTGCGCTGTCGTATTGCCGGCATTGTGGAATGTATCCTGATTGAAAATCTTACGGCTGTCTGACACTGAAGCTGTCTGAACAGTCAGTTCAGCACCCTGCTGAAGCAGCTGATGTTCCGAATTGTAAACAGCCTTGTACTCCGACAGTTCCATATGGGCAATCGTAACCTTGCTGTCAGCGTAAATGTCGTACTTTTCATTGAATTCGATTTCCGCCTCATTATGATTTACAGTCAGAAAAACAACCTGGCAGTCGCTGCCAACCCTGACGTTAAGGTCCAGCTTAAGCTGTCCCTTTCCTTCCAGAAAGATTACCACATTAGCCTTTGACCTTTTTTCCACGTCAAGAGAGATCCGGCATGCGGACCCTTTGTCAGAATTAACTGTTATTTTTTTTGAATCGTTTATCGTTATCAGGTTCATTTATAATGCTCCTGACTTATTAACTGCACACGTTCCTAACGAGATGGCTCTTTGAACTTCTTCTTCCTTTTCAATAGTAAGATTCTTTTCTTTAAGCAGCCATTCATAACCTTCAGCGTCTATTCTCTTAGCCAGTTCATGATCTCCGCTTTCAACAATGCGTCCATTGATCAGAACATGGGCATAGGTAGGCTGGATCAGATCATAGAATCTCTCATAGTGAGAAACGATGATCATTCCCATATCAGTTTCTTCCTTAAGTTTCAGAATGTTGTCAGCCACGATCTTTATGGCATCAACATCCAGACCGGAGTCAAGCTCATCGAGCATTGCCAGTTTAGGCTTGAGCAGCTTCATCTGAATGATCTCATTACGTTTTTTCTCACCGCCGGAAAAACCTTCATTAAGGAAACGGTGAGCTATTGCAGAATCCATCTGCACATCAGCGATGGTCTTATCCAGCAGGCGGATAAACTCAAAAAGTCTGATCGGCTGATCTCTGTGTGCATTGACAGCAGCCTTCAGAAAATCGGAATTGGTGACACCAGGAACTTCCTGTGGATACTGCATGGCAATAAAAAGACCTGCCTTGCTTCTTTCATCCACACTCATTGCCAGAACATCCTGGCCGTCAAAGGTAATGCTACCTTCTGTGACTTTATATCTAGGATGGCCCATGATGGTCATTAACAGCGTACTTTTACCGTTGCCGTTAGGTCCCATAAGTGCATGGACTTCTCCAGTATTGACCGTTAAATCAACGCCTTTAAGGATCTCCTTATCTTCAACATTGACATGGAGATTTCTTATTTCCAGTGTTGACATATGTCTCACCCCTTTTCACTCACGTTGTATTATAGCACAACAGTTCAGAACGTGCCTATTATATACCTCTTTTCTTTATGTTGCATAAAAAAATCAAATAAACTATAATATTTAAGTTCGCGCCAGGAGGTTTTAATTATGGTAGAAAAATTAAAAGAGTACTGGTTCCCTCTGCTTGTAGGCATATTCTTCGTATGTGTTTCCATATTCTTTGCCTATGATCAGAATAAGGGAAAACTACCGGGAAAAACAGTTAACGGTCAGCAGATAGTGTTCTCTGTTGATGATACAAATTACTCAGCTGACCAGTTATATGATGATTTATCAAAAGTTTATCATGACGACAGAATAGCCACTATGTTCCAGGTTGCCTTACTTGACAGCGCCATCAAGTCAACTGATGAGTTCAAGGCTGAATTAGACAAGAATTATCAGAATACAGTAGCTGCATATCAGCAGTATTATGGTTATGATGTTGCTTACCTTGACAATATCGCCAAGACTTATTATGGTTATGACACTTTCTATGAGTACATGAACTACTCCACAAAAGCTCAGAAGCTTTATACCGAATACTTCAGCAAAAACGGCGACAAGTACTTCACTGAAGATTTCCAGAAGGAATATAAGCCTCGTATCGTAAGCTATGTCGTTCTGACTCTGGATGATCCTGAAAATCCAACTGCAGAAGAAACCGCTAAGGTCAAGGCTGCACAGGATGCCTGGGCATCAAGTGAATACAGCGCAGATAATTTCGCTGATTTTGCCAAGAAGTATTCAGAAGACGGCAATGCATCAACAGGCGGTGTCTTCGGTTATCTTGATACCAAGACTTCAGGCATTGATGAAGTATTCCTGAATACAGCATTAGCTCTGGAAGAAGGACAGGTTTCCGAATGGACATTCTCTGAAACATTCGGTTATTACCTGATCAAGGTTGATTCAGTAAAATTCGATGACATCAAGAATGAAACTGCATTTGCCAACTCAATCATGTCTTCACAGCAGGGTCTCTCCAGCAAGATATTGTGGGAAACCGCAAATGAATTAGGTGTTACTTTCGGCAATGATGAGATCAAGAACATCATCATGAAGTCTCTGAATGTAGAAAGCGAGGATTAAGACATGAAAAGATTATTAAAAGCTATCGTTGTCGCTTTATGCTTCTGCACTCTGCTGACCGGCTGCAAGGATGCAACCGCTACAGTAAGTAATCCTAATGAACTGATCGTTCAGATCGGCAAGGAAAAAATCACTAAGAAAGATCTTTACGACAGAATGATGAAAGATGATGCCACAAATTCCATCATCTCCAAAGCCATGGAAATCATCACAGCTGCTGAAATCGAAACTACACCTGCCCTTGAAGCCAAGGCTCAGGAACTGTTCGAAAGCTATAAGGCTCAGCTGGAAACTCAGGGTGATTTTGAAGAAGTTCTCAAAAATCTGGGTTACGAATCAGTTGATGCCTTCAAGCAGTACTGCCTGACAAACGTCAAGGCTGATGAACTTGCTGAAAAGTACATTACTGACGGCTGGGATGAAATCTGGAAGGAATTCGCTCCTGTTAAGGCTAAGATGATCTTCGTCGATGCAAGTGAGATCGGCAATGAAGAAGGAAGAAAGAAAGCTGAAGAAGCAATCGCTGCCATCAAGGCCGGAAAGACTTTCGAGGAAGTTGCCGCTGAATACAGCAGCAAGGAAGATCTTGCTAAGGAAACTCTGTACACACGTGACAATTCAACTCTTGATTACAATGTTCTGGCATATCTGGCAACTGTTCAGAATCCGACATTATCAGATGTCATCGTCAATAAGGCTGCCAATGGCTACTATGTAGTACAGGTTACAGTTACCAACCAGGAACAGCTGAAACAGGATCTGATCACTTATCTGAAGTCACTGACAACCTTCACTGACAAGGCTTACGGTTTCTTCTATAAGAAGCACAACTTCAAGGTATACGACATTGACGTATACAACACAATTAAGAACAATTATCCTTCCTATCTGGGAATCGATAAGTAAAACAGGATGTGAAAACATCCTTTTTTATGCTTTAATATCATTATGATTTATATACTTGTTCTGATTATCGCAGCAGCCCTTATATTTCTTCTGCATCATGAGAATACTGATCTGTCAGTAAGTTACTTTACCGTTTCTTCCGAAAAGCTGGAGAAAAATCTTATTACTGCACAAGTATCCGATTTTCATAATACTCACAACACCGTTCTGCAGGATTCAATAATCAGCAGTCTTAAGGAAAATAGACCTGACTGCATATTCGTCACCGGTGATCTGATCGATTCACGCCGTACGGATATAGAATGCGCTGTTGCCTTTGCCAGGAAGCTTACTGAGATTGCACATGTGTATTACGTTGTTGGCAACCATGAAATCAGATCCAGTCAGTATGAAAAGATCATGGAAGCATTTGAGAAAACCGACATGATCATAATGCATGATACCAGCATACTTACAGAAGGCCTTAATCTGATTGGCCTGGATGATTTATACACTGTTCCATACAGTGAAAGAAGTACCCTGTTTACCGAAAGATATCAGAAACTGAAAGATGACAGCAGATTCAATCTGGTACTGTTTCACAGGCCTGAATTATTTGATACCTACTGTGATAACGAGATAGATCTTATTCTATGCGGACATGCTCATGGCGGTCAGTTCAGACTGCCGATAATAGGAGCTGTGCTTTCTCCGAATCAGGGTCTGTTCCCTGTTTACACTGAAAACCTATACAGTAAAGGAAAAACAAAGATGATTGTTTCCCGCGGCATCGGCAATTCTCTGTTCCCTTTCCGTCTCAACAATAAGCCGGAACTGATTTACATAAAACTGGAAAAGAAACTATAATTTAGTTATGGAGGTAACTCATATGTGTATTTTCTGCGACATCGCTGAAGGAAAGATTCCAAGCTACAAGGTATACGAGGATGATGTGTGTCTGGCATTTCTGGATTTAGCCCAGGTAACCAGAGGACATACACTGGTAATCCCTAAAAAACACTTTGCCAACATTCTGGAATGTGACGATGAAACTGTTGCTCATCTGGCAAAGGTTACCAGAAGGCTGGCCAAAAAGATCACTGATAACCTGCAGGCTCCTGGCTGCAACATTCTTAACAACACAAATGAAATAGCAGGACAGTCTGTCATGCATGTTCATTTCCACATCATACCTAGATATGGCAGTGATGATGGTCTGATAGCTGAATTCAGGCCAAATCATGAACCGTATGATATGGAACAGATCGTAAAAGACATTAATGGATAAAAAACGTTCAGGTAATCACTCCTGAACGTTTTCATTTGTTTCCTGTACGGGTTCCTCATGGCTGTAAACATCAATGCTGCTGCGCAGACTGTTGATGCTGATGCTTCGTGTGACCCCTTCTCTCTGTTCCTCAATGTAATTGACGACTGTTTCCTTATCGTCAATCATTACTCTGACAGGATTCTCATTGACGGTAAGTCTGCCGTTATTGCTGAGAATGTTCAGATTATACAGCGTCAGTGAATCGTTAATCTCAAGGGTAACGTTTCCCGTAACTTCAAGGATATTGATCAGATTCGATTCAATTCCGCTGACAGTTACCACTCCTGAGTTACTGTTGATGTCCAGCTTTCCTGTAATGACATTTCTGAAGTTTACTGCTCCGGAAATGGATGAAAGAACAAATGATTCAGCCGTTACGTTTTCGGCATTGAATACACCTTCAATGGTCTTGTTGGTGACTGCTATTGCTGACTGTGAAGGCAGATATATTGTTATGGTATCAATCTGTCTGGTTGAAGTAATGAAGCTGTTGGTTGGTTCCTCAGCTCTTTCAATTATCTTAAGAGAAACATCTCTGTTATTAATGACAAAACTGTTGGCACTGTCTGTTCTCTGGAAATAGCTGATTTTTACCTTATCTTCATCAGTCGGCACGACATTAACTCTGTGGTTAATGGTATCAATGCTGACTGATCTTATTTCGTTGGCATCAAGGTCCTGATAAACTTCCATGTATGTTGAGGACATCTGGGCATTAGGTACTATATAAGTATTATAAAACCACAGGGATGCCGCTATCCCTGCTGCCAGAAGTACCATCATGATGACCAGAAAACTGTTTCTTTTGAACATAGGAAATCACCTGTTTTAATTATATCACGAAGCCCGGATTAATTCTTGACAATATCTGTTCGTATACTATAATAATATGTAGTTAGCACTTAAAACATTAGAGTGCTAAAGGAGGAGTTTAATATGATAAAACCATTAAATGACAATGTTTTACTGAAAAAGGAAGTAGCAGAAAACAAGACAGCTAGTGGAATCATTCTTTCAACTAACGAAAACACTGCAGAGAATATCGGTGTCGTTATCGCCGTTGGCGAAGGAAAGCTGGTCGACGGACAGAGAGTACCGATGACAGTAAAGGTAAAGGACAAAGTAATCTTTGATAAATATGCAGCAAATGAAATCGAATATCAGGGAGAAAAATTCTTACTGATCCCTGAAGCAAAGATCTACGCTGTAATAGATTAGGAGGCTTTTTATGAGTAAGAAAGTTAAATATTCAAAAGAAGTTAGAGATCTGATGCTGGCCGGTGTTGATACCTTGGCTAACACAGTTAAGATCACCTTAGGTCCTAAGGGACGTAATGTGTTCCTGGAAAAAAGCTACGGTTCACCGCTTATCACTAACGACGGCGTAACAATAGCCAAGGAAATCGAACCGGAAGACAAGTTCGAAAACATGGGTGCCAAACTGGTATACGAAGTTGCCAGCAAGACTAATGATGTAGCCGGTGACGGTACCACAACTGCTACCCTTCTGGCTCAGGCTATCATGCATAACGGTATTGCCTGTGTTGAAAAAGGAAGCAACCCGGTTCTGTTAAAAGCAGGCATGGAAAAGGCAGCTAATCTGATTGCTTCTGAATTACTGAAGCAGACAAAGCAGATATCAACTTCAAAGGACATCGCTCAGGTCGCTTCCATTTCATCCAGTAACGAAGAAATCGGCCGTTACATTGCCCAGGCTATGGAAAAAGTAGGCAGAGACGGTGTTATTACCGTAGATGAATCTCAGGGATTTGAAACCACACTTGAAACTGTTGAAGGTCTGGAATATGACAAGGGCTACATGTCACCATACATGGCCAGTGACAGAGAAAAGATGCAGGCTGAACTGGAAAACCCATATATTCTGGTAACTGACCAGAAGATCAATTCAATTCAGGAGATCCTCCCTGTTCTGGAAAAGATCGTTCAGGCCAACAAGCCAATGCTTATCATCTGCGATGACATTGACAATGAAGTACTGACAACTCTGATCGTCAACAAGCTGCGCGGTGCTTTCAATGTTGTGGCAACCAAGGCTCCTAGTTTCGGTGACACTCAGAAAGCCATGCTGCAGGACATTGCCATCCTGACAGGCGGCGAATTCATCACCAAGGAACTTAACATGGATCTTAAGGAAATCGGACTGGAAAGCCTGGGAACAGCCAATAAGGTCGTCGTAAAGAAGGACAACACCACGATCGTACATGGCAACGGCAATCCTGAGATGCTGAAAGACAGAGTAGCTGAAATCAGAAATCAGATCGAAAAATCAACATCAGAATACGACAAGAAGAAACTGAATGAAAGACTTGCCAAGCTGACATCCGGTGTAGCCATCATCAAGGTCGGTGCTGCTACTGAAAGCGAAATGAAAGAAAAGAAGTTAAGAATCGAAGATGCTCTTAACGCCACCAAGGCAGCTATCGCTGAAGGAATCATAATCGGCGGCGGTGCAGCTCTTGCCAAGATCTACAAGCAGCATAAAGACACCCTGAAAGGTGCAACCGTTGATGAACAGAAAGGTATCAATGCCGTATTTGAAGCCATCCTGCAGCCGCTGTATCAGATAGCTGAAAACGCCGGCTATGACGGAAATGACATCGTCAAGGAACAGTTAAACAAGAACGGCAATATCGGATTCAACGCCATCAGCGGTGAATGGGTAGACATGTTCAAGGAAGGAATCGTTGATCCTACCAAGGTTACCAGATCTGCCATTCTTAATGCCACCAGTATTGCTGCTCTGTTTATAACAACTGAAGCAGGTGTCGTTGAAAAACCTCAGCCTGAAAACAATAATACACCTGCAGCTCCTGCCGGCATGTACTAAAACAAAACATATGAAAGCCCTGGATTCCAGGGCTTTTTTTACAGATAGTTTTCGATTTCTTCAAGTGAATCAATAAAGTCATCAGCTTCACTTTGGTCCATGCCGAAGTTATGATCAACTCTGGCGATGGTCCTGATTCCGGAATTCTTACCGGCCTTAATTCCAAAGGTAGAGTCCTCAATTATGATGACTTCGTCTTTTTTCAGGCCAAGTTCAGCAAGAGCCAGCAGATAGATCTGCGGGTCAGGTTTGGCTCTTTCAATATCTCTACCGGAAATGACGACCTCAAAACAGTCTCTGATACCTAACTGCTGTAAGGCTCGTTCAATGTACCATGGTTCACTGGCTGAACAGCAGGCCATCTTATATCCTCTGTCATTAAGAGATCTTATCTCTTTTACAACATCAGGATATGCCAGAGGCGGAAAGTATATTTCTCCCCTTTTTATCTCATGATACTTCTTAATAGTCTCTTCAAAGAATGCCGGATCATCATCAGGATGCATCATTGATCTGATAACACTCCAGGCATCAAACTGCGGTGATGCACCGATCCATACTCTGAAAACCCGGGGATCGGTCTTAAACCCATACTCTCTGATACAGTTAGCCGTTATCTGCTGATCATATGTTTCGGAATCAACAATTACACCATCAAGATCGAAAAATACACCTTTAATCATACGCAATACTCCTGGCTATATTTAAACAGACAAATGAATAAAAAGAAAGAAAAATAAAATAAATAACATATACTTTTTCTTTTTTTTCGTCAACAGGTGTTCTTTTTTACCTTATGGAGATTATTGGGTTATAATATATGTCAGACGGAGGATTACAAATATGAATATCAATGATATCATCCATGGTTTCCGTGTGATCAATGCCAGACACATCGATGAGATCAATGGAGATTTATATGAGATGGTTCATGAAAAAACCTCAGCCAGAACCATTTGGCTGAAGAGAGATGACGAAAACAAGACTTTTGCCATCGCCTTCAGAACCACCCCTGTGGATGACACCGGTGTATTCCACATTCTTGAACATTCAGTTCTTAACGGTTCACAGCGCTATCCGGTCAGAGAACCGTTTGTTGATCTGTTAAAAGGTTCCCTGCAGACATTCCTTAATGCCATGACTTATCCTGATAAAACCGTATATCCGGTTTCAAGCCGCAATGATAAGGACTTTATCAACCTGATGCGTGTATATCTAGACGCCGTCTTCAAACCGCTGGCTGTTGAGAATCCTAACATTTTCAGACAGGAAGGCTGGCATTATGAACTTCTTGATCCTGAGGCAGATCCTATTTACAAAGGTGTAGTATTTAACGAAATGAAAGGCGCCTTCTCCTCACCTGACGGTGTCAGAAGCCGTTACATAATGCATTCACTGTTCCCTGATACCTGCTATGGCAATGAATCAGGCGGTGATCCTGATCACATTACCGATCTGACCTATCAGCAGTTCTGTGACAGTCACAGGAAATACTACAGTCCAAGAAACTCGTTCATATTCCTTGATGGTGACCTCAACATAGATGAGACCCTGCGTATTATCGATGATGAATATCTCTCAGGTTATACTTCTGACGGTGATGAAATCACTTTTGAAATGCAGAAGCCAGTTGAAAGCGAAGATACTGTCATTGAATATGAGATATCTGCTGAAGACAATCCAGCCGGAAAGGCTCAGGTAGCCTACGGTTATGTTGTCGGCGACTACAATGACCGTCTTTCAAATACTGCCTTAGCTCTTTTATCTCAGGTATTATGCGGATCAAACGAATCACCATTGAAGAAAGCCATTATTTCCAATGGACTAGGTGAAGATGTCTATTTCTCAATTGAAGACGGATTACTGCAGTCATTTGTTGAAATTGACGTAATAAATACTGATCTGGAAAAGGAACCGCAGATCACTGAAACGATCACTAACGAACTGAAACGCATTATCAGCGAAGGCATCGACAAACAGGAACTCAATGCCGTTCTGAGCAAGGCTGAATTCAAGGCTAAGGAAAGAGATTTCGGCAATGCCCCTAAGGGACTGGTGTTCGCCCTGTCATCTCTTGATACATGGCTGTATGGAGGCGATCCGGTTAACGGCATGATCCGTGATGACATCTACACTCAGTTAAGAGAAAAGCTGGATACAGATTACTTTGAGAAGCTGCTGCAGTCACTGATTCTTGACAGCAGACATCATGCCAAGATCCTGCTCAAGCCATCTGGTACCTTAGGTAAGATCAAGGCTGAAAGAGAAAAACGGAAACTGGCCGCTGCCAAGGCTGCCTGGAGCAAGGAAGACATCGAACAGCTTGTTGACATGAATAAGAAACTCGCTGTGTGGCAGGCCACTGAGGACACTCCTGAGCAGCAGGCTACTCTGCCTGTACTTCATATCTCAGACCTCAAGAAAACTGCTACAAAGCTTCCTCTGGAAGTCTGCAGGCACGGTGGACGCAATGTTGTTCTGAAACACGAACTTGATACAAACGGTATCAGTTACGTTACACTCTACAGCAGCATTTCAGATTTTGATCTGCACCAGCTTTCCGTTCTGTCTCTGTTAACCAACCTTCTGGGACAGATAGCTACGGAAAAATACGACACCATACACCTTACACAGGCAATCAATGCTACTCTGGGTGAATTCGGAGCCGGAGTATCATTCGCTGCCAATAAAAAGAATGAACTTACTTCAGCCGTGACAGTAACATGGAGCACTCTGGAAAGAAACGACCTGGAAGGCGTCGATCTGGTAAAAGAGATCATGTACAATACCAGACTTGATGACCAGAAAGCCATCAGAGACATTGTCAGACAGATCAAGACGACCATGGAACAGACCTTCATAGCTGCCGGTAACCGGATGGGAGTTCTGCGTGTGAGCTCATATGACAGTGAAGCCGGTGTTTCTGCTGAATACGTCAACGGTTATGAGTTCTATAAATTCATAAAGAATCTGGAAGAAAACTGGGACAGTGAAGCCGAAAGAGCAATCAGCGAAATGAAACAGCTGTATTCTTCCCTGTTCATCAGAGACCGTCTGACAATCGGTATCGCATCTGCCACCAAGCCTAGAATCGTCATGGCTGTTCTGGACGATGCACCGGAAGGAACGATTGGTCCAAAAGCTGAAAGAAAGCCTTTAGGACACAGACGTGAAGGAATCATCGTACCAGCCAACATCTCATACGCCTGCATGGGTACATGCACCGGCAGACTTCCAAACGCAGATCTTGGCACGATGTACGTTATTTCAAACATTCTGACATACGATTACTTATGGAATAATGTCAGAGTTAAAAACGGTGCCTACGGTACCGGATTTGCCGCCAGAGGCAATGCTGTGAGATTCATGTCATACAGAGACCCTAATCCGGCAAACTCTCTGCACATTTTCAAGAATTCCGTTAATTATCTGAAGGATTTCTGTAACAGTGATCAGAATGTTGAAAAATACATCATTGGTACCATGGGCGACTTCGATCCGCTGATGACAGTCAAGACCATGGCAAAGCGCAGCGACATTGATTACTTCACCGACTTCGATGATGAATCAAAACAGGCTGTCCTTGATGCCATTCTGTCATGCAACAAGGAAGAGATCTCCAAAGCTGTATCTCTGCTGGAAACAGTCAATGAAAATGACAATGTCTGCGTAATAGGCAATAAGGATGCCATTGAAAACTGCAAGGACCAGCTGGACGAAATCTTTACATTCTAATTAAACCAAAAGCCTCTCTGACCGTCGTCAGTAAGGCTCTTTTTTTGTTATATGATGGAATAAATATCTGAAAAATGATAAATTAAAATTAGAATTAATAAAAATAATATTGGGAGGGAACTTATATGAGTTCAAGAACTTATCAATGTACCAGATGCGGCGAGACCTTCACTTATAACAGCGACCGTGACGCTTTATTCTGCCCTATCTGCGGTTCAACTGCCAGATATGTTACCAAACCATCTGCTACCACTGTAAATAACTACACGAACAGTCAGTATTACAATGTCACCTTCACTGATCCTGACAGTAAGATAAAGATCGCTACGGCAACAATTCCAGACGGCTGGCAGTATGGCGCTACCGTAAAAAGTTATAATCAGAGTCTGCTGGTTCAGCATCTGGGCGTCTGCCAGGTTCAGAAAGCCGATGGCAGTGCCGTCATGTTTGTCAAGACAGGCGATAATTTCCTGGATGTCCGCAATGGCATAAACCCTAACGAAACACACCAGGATGGAGAAATGAACAAATATTTCAACATTCCAATGCTGAGACTTGATTCAACTGAAAACTACATCAACACCATTGCACCTGAATATGTAACAAAAGCCAAGCTGACTGCCAAGGCTGTCAGCAAGCTGCCTAGCTACTATGCTCAGAATGCCAAGGTATTCCAGCAGGATATGGCAAAGGAAGTAACGGAGTTCTCATCATATTTCAAGAACAACAATCTTACTTTTGAAGCCGGCGCTCCTGTTACCGAATCAAAACTTGTACAGTATTCCTACACAATAAACAAAACAAAGTATGTAATGCTGTTGGGTACCGACCTGGGTGCTTATGAATTCCGTCTGGCTGGCCCTACTGCCAACAACAATAATGTTGTCAGCCTGCTGACAACCTTAGTTACCGGTCAGAATAATAATGCCAATGTTGGTCAGTATATTCACTGGGGCAGCAAGCTCATATTCGGACTTATCACTGCGGAAGAAGACTATAACAGTGTTTCCAAGCAGTTCCTGAATTTTGTCAGTTCCTTTAAGATGGATCCGTCTTACAAAACAAATGTCAGAAAACTGAATAATACTACCAGCGGTAAGAGAAAGACAACTTCCGGAAATCAGAACAATACTTCCAATAACGGTCTTACTCTGACTGATCTTCTTACCGGAATACTGAACGCTGCCGGCGGAAGCACTGCCCAGGACGATTCAAACAATCTCAGTTTTGACTGGACACAGCTGTTCAAGTAAAACAAGAATTTCAAGCGAAAAGAACACCATCACAGGTGTTCTTTTTTATGGTATATCAGCTCATTTGGGAAATAAAAAATCAGTCCACTGACTGATCATATATCTAATGGAGCGGGTGACGGGAATCGAACCCGCGTGGTTAGCTTGGAAGGCTAAAGTTCTACCATTGAACTACACCCGCATTTAAGTGGTGACCCGTGGGCGACTCGAACGCCCGACCCTTTGATTAAAAGTCAAATGCTCTACCGCCTGAGCTAACGGGTCAGTTGGCTGGAACGGGTGGACTCGAACCACCGAAAATGCCAGAGTCAAAGTCTGGTGCCTTACCACTTGGCTACGTCCCAAACTTTACGTCTTTTCAAAAAAATGGTGGGAGGGGGCAGATTCGAACTGCCGAACCCGAAGGAACAGATTTACAGTCTGCCGCGTTTAGCCACTTCGCTACCCTCCCAAGATTTAAAAAATGGTGCCGGATAAGGGACTCGAACCCCCAACCCACTGATTACAAATCAGTTGCGCTGCCAATTACGCCAATCCGGCAAATAAAATGGTGGAGGTTAACGGGCTCGAACCGCTGACCCTCTGCTTGTAAGGCAGATGCTCTCCCAACTGAGCTAAACCTCCACTTACCGTGCTTTAATACTTTATCACACTTTACCCTTTCAAGTCAATAAA
>JAEEGL014364878.1_pt1 | contig 14400 bp, 9 predicted proteins | sample 9134231 | NCBI WGS metagenome assembly JAEEGL01 (sample SAMN16246548, study PRJNA631951) | gut metagenome | biome: gut microbiome; feature: rumen; material: fiber-attached | host: Bos | place: Iran: Karaj | collected 2018-10
CCGGGCTTGACGACATCGGCGGGGCCGCCAGGTCCTATAAGGCCCACGACGCTCACTCGGTGGAGGCCTGGGGGGCCGGGGTGCAGAAGGGCAACGCCCCCGAGGAGCGCAAGCTCCAGCGCCTGTTCCGCGACCCGCGCGCCACCCGCCTGATCAAGCGCTGCAACGACTTCGGCGCGGGCGGCGTGTCCGTTGCCATCGGCGAGCTGGCCGACGGCCTGCAGATCGACCTCGACAAGGTCCCCAAGAAATACGACGGCCTCGACGGCACCGAGCTGGCGATCTCCGAATCGCAGGAGCGCATGGCCGTGGTGCTGGCGCCCGAGGACGTCGAGCGCTTCACCGAGCTCGCCCACGGCGAGAACCTGGAGGTGGCGCTCGTCGCCAAGGTCACCGAGGAGCCGCGTCTGAGGATGACCTGGCGCGGCGACGTCGTCTGCGATATCTCGCGCGAGTTCCTCAATTCCAACGGCGCGGAAAAGCACGCCGCCGTCCACGTGCCGGCGCAGGCGCTGCAGACGCGCGAGCTGCCGCAGGGCAACATCGCCGAAGCCGTCACCGCGCTTCTGAGCTCCGAGCGCTTCTGCCTGCAGAAGGGCCTGGGCACGCGCTTCGACGGCTCCATCGGCGCAGCGTCCGTGCTGATGCCCTACGGCGGCAAAAACCAGCTCACCCCGACGCAGGTCATGGCGGCCAAGCTGCCGCTGGTCAAGGGCGAGACCAACACCGCCTCCGTCATGTCTTACGGCTTCGACCCCTACCTGATGAGCGAGAGCCCCTATCACGGCGCGATGCTGTCGGTCGTCTCCTCGGCCTCCAAGCTGGCGGCCGCGGGCTGCGACCCCGCGGGCGTCTACCTCAGCCTGCAGGAGTTCTTTGAAAAGCCCAACCGCGAGCCCGACCGCCTCGGCAAGCCGTTCGCCGCGCTGCTGGGGGCCTATGAGGCGCAGCGCGCGCTGAAGATGGCCGCCATCGGCGGCAAGGACTCGATGAGCGGCACCTTCAACGACATCGACGTCCCGCCCACGCTGATCTCCTTCGCCATCACCACGCTCGGCGCCGACAAGGTGCTGTCGCCCGAGTTCAAGGAGAAGGGCAGCTACGTCTATTACTTCGAGTGCCCGCGCGACGTGCACGAGGTGCTCGGCTTCCTCAAGCAGTTCCACTGCCTCACCGAGGGCGGCACCGTGCTGTCGGCCTGGTCGGTGACGGGCGGCGGCATCGTCGAGGGCCTGTGCAAGATGGCCGTCGGCAACGACATCGGCTTCATCCTTGAGGACGGCTTCGACGAAAAGCGCCTGTTCGGCGGCAACGTCGGCGGCATCATCGCCGAGCTGCGCGAGGAGTGCGGCGAGGGCGTGCTGCTGGGCCGCACCGGCGGCAGGAGCTTGTCGCTGCACAGCGCCGACATCTCACTGGAGATGATCAAGAGCGCGCTGACGGCCACGCTCGAGCCGATCTACCCGACGAAGACCTCGCAGCCCGCGCGCGACGTCCCGGCGTTCAGCTACAAGGTCCGCGCCTCGCATTCGGCCTCGAAGCTCGCCGTGCCGCAGGCCGTGATCCCCGTCTTCCCCGGCACCAACTGTGAGTTCGACACGCTGCGCGCCGTCGAGCGGGCAGGGGGCAGGGGCAAGGTCGTGCTGATCCGCAACATGTCGCCCGCCGCGCTGCAGGAGTCGGCCGACGAGCTGATCGCCGCGCTGAAGGAGAGCCAGATGCTCATCATCCCCGGCGGCTTCTCCGGCGGCGACGAGCCGGACGGCTCCGGCAAGTTCATCCAGGCCTTCTTCCGCAACCCCGCCGTCACCGAGCAGATCCACGAGCTGCTCTACGCGCGCGACGGCCTGGCGCTGGGCATCTGCAACGGCTTCCAGGCGCTGATCAAGCTGGGCCTGCTGCCCTACGGCCGCGTCTGCGACCTCGACGCCCACAGCCCGACGCTGACGTTCAACACCATCGGCCGCCACCAGTCGATCTATTCCTACACCCGCGTGTCGTCCGTCAAGTCGCCGTGGCTGCTCAAGTGCCATGTGGGCGAGGTGTACAACATCGCGTTCTCGCACGGCGAGGGCCGCTTCATGGCCGAGCCCAAGGTGCTGGCCGAGCTGGCCAAGAACGGCCAGATCGCCTTCCAGTACTGTGACGAGAAGGGCCGCCCCAACATGGATATCGACGTCAACATCAACGGCTCCGTCGCCGCCATCGAGGGCATCACCAGCCCCGACGGCCGCGTGCTGGGCAAGATGGGCCACTCCGAGCGTTCGGGCGCGAACGTCGCCAAAAACATCGCCGGCAACACGTTCCAGCCCCTGTTCGAGGGCGGCGTCGAGTACTTCAAATAGCCTCAGGCGTCAATCGACTATGCAAAGGCCGGGGACCTTCGGGTCCCCGGCGCTTTTTTCTCGCGCCTGTCGCTCCCCGCAAAAGCATTGCTTTTGCGGGGTATCCTTATGATTTGACGGATCTGCCCGGACCGCCCTCGGGCAAATCGTCACGCGCATTTGCGGCGCGCCGCTGAGGCGCATGAAGCCGCTGCACCAAAACGCGATTGACAAATGGTCTCTTTGTGATATGATTATAGTTAGTATTTGCTAACCTCCAAAATGAGCATGCGGCGCTGAGCTGCATTCTTTTTCAGGCATGAGTTAGCAAATGCTAACTTTGAAAGGAGAGGTGTTCCCATGAAACAGAAACGATGGCTGAGTCTGCTTCTGGCCGCGGCGATGGTGTTCTCCGCGATCCCGACAGCCTTGGCCGGCGATGAAGCGCCGCAGTCTGGTTATGTGCTGATGAACATCCCGTACGAGGCGTTCTATGAGGCGGAGCTGGGCGAGAGCGGCGCGGTCGATGCGGTGAGCTCGGCGACGCTGAAGTACGCCAACAGCGGCGTGGCCGGCGGCTCGTATCACGACGTCGACGCATCGAGCGCCGAGGCGGAGGTCAAGGCGCTGGGCGTCATCTATCCCGTGTATGTCGCCGACCTGTCGGCTCTGGACAGCGGTCTGGAGATCAAGGCGACGGATACGGCCGTGATCCACACGGTGACGGGCAGAGAGAAGACCATCAACGAGACGGAAGCGACGGGGGCGGAGCTGCTGTTCTGCGCGCCGTCGTACTCATGGTGCGAGCTGAGCGATACGCCGGCGCTGTATAAGTCGCTGACGTTCGGCGCGGACGTCGCGTACACGTTCGGCGCGGTCAACGGCGAGGCCGAGGCGGTCGAGGGCGTGGAGGCGGCGGCGAGCTACCACACGCACCACGGCAATTACATCGAGGTCAAGCTCGGCGGTCTGACGGTCGGGGAGAGCGTCAGCGGCATGGTCGTCAGCTTCGATGACGGCAGCGCGGTCGGCCTGCCGCACGTGCAGGGCGTCTGGCAGAAGACGCAGTTCGGCTGGGCTGCGGCCGACGAGGTAGCCGGGAAGACCGTGACGGGCGTGAAGATCATCACGGCCGAGCATATTTACACGGCTTCGCTCGAGCTGCCGGTCAAGCGCGACGCCGGCAATGTGGGCGGCGCGTTCGATACAGCCTCGACCGTCGTCCTGAGCAGCCTGCCCGAGGATATGGCAGGCGCCGTTGCGACGGTGAAGACGAAGGTCGGCCGCGGCGAGACAGCCACGGTGATCGCCGAGAACGCCGCGGTGACGGACGGCGTCATCACCACCACTGAGCCTGCGCAGGCGCAGCAGACCTACACGGTCTCCGTCGTCAGCGACAATTATGCGGACGTCTCCTTCGATACCTTCTGGGGCGAGGGCTACGTGCTGATGAACATCCCCTACGCCGACTTCTATGAAGCCGAGCTGGGCGACGCGGCCGAGCCGGTGGACGCCGTGTCCTCCGCGACGAAGAACAAGCCGCGCACCGGCACGCTGGCCGGCGGTTCCTATCATGTCAGCGCCGACGGCAGCGACATCAGCGGCGCGATCTATCCTGTCAAGGTAAACTCTGCCGACTTGGCCGGGCTGACGCAGATCACCGACAGCAGCAGCGTCAGCATCACCGTGACCAACCGCGGTACGACGTCCACGACTGTATACAAGGGAAAGGACGCCCTGTTCGAGGCGCCCGATTATGCCTACTATCTGCTGAGCAGCGAGCCCGCCGTCTATAAGACCCTGACCGCCGACTCCGGCAAAAAGAGCTTCAGCGCCGTTTCCGCCGACGCGCAGACGGTGGAGGGCGCCTCCGGCGCGGTCAACGAGGAGGGCCACCATGCCGGCGTCGAGATCAAGCTGAGCGGTACGGAGGGCATCGCCCAGGGACAGGCCGTCGCGGGCGTGATCGTCACGTTCTCCGACGGCAGCAGGCTCGGCCTGCGCCATGTGGCCAATCTGTGGCGAGCCACCGAGCTGGGCGGCGACAGGGCCGATTTCGCCGGCAAGACCATGTCGAACGTCCGTTACTACACGCAGGACGCCGTGATCGACTTCCCCATGACCGTCGAGGTGAAGCGCGAGGCTGCGGGCGTCAGCGCCGCCTTCGACGGTGCGGGCTCCGTCAGACTCACCGGCCTGCCCGACGATATCGAGGCGCCGACAGCCACCGTCGGCGTCACGGTGAACAGGCAGACCACCTATATCAATGCGGACGGGGCGGACGGGACTCCCGTGGTCGGCGGCGCGGTCGCCACGAGCGCGGCCGAGGAAGGGACCGTCTACACCGTGACGGTCAAGAGCGCCAATTATCTGCCCATCAGAGCCACTGCGGCCTATAAGGCCCAGGGCGGCGATCATCCCGACGATGCGGACGACGCCGGCGACGGCGAGCTCCGCTATCAGACGACAGTCGCCGCGGCGGCGCACGGCTCCGTGTCGGTCAGCCCCAAATCGGCCGCGAGCGGCACGACGGTGAAGATCACCGCTGCGCCCGACGCGGGCTATGAGGTGGACGAGGTCACCGTCACCGCCGGCGGCAGGGAGGTCGCGGTCACAGGCGGCGGCAGCGCCTGGAGCTTCACCCAGCCCGGCCGCAAGGCGACGGTCATCGTCACGTTCAAGCCGGTCGGCGAGGAGAGCGCAGAGCTGCCGTTCGTCGACGTGGCGGAGGACGCATGGTACCGCGACGCCGTGGCCTACTGCTTCGGGCAGGGGTATTTCCGCGGCACGTCTGACGACCTGTTCACCCCCGGCGGCGCGATGAGCCGCGCGATGTTCGCCGCGGTGCTCTATCGCATCGCGGGCGAGCCGGCGGTCACGGGCGTCAGCGCCTTCGCCGATGTGCCGGACGGCGCGTGGTATCACGACGCCGTGCTGTGGGCCGCGGAGAACGGCGTCGTCGAGGGCTACGGCGACGGCCGCTTCGGCGCGGACGACCCCGTCACGAGGGAGCAGATCGTCACGCTGTTCTGGCGGTATCGGGGCAGGAACGCCGGTACAGCCGCGCTGGCCGCCTTTGCCGACGCGGACAAGGTGAGCGACTGGGCCGCGCAGGCCATGAGCTGGGCCGTGGGCCTCGGCGTGATCGAGGGCAGACCCGGCGGCGTGCTCGACCCCCAGGGCACGGCCACCCGTGCGGAGGTCGCGCAGCTCGTGTTCAACTTCGGCAAAACGGTAAAATAAGCAAAGAAACCCATTGCGCCGCCGCAGGCTCGACCTGCGGCGGCGCTTTTGTATGCTGAAATCATCGAAGAAACATGCTTGACAAGCTCGTGCAAATATACTATAATGGCTTCAATGTTTCTTGAAAGGAATATGTGACGGAATGAACGGTCATCGCCTCTGCAGCATGAACATGTGCTCCGTGATGCGCTCCATGCGCACCATGTGCATGTGCATGCCCAAAAAGCGCGGCGGCCGTCCGGCAGTGTGATCCCTTGGTGAGAACAGGCGTATCATAAGCTGTATTTCGGTACCGGCCTCCGCGTTGTGCGGCGGCCGGTTTTTTTATTGCAGAGAGGGTGAGAAGGGATGAGGCGGCGAGCGATCCTCCGCGAACGAATGTGACGCTCCGAAAATCAATACATCGAAAAGGAGCATCCGCATGATCGAACTGAAACACATCCGCAAGACGTTTTATACCAAAGACGGCTCCGTCGAGGCCGTGCGCGACGTCAGCCTGCACGTGCGCGAGGGCGAGATCTTCGGCATCATCGGCCTGTCGGGCGCGGGCAAATCGACGCTGGTGCGCTGCGTCAACCTGCTCGAGCGCCCCGACGAGGGGAGCGTGACGGTCGGCGGCGTCGAGCTGACGTCGCTCGACGAAAGATCGCTGCGCAAAGCGCGCGCCTCGATAGGCATGATCTTCCAGCAGTTCAACCTGATGCCGTCGCGCACGGTGTTCGGCAACGTCGCCTGGCCGCTCAAAAAGCAGAAGCTGCCGCGGGCCCGGATCGAAGCGCGCGTGCGCGAGCTGCTGGCGCTCGTCGACCTCAGCGACAAGGAGAACGCGTGGCCCTCGCAGCTCTCGGGCGGGCAGAAGCAGCGTGTGGCCATCGCCCGCGCCCTCGCGGCTTCGCCCAAGGTGCTGCTGTGCGACGAGCCCACCTCGGCCCTCGACCCCACGACGACGCGCTCGATCCTGGCGCTTTTGAAGAAGATCAACCGCCAGCTCGGGCTGACCGTGCTGATCATCACCCACGAGATGGCCGTCGTCAAGGAGATCTGCGACCGCGTGGCCGTGATGGACGGCGGCGAGGTGGCGGAGGAGGGCGACGTGCTGCAGATCTTCTCGTCGCCGCAGGCCGCCGTCACCCGCGCCTTCGTCGACAGCACCGGCAACAGCGGCCGCCTGCAGGAGCTGATCGCCCAGAACTCGCCCGTCGTGGCCCTCGGGCCCGGCGAGGTGCTGGCGCGGCTCAAGTACCTCGGCCGCAGCGCCGACGAGGCGCTGATCTCGCGCGTGTCGCGGCAGTACGAGATCGACTGCAACATCATCTTCGGCAATATGGAGGTCATCCGCGACACGACGATCGGCACGCTGGGCCTGATCTTCTCCGGCGCGCCGGAGCGCATCGCCGCGGCCGTGCATTATCTCAGTGAAAACAACGTCCAGATCGAGGTGATCGACAGATGAGCATCCTGACAGCACTGTTCCCCAACACCATGGACAAGCTGCCGCAGTTCGGCAGGGCCATCCTGCAGACGCTGGCGATGGCCGCGGCGGCCGGCAGCGTGTCGTTCCTGATCGGCCTGTTCCTCGGCGTGGTGCTGACGGTCACGCGCCGCGGCGGCATCCTGCAGCGCCCCGCACTGTACGCTGCGCTCGACAAGCTGGTGAACATCTTCCGCTCGATCCCCTTCGTCATCCTGCTGACGGCGCTGCTGCCGCTGACGCGCGCCGTGATGGGCACGGCGATCGGCACGCGCGGGGCCGTCCTGCCGCTGATCTTCGGCACGGTGCCGTTCTTCGCCCGCCAGATCGAAGCGGCGCTGGCCCAGCTCGACCGCGGGCTGATCGAGGCCGCCCAGAGCATGGGCGACGGCCCGCTGGAGATCATCTTCAAGGTCTACCTGCGCGAGAGCATCCCGGCCATCGCCCGCGGCGTGACGATCACGCTCATCAGCCTCATCGGCCTGACGGCCATGGCCGGGGCGGTGGGCGGCGGCGGCCTGGGCAACTTCGCCATCATGTGGGGCCACCAGCGCCAGCAGCCGGACTGCACCTACGCCGCCATGATCGTGGTGCTGGCGCTGGTCTTCGCGGTGCAGGCCGTCGGCAATTTCATCATCAAAAAGACCACGCACTGAATCACACCTGTCTACAGAAAAGGAGATATATCATGAAAAAGCTCATCGCACTGGCGTCACTGCTCGCCCTCATCTTCGCCCTCGCCGCCTGCGGCGCGCAGGAAAAACCGGCCGAAACGCCCACCGTCGTCAAGCTGGGCGTCGTCGGCGAGACGCACGAGGCCTGGCAGCCCGCCATCAAGTCGCTCGCCGCGCAGGGGATCGAGCTGCAGCTCGTCTCGTTCTCCGATTATACGATGCCAAACCAGGCGCTGGCCGACGGCGAGATCGACATCAACTCGTTCCAGCACTACGCCTTTTTGAGAAACGACTGCGAGAAGAACGGCTATGACCTCACGGTGATCGGCGAGACGCTGATCGCGCCGCTGGGCGTCTACAGCCGGAAGATCAGCGACCTGTCCGAGCTGAAAAAGGGCGACAAGATCGCCATTCCCAGCGACACCACGAACGGCGGCCGCTCGCTCAAGGTGCTGGAGTCGGCCGGGCTGATCGAGGTCGACCCGGCGGCCGGTTACACGCCGTTCGTCACCGACATCACCTCCAACCCGCTGGAGCTCGAGTTCGTCGAGGTCGAGGCCTCGCTGACGGCCGGGCTGCTGCCCGACGTCGCGGCGGCGCTGATCAACGGCGGCCACGCCGTCGACAACGGCTTCATCCCCGCGCAGGACGCCATCTACCTCGAGCCCGTCGCCGACGGCGCCGATAACCCCTACATCAACGTCATCGTTGCCCGCACCGCGGACAAGGACAACGAGACGTACAAAAAGGTCGTCGCCGCCTACCAGACCGACGAGACAGCCAGGATCATCGAGGAGCAGTACAAGGGCTCTTACATCACGGTGTGGTAAACTCAATAAACGCAAAAACGGCGGGCCTGGCGGCCCGCCGTTTTGATGCGTTTCGGATACTTGTTATTGCAGCAGCGTCAGCAGTTCGCCGATGCCCATGCCCTGATACCGGCTTTTGTAATAGGCCACTTCGCCGCGGATCAGCTCGTCCATCGCCCGCATGCTCAGCAGCTCGACCGGCGCGCGGTCGTCGGTCATCACGCGTTCGCCCGGCTCATAGCGCGTCAGCCCCGCGCGCACGCGGCCCATCAGCTCGACCAGCGCGACGTCGGTCTCGCGCAGCAGACCGTCGTCGAGCGGCTGCAGCAGGTCATGATCGCCGGCGAACAGCTCGCGGTTCGTCGAGCCGGTCACGTCGACCGTGTACACCTGGTCGAACACCGCGGCGATCGTGTCGCTCAGCCAGTCGTTGATGCTGCCCTCGCTCTGCCCGCGCATGTTCATGTTGACCACCATCACCCCGCCGTCGCGCAGGTGCGCGCGCACGAGCGTGAAGAACTCCTCCGACGCCATCTGGAAGGGGATCGTGATGTCCTGGAAGGCGTCGACCATGATGACGTCATACTGCCGCTCGGCGTCGAGCGCCTGCAGGAAGGCGCGGCCGTCGTAGGTGTGCACCGTCACGTCGTCCGGCAGCTCGAAATAATCGCGCGCCAGCGCCGTGATCTTCTCGTCGATCTCCACGCCCTCGACGTTCATTTCTCCGAAGTAGCGGCGGCACTGGGTGGCGTAGGTGCCGGTGCCCATGCCGAGGATCAGCACGTCGAGCGGACGCTCCGCTTCGCGCAGCCCGGCCATATAGGGCGCGGCCATCGCGTAGTCGTAATAGAGCCCGGTCAGCCCGCCGGATTTCTGATACACCGACTGCACGCCGAACAGCACGTTGGTCGACAGCGCCACCGTGTCGCCCTGCTCATACACGCGCAGGTAGTTGTAGATCGACTCGTCCTCCACCGTCAGATCCGTCTCCCAGAAGGCGAAGCTGTTGTCGGCCCCCAATACGCAGCAGACAGCCAGCAGCGCCGCGCACGCGGCCACCCGGCCGCGCCCCGTCCCGGCCGAGAGGAAATACAGCGCCCCCAGCGCCAGCAGGATGGCGGCGAAGATCAGAAACGTCACGCTCGTGCCCACGGCGGGGATCGTGACGAACGTCGGCACGAAGGTGCCGATGATCGAGCCGATGGTGTTGGCCGCGCCCAGCATGCCCACGACGCGGCCGCTGTCGCCCAGGCTGTCCATCGTGTACTTGGCCAGCGAGGGCGTCACGGTCCCCAGCAGGAACAGCGGGAAGACGAAGATCGCCATGCAGGCGGCGAAGGCGGCCACGATCAGCAGGTTGGTGTCGATCGTGAAGATCAGCAGCGCCGTGATACCGATGATGACATACTTGCCGACTGCCGGGATCAGCGCGATCCACACCGCGGCCAGCAGGATACGGCGGTAGAGGCGGTCGGGGTCGGGATCTCTGTCGGCGGCGCGGCCGCCGTAGACGTTGCCCAGCGCCATCGCGATCATGATCGTGCCGATGATGATCGTCCACACGATCTGCGACGAGCTGAAATACGGCGCCAGCAGGCGGCTGGCGCCCAGCTCCACCGCCATCACCGACATGCCGGCGAAGAACTCGGTCAGATAGAGATACAGCTTGTTTTTCAGGATCGGCCGCTGCTTCATGGGTGCTCCTTTCGTCCGCACAGTAAAAAAGCGCCCGCCTGGGCGCTTCTTCGGTTTTTATAATCCGTTCTTTTTGCCCTCGAGGTTGTCCGACACCGTGTGCAGCAGGCTGAGCATCGAGGGGGCGAGCTGCGGGTAGCGGCCCTGCAGCGCGTCGATCGTCATGTCGCTGACGGCCTCGTCCTCGCGCCGCAGCGCGGAGCCGCGGGTCAGCGCCAGCTCGCAGCTCTTGAGCTGCATGTCGCACATCGCGTCGACATAGTCGTAGGGGATGGGGAAGGCCGAGTCGGGGTTCGAGCGGCCGTAGGCGTACACGTGGCGGAAGACCTTGTACAATGAGGTGTAGAGGTACAGGCCGCACTCGGTGATCAGCGTGCGGTCGCCGCAGCGGCCCAGCACGTCGAAGAACAGCGACAGGCTGTTGGTCAGCACCTTGCGGGTGAACAGCGCCATCGCGCTGCCCTTGAGCACGTTGTCGCGCTGGTCGGCCAGGTCGGCGAGCTGCTCGGGCAGCAGCGCGCTGCCGTCGCGCGCCATCGTGCGCCCCAGCAGATAGTCGGCCGATACGCCGTAATAGTCGGCAGCCTTGACGAGGAACTCCAGTCCCGGTTCTCTCATGCCGTTTTCATAGTGCGACAGCAGCGCCTGTGAAACACCCAGGTCGCCCGCAGCCTTGCGCTGGCTTATTTTCTTTTCTTTTCGCAAAAGCGAGAGTGTCCGGGGGAAATCGTTGACCATAAGTGCATCTCCGTAGCTGCTGACTGCCTTCCTGCGAGGCGAAATACCTCGAAAACAGTATAACGCCGATTCCCCCGCGCGTAAAGGATTTTTTTAAAACTCTGCGTATAATTTTATGGTTTATATCAAGTCAAAACGCTGACGCACAAGGCGTCAACACAATATATCGTGGCTGTTTGATAACAGAACGCAATATATTGAGCCTCAGAAGAACAGCGTCATCAGCGGGATCGTGATCATGCTCAGCATCGTGGACACGAACACCACCTGCGCGCCGAACTCGGCGTCGCGGCCGTACTTGGCGGCCAGCACCGCGGTCATCGAGGCCGAGGGCATGCCGGACAGCAGCGTGCACACGCCGGTCAGCAGCGGCTCGACATGCAGCAGCTTGAGCGCGATGAACACGCAGGCGGGGATGAAGATCAGGCGGATGAAGCTGTAGTAGCTCAGCAGCCCGATGCGGATGCGCTTGAGGTCGATCTCGGCCAGGATGCCGCCGATGACGACCATCGACACCGCCGTGGTGCAGCCGCCGATCGAGTTCATCGTGCGGGTGACGAAGTCCGGCAGCTCGAAGGGCAGGAACATGTAGGCGAAGCCGACGAACACCGCGATGACGCAGGGGTGCGTCAGCAGGTTCTTGATCACCGATCTGCTGTCCGTCTTGGTGTAGAGGCTCAGGCCCGCCGACCACAGGAAGATGCGCACCGGGATCAGCGCGATCGAGGCGTACAGCAGCCCCTCGGTGCCGAACACGCCCAGCGCGATCGGGTTGCCCAGAAAGCCGGCGTTGGAGGTGATCGTGCCGTGGCGCAGGATCACCTGCTGATCCATCGGCACCCTGGTATAGGCCACCTTGCTCACGGCCCAGGAGAAGAACTGCACGGCCATGAAGATGGCGAACACCATCCCCATCGACTGCAGCACCTTGTCGGTCACCTCAATATTGAACGAGCTGACGATGCTGCACGGCAGGATGATGTTGATCAGAAAGTCGCTCAGCGCGCCGCGCGTCCTGGCGTCGATCATGTTCTTTCTGCGGCAGAAGAAGCCCACCAGCATGATGGCGAACAGGCTGAGCTGCATGTTCAGCATGGTCTGGAACGTAGACAAAGCGCTCACACTCCGTTCAAATAGCTCTTAACCATTTAATACTACACCCTGCGCGCGCAAAAGTCCATACAAAACGCGAAAAACGCCCGGCTCCGCGTCTGCGGAGCCGGGCTCGTTCTTTCCGTGAGTTTTTTATAAGCTGTGTTTGACCCTGTCGCGCTCCTCGGCCTTCTTGGCGTCGTTCCAGCGGTCCATCGTGCCGACGAGATAGCCGGTGATGCGGCGGATGCGCTCGAAGGGGACGGGAACGAGGGTGTAGTTGAGGTCGACATAGTCGCCGTCGACCTTGATCGTCAGCTCGTCCACCACCTGGTGGTTCTTGTCCTGGATATAGTCGATATAGGCCTGGATCTCCTTCTTGGAGAGCTCGCCGCCTTCTACGTTGATCGTCATTTCTCTGTCCTCCATACAACATTTTGTGGTCTATATCTATTATACACACAAAATGTGCAAATGCAAGGGCAAAATGAAAATCGGCACTTTCCACAAGAGCCGCCCGCGCCGGGCGCAAAAAAACGGCAAAAGCTCTTGTATTGTGCGGCAAAATCATATACAATATACTGTGTATGGAACAAACCGGCCTGCGCGCCGGTCAAAACAGCGAAACACATCATACAGGGGGTATGCGGAATGGATTATAAACACGACGCCGGGGTCACGCGCCGCCGGAGAAGGCGCAGGAGACAGCCGAGGGTCGTGCTGCTCGGCCTGGCGCTTGTCGCCGCGGCCATGGCTGTCACGGGCCTTGTGCGCATGGTGAAGGGCTCGGGCAGCGACACGGACGCCGACGTCAGCAAGAGCGTCGAGACGGCCGTGACGGCGACCGCCTCCACTGCCGAGACCAAGACGAACGAGACCAAGACAGAGACCAAGACCGATACCAAGACCGAGGAGACCAAGCCCGCCGAGACCAAGGCCGAACCGGCTTCCGCCGAGACGACGTCCGGCGAGAAGGAGTCGCGCACGCCCTACGGCGAGCCCCTGCCCGAGGCCGAGGCGCTCGAAAAAGCCGACAGGCTGGCGAGGGGCTATTTCTACGACGAGGCCATCGAGTCGCTCAAGAACGTCGACACCGACGCCGCCCGCGCCAAGATCGCCGAGATCGAGACGCTCAAGTCGCAGCTCGTGCCCTATGAGGGCAAGTATTACCACGTCTTCTTCCACAGCCTGATCGTCTACCCCGACCTGGCGTTCGACAACAAGGGCCACCCGGCCCAGGGCTACAACGAGTGGATGACCACGGTCAGCGAGTTCCAGAAGATGCTGCCGCTGTTCCTGGAGAACGATTTCGTGCTCTACGACATCACGGAGATGATGGAGCTCGACGCCAACGGCAAGGCCCAGCCCAAGCCGATCTATCTGCCCGCGGGCAAAAAGCCGCTCGTCATCTCGATCGACGACGTCAACTACTATGACTACATGAAGCCCGACGGCTTTGCCGATCGCCTTGACGTGGACGAGAACGGCCGCGTCGTCACGATCGTCAAGGATCACGACGGCGTGGAGCACGTCACTTACGACGGCGACGTCATGCCGATCCTCGACACCTTCGTCGACGAGCATCCCGAGTTCTCCTTCCGCGGCGCCAAGGGCATCGTGGCCGAGACCGGCTATGCCGGCGCTTTCGGCTACCGCATCACCGACCTTGAGCTGTTCTCCGAGGCCGAGGGCAAGGCCATGCTGGAGAAGGTCAAGGAGGTCGCCCAGGCTCTGCGCAATACCGGCTGGCAGATCTCCAGCCACAGCTACACCCACAACCAGTACTGGAACAAGAAGACCATCACCATGGAGCAGATGCAGTATGACACCGGCCGCTGGCAGAACGAGATCGAGCCCTACGTCGGCGATACCAACATCTTCATCTCGCCCTTCGGCGTCCAGTTCGACGACAACGCGCCCGTCTTCCGCTACCTGATCGAAAAGGGCAAGTTCAACATCTACTGCCCCGTTGGCTCGCCCATGAACGTCCGCTTCGCCGGCGACGTCATGTTCATGGAGCGCCTGAACCTCGACGGCTACACGATGATGAAGCACCCCGAGCGCATCAGCAAGTACTTCTTCGATCCCAAGCTGGTCCTCGACCCCGCCCGTCCCCCGATGGACTAAAATCGGATCACACAAGAGACCGCCTCCTTCGAGGCGGTCTTTTTGCTGTCCGGTTTCGTAAAAAGATTTTGCATTGGGGTTGGAAAGGTGCTATACTATTTATCGTTTAATGAAAGAAGGGATCCTCTTGAGCGAGAACAAGACGCATATCAACGACTTTACGAAGGGCAACATCACCAGCCAGCTGTTCCGGTTCGCTCTGCCGCTGTTCCTGTCGAACCTGCTGC
>JAEEGL014859548.1_pt1 | contig 14400 bp, 7 predicted proteins | sample 9134231 | NCBI WGS metagenome assembly JAEEGL01 (sample SAMN16246548, study PRJNA631951) | gut metagenome | biome: gut microbiome; feature: rumen; material: fiber-attached | host: Bos | place: Iran: Karaj | collected 2018-10
CTATATCCGGATCAACATGCCATTCCCTATCGTAAAGACCTGTGCCATCTATACCGGGTGTATCCTGCATGGAGATAGGTGCAAAACGAGAGCAATCTCTTACTCCTTCCCAATTAGCTGCAGGCTGAGGCGCTCTCCATCTGTTTTCTCCAACGGGCGGTGCTGCAAAAGGAATTCCTTTGAACACAGACACTCTGGCGTTATTACCTTGAATTCCGCGAACTGCTCCGTTTTCAGTAGAAACTGTTTTTAACATATGTACCTCCAAGTAATTTGCTACAAAATCACAAAATTATTATAGTATAGCAGGACTTTCCAATAATATGCGACAAAGTTTAGAAAAAGGGGGCACAAACTCGAGATGACGTGTATAGCCGGGGACAAAGTGTTGACAAGTATTTGTTAATTCTGTTAGTATAAACCTAGGGCAAACCTATTGAAAGATAGGGACGCAAAGTTGTAAGCCGTAAAAGAATTTTTATTCAAGGTGGTTTAACTGCAATCAGTTTTTTCTGATTGCTTTTTTTATTCTCTAATACATACAAATTGACGCAAATTTGCTTCAAAGAGGAATCTCACAGCGGGAGTTGTCAATAAAAGACAAGTGAGATGCGGAGAGAATAATAGATTCGTTGTGTAATTTATGAGGGAAATGTGTGGATAGAAGCACTAATTCGGGATTTCTGTGCTTTCTTATTATAGCCAAGTATCTGGGGATACAAGTTCCTGCAGATGCTCAGGAGGCTTTTTCATTAAATTCCGATACAAAGTTTCAATTGTATAATTATTCCAAAAAACTAGACTTGAAAGTTAAGGCCGGAATATTCAATTATATGAAGTTGATTACCGTCAACGTTCCTTTTATTGTGGAAAAAACTGACGGTTCTTTTGTTATTATTCTTAATCAGTCAAAAGGAAAAACCACCATATTGGATCCCCAAAAAGGCAATCCAGAATCTGTAGGCAGAGAGTTCTATAACGAATTAACCGGTTGGGGAATGATTATCGGAAAAAAGGGATTCAAAGGCGAAGATAATCGCAAGTTTGGATTTAGTTGGTTTATTCCTTCTATCTTAAAGTTTAAAAAGCAATTTATCTGCGTATTAATTGCAGTATTCACTATCCAGATAATTGGAATATTAACACCTCTCATGACACAGGTGGTTGTTGATAAGGTATTATCACACCACGCTATCTCTACACTATATACAATAGCAATCGGAATCACGATAGCATATATATATGAATTAATTATCGGTTTATCTAAAAACTATTTATTCACACACACCACCAATCGAATAGACGTTATCCTCAGTGCAAGATTATTTCATCATCTTTTTGCACTTCCTTTAAAGTACTTCGAATCCAGAAGAGTCGGCGAGACAATAGCACGCGTAAGGGAACTTGACACAATAAGAAACTTTCTTACAGGTACGCCGTTATCATCCTTGATTGATATATTCTTTATTACCGTATACATTGTTGTTTTATTCTTTTACAGTGTACCTCTTGCAATTATAGTAGTTGTTTCAATACCTGTATTTGCACTTCTTTCATTAATTGTAACCCCTTTATTTAAGAAAAGTTTGGATGAAAAATTCGCTACAGGCGCAAATGCTCAATCATTTTTGGTTGAGTCCGTAACCGGTATCCAGACAGTTAAGTCCTTCGCACTGGAAGAAAAGTTCGAGGAAAAATGGGGAGACTTACAGTCTGATTACGTAAAAGCCGGATACAAGACCAGCATGATTTCGTCAACATCATCCACACTTGCAACCTTTATTCAGAGAATTGTGGATCTCATTATTCTTGTTCAGGGCGCTAAGCTCGTTATCGACGGAACAATATCAATCGGTCAGTTGGTTGCATTTAGAATGCTTGCAAACAGAGTAAGCGGACCGGTATTAAGACTCGTGCAGTTATGGCAGGAATACCAGCAGGCTTCTCTTTCAGTACAGAGAATTGGAGACATCTTCAACTCACCAGTTGAACAGGTTGGAAAGAATTCGGTTAAGAGCCTCGAACATATGGAAGGCAAGATTCGTTTTGAAAAAGTATGGTTCAGATATAGAGCAGATACAGCAGACGTTCTTAAGGATCTCAGTTTTGAGATACCTGCAGGAAGAATAGTCGGTCTGGTCGGACGAAGCGGATCAGGAAAAAGTACTATATCAAAACTCGTTCAGAGATTATATATTCCTCAAAACGGTAAGATATCAATCGATGGAATGGACTTGTCACTAATTAATCCTGTCTTATTAAGAAATAAGATTGGAGTTGTTTTGCAGGAAAACTTCATGTTTAACGGAAGCGTAGCTGACAACATATCCATTCACTGTCCGGGAAAATCCATAGAAGAGGTTATGAACGCGGCCAAGATAGCGGGAGCGCATGATTTTATCATGGATTTAAATGAGGGATATGACACCATCATCGGAGAGAAAGGAATCTCTCTTTCCGGCGGACAAAAGCAGAGAATCGCTATTGCAAGGGCTATTATCAATAACCCTCGCATTTTGATTTTTGACGAAGCAACATCTGCACTCGACTATGAGTCAGAGGCTATTATTCAAAACAACATGAGAGATATCTGTAGCGGAAGAACAGTGCTAATTATCGCTCATAGATTATCCACTCTTAAGATAGCTGATGAAATCATGGTCATTGATAGAGGCGAAATTATAGAGTGTGGTTCACATGAAGAACTAATGGCTAATGAAGGTCTGTATTCATACCTTTATCTAAAACAGTTAAGGGGTGATGTGGAATGAAAATCCAGAACAGAATTCAGAATATTGTTGACGGATTTAGAATTATGTCACAGAAAACTCCTGCCAGATCCAAGAGCGAGTATGTAGACAATTTTAATAAAGTAAATGAGAAAAACCTCAAGTACGATTTCCTTCCGTCAATGCTTGAGATAATTGAAAAACCGGAGAATAAACTCTCGGACATAATCTTGATTATGATTCTTGCACTTATAGTGTCAGCGGTTATTTGGGCTTCCATTGCTAAGGTAGATATGATTGTCACTGCAGGCGGTAACATTATGCCGGAGGGCAATCTTGTGAGTGTCATCAATCCATATGGCGGTGAAGTGACAGAAATTAAAGTCAAGGACGGAGACATCATTTCTAAGGGTGAGTCTATAATGACGATTTACTCTGATACTGAAAAGAATTCTTTGGAGAAACTGGAATATGAACTAAGAATCCTAAAGTGTCAAAAAGAAGTTTATGAAAAGATAAGGGATTACGACGAGTCGCAAAAAGATGAAAGCGAATACAAATATGGAATAGATATTGATTCCTATGGTGACAGCAAGGAAATAGCTCGTGCAATAGTAGCCGAACAGGAACTGTATGAACTTCAAACAAAAGAATACGAAGACAATAAAAAGAAGATATTTGTAGCTGAACATGAACTAAACATCCAGCAGAATATTAATTCAATACAGGTAAAGATAATCGAAACAGAAGGTGAGATTGAAAATACCAAGAGAACTATAGAAGAAAAAGAAATAAAAGCTCCTGCGGATGGAAAAGTATCAGGTATTTCTGTTACTACAGAGGGAGTTATCCTTCCGTCCGGACAAAATGTCTGTTACATCATTCCGAAGGACTCGGAAAGCAAGTTTATAGCATATGTTAAGACCTCGGATATCGAAAGTCTTCATATCGGAGATAAAGTAAAAATCAGACTCTCCTCTTTGAAAGATACTGATTACGAAAGAATAACGGGAGAAGTTGATAAAATCGGCGATATTGCAATGAATTCCGAAGGGAATGGAGCAGTATACAAAGTAGAAATCAAGATGGATGAAGTTCCGGAAGAAGTACTGAAAGTCGGAATAGATGGTAGTTGCGATATCATCGTTGGCAGAAGAACAGTACTAATGTATTTCATGGAACCGTTCTTAGATGGATTAAGAGACAGTCTTCACGAGAAGTAGGCATATTGTTGTATATAAGGTAATAACAATGAATCCAAATGAAATAACCAAAAAGACAGACACAATCCCCTTTATGGATAAAAAAGGAAAAGTTCTTAGCGAGATTTCTCTTCCGGAAAAGGTAATACCTATTATTTCCAAGAGAACCGCTGTTAGTGATAACGGAACTTATTATAAGGGCGCAGGAACAATATACACTTGTCATTTTGTCAATGAAGCCGAAGATGGGGCTAAGGTATTGAGTAAGACGGGAATACTGTATGAACAGTATAAAGTCAGTTACCTAAATCTATGTGGTAAGTATGGAATATTCGACTTCCCTCATCAACCTATGTTTACAGATAGAGAAGGCGGATGCGGTCCGAAGGAGAAAAACCTTCTTAAGATGCAAGACTGTTTTGAGTTTTCAGCAATAAGTGAAATAGTAAATGTATTGGATACAGGAATCCCCGACCACAACATATATGTTTATAGATTAAAGGATGAGAGAGGATCACTCGCAGATACATGTGGATTGATAGAATATGTACTTAAGAATGATTTTTGTACTGCATGGGATAAGAATCTATGGGCGGATATATATTGCTATCAATTCGTAAGAGATGTTGGAGATTGGTATATATCCAATTCAATAGCAGCAAAACTTGGAACAATATATGCTCTACTTCATTCATTGTATGAAACTGATTTATATCAGTATCTGGAGCTTCAGAGGTTGCTGTTTGGAGAGATGAATATCGAAAAACACTTCTTAATATACTATAGCGCTAAAACTGTAAAGAAGTTTTGTCCTAAAGAGTGGGAAGAAACAAAGATAGGTTTAGAAAAGATAACCTCCAAGTTGTTTAAAGAATTATTAACGCTTATGTTTAGTGCAAAGGCATGTTGTCATCTAGAAAAAGAAGATGATTGGAGTTGGACTAAGGACAAACAGCTTGAAAAACTAAATGCATATGAGAAGCGAATGCAGAAAGTTCTGCTTAATCTAATATAAGGAGGAGGCAGAAAAATGAAATTAAAGATATCAAAGAATATAGGGGTTCCAATTTGTTTACTAATTGTAGGAATCCTAATGTTAGAAGGATGCAATATGGGATTATCAAAAGAAGCAATTACCAAAAGTGCTTTAAAAAAACAATATAACGAAGAGTTTAATGTATATGAAATAAAGACGAACGGGTCAGAATGGGATGCAACGGTTTCGCCCATTAGTAATTCACGTATTCTCTTTAAAGCTCATATTAATCAAAATGGAACTGTTGAATCAGACGATTATTATCACGCCTATTTAGGCTATTTACTTGAGGAAAAATTAAGAGAAGATTTAATCGCTTTTTTCCCGGATTCATATATTCGTGTACGCAATACTGGAATTATGTGGGAGGGAGGTTCGAACGATTTTAGAGCTATGTCCATAGAGGAAATAATAGATAATTCTTCTATGAACGATTTTTCATGTCCAGGATGCATTATTGACATTTTTGTTGATAAAGAGATAGGTACAAAAAAAGATTATGAAGGAGAATACAAATATTTTACAGATACGGTAGATAGGGATATTGAAAATAAAGAGATGTTACCAATCACGGTATCTTTTTGGTTAGTGGATAAAGAAACAATGAATAGAGTACAATCTTTTTTTTCCAGAGATCTTGATTTTTTGGATGGAGAGTTCATCAAAGAGGTATTTCAAATAGAAAATTATGAACGAGGAATTAATTATTTTGATAAAAATGAGTTAGGAAACCCACCCAATATTACAGCGTGCTTTTACAAGCCAGCAGATGGCTACATAGGTAATTATAACGAGTATCAAAGAAGAAGAGAGGAATTAGAGAATGTCAAATAGAAAATATACTGATAAGGAAATGCAATACGGAGCACAAATTGGATATTACAATTTTTCGTCAATAGACTTAGCAAATTGGCAGGATATTCATCCTAATCAATTTCCAACATTAAGAGAATATTTATGCGAGTATATGAGAACACATCCTAAAGAAGATGTATTAAATGTATATTGTCATCAAGTGTCAGACGTGGCATTGTACACGATATCTGAGTTTAAGAATTATTCTGATAAATCGTTCAACCTCAACGATTATAACGCATTAAAAAAAGACATAGATGATTATAAAAGGATGCCCTTAAATTCTTCTCAAAGGGATAAGGCACTTAGAGATATTGTTTCAAAGATAGATTATTATTCTTCGACTTTTGAAGATAGATTTACGTTGTCACTAATCTTTAATATGGACTTTACAAATATGACAAATATTAAAGATTCATTCGAACCGTCAAGTTGGAGATTAATGGATGTCGTTGACAACAATTCATCAAGTGGAATGTATGCATCTGCTATATATACTAGTGATGGCGGAGACGTATTACTTTGCTATAGAGGAAGTGAAAGAGAAACCGATTCTTATCAACATTTTAATAGTGAACTGGTAACAGATTGGATAGAAGCTGACTTAGGATTGGCACTAGGAGATTTAACTCAGCAAGAAATTGAGGCATCAAATTTTTTGAAAAAGATAATCACAGACAGTTCTGTTAAAACGGTTGCGACAACAGGCCATTCCTTAGGAGGAAATTTAGCCTTAATGGCCGCAGTTATAGGAGTTAGTGCAGGGACAAACAATAAATTCGTTCAAGGATGTTCGTTCGACGGACCTAGCAATCCTATGGATGCTTTAAATCAATACAAGAATAACATTTCATTGTTAAGAGATAGGTTATATCACTATACGTTTTCTTTGGTTGGTGCAATATATGGATACAATAACATTGCAGGGAATGATAAGGAAATATTAATATCGAAGAATCCAAATAATGGCTTTGTAAGTAGTCATTTTCTTTCGTATGTACAATTCGATGGAAATGATATGGTAGTTGAAGACAATAGTACAAAATTATTTTGTGAATTATCGAGAAGAATAACAGATGCATATGATGATTCGCCGTCAACTGAGAAGAGTCTTAATGATGGTCTGCTTAATCCTACAATAAAAACAATGGAGTTTTGCTTAGCTCTCTCACAAGTGAAGTACCATCCTTTTTCATTTGAAACATATTTCAATATACATAATACGTGGGACGAAATGATTGATTCTTATGAAAATGCATTTAGTACGTTTTGTACTTTTACAGTACCTAATACGGTTCAAATGGTAGCAAATTTTGTAAATGGAATGAAAAATAATAGATATCAGACCATCAATGATATTTTAGTGGATTTGACAAAATTGTTTGTTTTGAATAGTTATTCATATTCGAATAATAATCCGGGCACACATAATTCACCGAATACTCCGACCAATATCACCGGACATTCAAAAGGAGGAAATAATTCGACGCAATACTTCAATTCTACAAATAATTGGGGATTATATGGAAAGCAAGTATCAAATTGGAGCTATTATAATTTTTCTAATTATTCCAACAGAAATAATCAACTTGAAGATAAAATAGTAGATATATTAAGAAATATCAATTTTGATTTCTTAACAGCAATGCAATCTATTAGATACAATCCAGATCCTTTAGTAATTGATTTGGAATCAAATGGTATTTCTTTGACTTCAAAGGAAGAAGGAGTTTACTTTGACGAGGATTCTAAGGGACTGAAGGAAAAAAGTCAGTGGATTAATCCAGAGGATGCTCTTTTGGCGATTGATTTAAATAACAATGGAATCATTGATAGTGGAGAAGAATTATTTGGCACATCTACAATTCTATCAGATGGTTCATTAGCAAGAAATGGTTTTGAAGCATTAACTCAATATGATTCTAATAGTGATGGAATTATAGATTTGCAGGATGCAATTTTTGAAAATCTTCTAGTATGGAGAGATAAGAACGCTGATGGCATTACTGACGAAGGAGAGTTGGAGAGTATTATTCAGCATGGAATAGAAAGTATATCGCTAACACCTATTGAAAATGCGGAAACAGATTCAGCAATAAGATCAGCGGAAATCAGGTACACTGATGGTCATACTGCAAAAGTATCAGAAGTAGATTTTGAAGCAGATTATTATGATTCTAAAGAGAAGGTTCTTATAGATATTTCAGAGGACATAAAGATCCTTCCTAATGTAAAAGCAATAGGCAATATTCCTTCATTGCACACATTAATGCAGAAAGATGAATCCGGTGAATTGAAGACACTTGTGGAGAATTTTATTAATGCTGAAAGAATTGATGAAAGAAGCGAAATTTGCGAGCAGATTCTTTATCGTATTAGCTATGCATTAGATGTTGAAGTGGGAAGTAGAGGGAATGAGTTTGATGCACAAAAACTTGCTGTAATAGAAGCATTTATGGGCAGAGATTTTGTGGGTACAGCTGGAAGAAATCCTGTTAATACTGCAGCAACCATTCTTTCTTCAGCATACGACAGTCTATTTAATATGTATTATACATTATTGACTAAAGAAGGATTATTGAATCCGTATTTATCTTTACTCTATGTTTTTGAATCTGAAGAAGGAGAAAAATATATTGATACTTCTTTATTCGATGTATATGCAAAGCAGATTATAGAATCAGAAAAAAATATGTTGAATATTGTACCAGAAATGGCACGATTTATTTCTGTAATTAATCCCGACAATCCACATAATGTTAGCGATTTCGTTAATGTGTATGCTAACTATGAAGGATATCTTGAGGAATTCAAAAAATGCGGAGATTTAGGCATAACGATAGCATCTTCAGGAGATGACAGCTTATATGGATCAGGAAATAACGATATAGTATCTTCGGGTTTGGGAGACGATACTGTATATGGAAATGACGGAGACGACACTCTCTATGGAAATGACGGAAACGATTCTCTCTATGGAGGAAACGGAAACGATACTCTTGTAGGCGGAACAGGAAACGATCGCCTTGAGGGAGGATATCAAGATGATACATATATCTTCAACTTGGGAGATGGAGAAGATGTCATAGCTGATTACCAGTACTCAAGTAGTGAGAGTAGAGCGGATAGAATCGTCTTTGGCGAAGGAATCAATGTAGAAGATGTAAAGCTTCAGAGAAAGGGCTGGGATCTTGAGATCAAGTATTCCGAGACAGATAAGGTAACGATTCAGGATGCATACTGGAATAATGGAATAGCCGGAAACTACATGGTAGAGAATATCGAGTTTTCAGACGGAACCAAGTATACATTGGATGAGATTTCAAATCTTGCAAACCATCTTGAAGGAACAAGTGAAGATGATAGAATCGATGGATTCAATGATACAGTAGGCTATAACTATAATGAGACAATCCATGGATACGAAGGAAACGATACAATCTATGGAAATGATGGAAACGACAACCTTTATGGAGATGAAGGAAATGACTCACTCTATGGAGGAAACGGAAACGATACTCTAGTAGGCGGAACAGGAAACGATCGCCTTGAGGGAGGATATCAAGATGATACATATATCTTCAACTTGGGAGATGGAGAAGATGTCATAGCTGATTACCAGTACTCAAGCAGTGAGAGTAGAGCGGATAGAATCGTCTTTGGCGAAGGAATCAATGTAGAAGATGTAAAGCTTCAGAGAAAGGGCTGGGATCTTGAAATTAAGTATTCCGAGACAGATAAGATAACGATACAGGATGCATACTGGAATAATGGAATAGCCGGAAACTACGAAGTAGAGAATGTCGAGTTTTCTAATGGAATAAAAACAAAAGTCGATTATGATTCAGAAGGTCTAGAAATAATATATAAACCTGAATCGATTGGAGATATTTCTGTTGAAACAGATGACGATATTGTAGAGGATGTTATCATTGAATCTGAAGTTGACGCTATGGCCGATGCTATCTCGATGGAAATATCTAATTCGGAATTATTTGAGGATAAGGAATATGGCTTGGACGAATATCAATCAGAAGGATTAATAGACGATTCTAGCGCTGATATTAACAATATGACAAATTTAATGGTTCAAGAATTATCTGGGGAATTTGAAATTTCTTCGCTGTACACTGACATAAATGTTGCTGGAGACTCTTTGAAGCAGGATGATTTAATTTGGACAGAATAAAAAGAATCTTCTATAAATATAGTTATTTCAAGAGGGTTGTCTAAAATAGAGAATTAATCTGGAGTATTGTTAGGTGAATATATGAAAAAAATATATAGTATCTTGCTTATTCTAATTATCGGAGGACTGACAATAATGAGTGGATGTAGCAAATCGCTAAGAAATGTTGCAGAAGATGAATTAAGAAATAAATATGAAGAAGAATTTATCATTACGGAAATCATTAATGAAGGAGATGTTTTTTCGTGCACGGCTTCTCCGGCTAGCAATCCGAACTTAAAGTTTAAAGTCAGAATGCAAAATGATGGATATTGTTTGGAAGATGATTATTTTCAAGCATATTTTGGTGATAAAGTTATAGATACTTTAGAACCATATATTAATTCGTTTTACCAAGATTCATACATTCAGCTTCTAGATGTTGATGGCCAATGGAAATCGTCAAAAGACTTTAGAACGATGGATATGGAAGACATTATAAACGAAAGTCATTGCAAAGGCGTAATTTTGTATGTATTTATAAATGGAAAAATTGGGACAAAGCAAGAATACGAGAAAGAGTACGAGTTCTATACTGATAAAATTGATGAAATGATTAATCAAGGGAATATGGTACCGATAGGTATATATTTTTATTATTTAAAAGACGACAATTTGATAGATATAAAAAATTACTATCGAAGCCATATACAATCGAGTCAAGAATTAGCTGAAATGTTAAGAAACTCAAACAGTTTTGCGGCAAATTTTGGTATAGATGGAGTAAGGGTAACAAAAGACAATTATATTGAAGAAAGAAAGGAATTGGAAAAGTGATGCAAGCTAAAGTTTATTCGGATTTGACAATGCATAGAGCTGCTCAATTGTCATATTTAAAATTTACAGAAAATGATATAAAAATATGGCAAGTTAAAAATCAAACACTTGAGTTTCCAACTGTAAGTCAATTACTTCAAATGAAATATGAAGCAAATGAAAATATATAATGTGTATTATAATCACAAAGGTGTTGATGGATGTTATAGTCAAGAGAGAAGGACAAAGGCCGACACATATGAAGAGCAATTCATGGTTGACTTATTAAAAGGAAACATAGAGTGCGCGAACTGGAGAGTTGCTTCCGTATTAGATGAAAATACAGACAATGGTATTTACGGTTTGACTCTAATTACGAGTCCCGTGGAACAAAAAACAGAATTAGATGTAATTGTAAATTTTCGAGGTAGCGAAAACGGTCCTAACGAAGGAGTTAAGGGAGCTCAATTGGCGAGAGATTGGATGCTTGCGGATGGAGGCTTAGCTAGTGGCAATCCTACAAGTCAGGAGATGTCTGCAAAAAAATATCTGGAAGGCGTCCTAAACAATGAAAATTATAAGACAGTAGCTACATCAGGGCATTCATTAGGAGGAGAACTTGCATTTACGGCCGTAGTTTTGTGTGCACAGAATTCTAACATAGATAAATTCGTGCAAAGTGATTCTTTTGATGGTCCAGGGCATCCAATTGAATTTTTTGATAAATATTCTAATAATATTGAAAAAGTTAAGGACAAGTTTTGGCACTATTATTACACAGGTGTAGGTTGTATTTTTAGATCTTTAGCAGAAACGAGCATTGAAGTAAAAAAGAAAAGCGATAATTACGGCAGTGTCCTGACGGATCATGGGCTTAGCAATGTATATTTTTCACCTAACCAAGATTCCGTAACAGAGATTGATCAAAGAAATTCAAGAAATGCCTGGGGATGGGCATTTAAAACGCTATCAATTGGATTGGATAATAATATACTATTGGAAGAGATTACTTCTGATACTATTTTTGATTTATCTGATAGTTTAGCTCAACTAAAAATCGCTTTAGAGCATTCCAAAACAAACGATTGGAACGCTATACCGGACAAGGACGATATAAAAACAGCTAAAGAGTGTCTTTACGCAACCAGTAAATTATCATATGAAATAAACGATTCGTTGATTGCTGCAAGTGCGCTTCCGCCCGCTGTTAAATCAATAGTTACGTTTTTGAATAGTTTGTCTGGATTAATAGTTGAAATACAGGAAAATATACCATACTTCTCTCAAGGTTACTATAGAACAGCAATGACAAATATAATTAAGTATGTTTATGGTGCTTTCGGAGAAGAAATGACATCAGTAGTTCCAACCTTACCAGGAGTTCGTAGTTATTTAACCAACAGGGTTGGGAAAGCCATAATGATGGAAGTAGGGGAGCGAATTGCAAATAATTTTTGCAATCTCTTTGACATTCAAGACGTAGGGGCCGACTATAAAAAGCAAAATCGATTTATATTAAAAATCGATGATTTTTGTAAAAATTTCGTTAGGAGTGCTTATGTAATCGGCAATTTAGAAACGGAATTAATAACATATGCTACAGAAAAAACGAACGAAGCAGCAACAAAAATATCAAATAATATAAACGATTTAAAAAATTTATTATTAAACATAGGGAAAGATTTTGTAATGGATATTGGACCTGTTGCGGGCGCAATTATGCAAATTTCTTCAAAAATATGCAACCCAACTGGTAATTATTCCGCTTTTCAAATGATATACTTTATTGAAAACATAGTTGATTATTTCTTTGACGGTAATAATTCGGGATTTGAAATAACAGGACATGCTAAACCATATCCAATAACGGGACATGCACAGCGTGAAGAAGAAATAACAGGACATGCAAAACCTAGTTTCTATTATAATAATAAGCAATACTATTTCGCGGGACATGCAATTGATTGGGTACAAGCGGAAAGCCAAGGTTTATTAAACAAAAAGATTACATCGATAAATAATAATTATTCTGTTTCAAAGAATGCTATAAGATATAATCCGGATCCATTGGTCTTGGATTTAGATGGCGATGGAATGAATCTTTTCGCCACAGAGGATGGAGTATATTTTGACGAGGATAATAAGGGACTTAGGGAAAAAACGCAATGGATTTCTGCAAAAGATGCACTATTAGCCATAGATTTGAACAATGATGGAATAATTAATAGCGGAGCGGAGTTATTTGGAACTTCTACATTATTATCAAATGGAAAAGTTGCGAAGACAGGATTTGAGGCGCTTGAAGATTATGATAATAATAGAGATGGAATAATAAATGAAGAAGATGAATTATTCGCCAAACTTCTTGTTTGGCAAGATAAGAATTCAGATGGAATTACAGATGAAGGAGAACTTACTTCTCTCAAGGAGTTAGGAGTAGATAGTATAAATCTAAATAACTATGAAACTAATGAGGATGGAAGAAGACAGACCACTGTATCTTTTAAAGATGGAAAAACAATTGGAATCCATGAGGTTATATTTAGTGCACATTATTATGATTCGATAGAATTTGAAAATATCGAGATATCAGAAGATATAAAGAATTTACCTAATATATCAGCAATTGGTAACGTACCCTCTCTTCATACTTTTATGCAACTTGATGAGACTGGTATAGTAAAACAATTAGTAAGTGAGTTTTCAACATTATATGACATTAATGATAGAAAAGAAGCAGTAACGAATATTTTATATACTATTACAGGCGCGAATGACATAGAGGATGGAAGTAGAGGAAGTGAGTTCGATGCCCAAAAACTATGTGTGATAGAAGCTTTTATGGGTGAAGAATTTGTAGGAACAGCTGGAAGTAATCCTGTAAATACCGCAGCGACTATTCTGAATGAAATATATGATGATATATTTAATCTCTATTACACAATGCTTGTTAAAGATAGTATTTTGGAACCATATCTTTCGCTTATGAGTGTATACGAAAGTGAAGATGGATCAAAATATGTTGATACTTCTGTATTCGACTTTATCGCGAATTCTCTTATTAGTGAAGGAACGGATATGAGAGCAGATATAGCAGATATAGCAAGATTTATATCTGTTTATAATTCTGATGATAATAATTTACGAGAATTCATAGGAAAATATGCAGATTATGAAGGCTATTTAGAAGAGATATCCAAAGCAAATCTCAACTTTACATTTGGTACATCAGATAGTGAGAGGATTGATGGAGATAACAATTCCAATACAGTGTTTGCTGGAGAAGGCGAAGATAAAGTATATGGAAATGACGGAGAAGATACACTCTATGGAAATGCTGGAGACGATAAGCTCTATGGAGGAAATGGAAACGATACTCTTGTAGGCGGAAGCGGAAATGATCGCCTCGATGGAGGAAATCATGATGATACATATATCTTCAACTTGGGAGATGGAGAAGATGTCATAGCTGATTACCAGTATTCAGAGACAGAGAGTAGAGCAGATAGAATCGTATTCGGAGAAGGAATCAATGTAGAAGATGTAAAGCTTCAGAGAAAGGGCTGGAATCTTGAAATTCAGTACTCTGAGACC
>JAEEGL017462912.1_pt1 | contig 14400 bp, 13 predicted proteins | sample 9134231 | NCBI WGS metagenome assembly JAEEGL01 (sample SAMN16246548, study PRJNA631951) | gut metagenome | biome: gut microbiome; feature: rumen; material: fiber-attached | host: Bos | place: Iran: Karaj | collected 2018-10
GAAGTGGGTGGTCACGATCTCGCTGTCGGGGTCGTCCGCCGGATGCTGCACCGGGCAGAAATCGGTCACATCCATATCCTGCGGGATGATGACAAGACCGCCCGGGTGCTGACCGGTGGTGCGCTTGATGCCGACCAGGCCCTGGGCCAGTCGGTTCTCCTCCGCCTTGGTGGCCACGATGCCACGCTCCTCGAGGTATTTTTTCACATAGCCGTAGGCGGTCTTCTCGGCGAGCGTGCCGATGGTCCCGGCACGGAACACGTGGTCGGAGCCGAAGAGGGTCTCGGTATACTTATGGGCTTTGGCCTGATACTCGCCGGAGAAATTCAGATCGATATCGGGAGTCTTCTCGTTCCCGGGGAAGCCGAGGAAGGTCTCAAAGGGGATGTCGAAGCCGTCGCGATTCATGCGCGCGCCGCAGAGAGGGCAGTCCTTCTCCGGCATGTCCGCGCCGCAGCCGTAACTGCCGTCGGTAATGAACTCCGCGTGGCAGCATGCCGGGCAGACATAGTGCGGCGGGAGGGAATTGACCTCGGTAATGCCGGACATGAAGGCCACGATCGACGACCCCACGCTGCCACGGCTGCCGACCAGATACCCATGCTCGAGGGAATTCTGTACGAGCTTCTGGGCGGACATGTAGATCACGTCATAGTTGTGCTCCAGAATGGTGTTGAGCTCGACGTCCACCCGCTTCTGAACAATCTCGGGCGGGTTCTCACCGTATATGCGGTGCATTTTCTGATAGACAAGATCCTTGAGCTGCCGGGCGGAATTCTCGATCTTGGGCGGAAACAGGTCCTTGGGCAGCAATTCGATCTCCTCGATCTGGTCGGCGATCGCGCGGGTATTGGTGATGACGACCTCCCGGGCGGTCTCCTCCCCCAGATAAGCAAACTCGGCCAGCATTTCGTCGGTCGTGCGGAAATAAATGGGGCAGTCGCGGTCGGCATCGGAGAATTTCTTCGCAGCCTGCAGGATCTTGCGGAGCGGTTCATCCTCCGGGTCGAGGAAATGGACGTCGCTCGCCGCGATCACCGGCTTGCCGAGCCGGCGGCCCAGCTCCAGGATCGTGCGGTTATATTCCTGCAGCACGCCGACGTCGCGCACCCGGCCGTTTTCGACCAGAAAGCCGTTGTTGCAGATCGGCTGGATTTCCAGATAATCATAAAAGGAAGCGATCTTTTCGAGTTCCTTACGGCCCGCGCCTTTCATGACCGCGCCGTAAAGCTCGCCCATGCCGCAGGCGGAGCCGACAAGGATGCCGTCGCGGTGCTGGATCAGCAGACTCTTGGGAACGACGGGATTGCGGTGGAAGTATTTGAGATAGGACTGAGAGACCATCTCATAGAGGTTTTTGAGCCCCTTCCTGTTCTTGACGAGCAGGATCATATGATAGGTCTTCCCCATATCCGTACGGCGAAGATTATGGTAGATCGACTCGATATCGTCGAGCGTCTGGGCCCCCTGCTGCTGCAGCATGGGGAGGAACTTCTCCATGATGCGCGCGACGACCATCGCGTCATCCGTGGCGCGGTGGTGATTGAACTGCGGGAGATTCAGGTGGTTGGAGACGATATCGAGCTTGAAGCGCTTGAGCTCGGGCAGGAGCGCCTGGGAGAGCGCCAGGGTGTCGAGGAAGACCGGTGTGAACCTCAATCCGTGCCGCAGCGCGGCGGCTGTCATAAAACCCACGTCAAAATGCGCGTTGTGCGCGATGATCGGTCTGTCCCCCACAAAGTCGATGAAGCGTCTCATGGCCTCCTCCTCGGAGGGCGCCCCGGAGACGTCGCTGTCACGGATACCGGTCAGCTCGGTGATCTCGGCCGGGATATGCCGCTCCGGGTCGACAAAGGTGCTGAAGGTATCCAGTACCGTGCCTCCCGTAAAGCGGATCGCGCCGATCTCGGTCATCCGGTCGTTCTGGGCGTTCAGCCCCGTCGTTTCGATGTCAAAGGCCACGAACTCCGTGTCGAGCGGAAGCTTCGACTTGCCGATGACGGCGCTGTTGCCGTCCATGTCGTTGAGAAAGTAGATCTCGCAGCCGTAGATGATCTTGACGCCGTTTTTTTTGCCGGCCTTCCACATATCGGGAAAGGCCTGCAGCACGCCGTGATCGGTCACAGCGATGGCCGGCATGCCCCAGTAAGCAGCCCGCTCAACGATCGCCTCCGGTTTGGTGAGCGCGTCCATTGCGGAAAAGCGGGTATGCATGTGCAGCTCGACCCGCTTTTCTTTCGCGTTGTCGGGTCGGACAAACCGTTTGCTCTTCATGATGCTGCGCGGATCGAGCACCATGTCGTCGTCGTATTTGGAATAAACGACCTCGCCCTGGACGATCAGATGGTCGCCGGGCTTGATCTTGTCGATCACCGACTGATCATCGTCCGAGCGAAGGAAGCGTGAGACGCGGATCGAATTCGTGTGATCGGTGATGTCGAAGCAGAGGACCGCACTGCCGCGCTTCTGGAGCGTACGGCTCGTCACGTCGACCACGTCGCCCTCCACACAGACACGGCCGGATTCCAGGTTCAGCGTATTCATGGGGACGGGCTGCTTTTTGATCGTGCGTCCCATCAGTACGTCGCCCTTCGGCGCGTTTGCCGGAGCGCTGCGCACCGAGCCGTCCGGCGGCGCGGCAGCCGTCCTTGGCTGAGGATAGTCCGGCACCAGGCTGCATCCCGCGAGCGCGTATTCCTCCTTCAGACGCGCGCCGATGGCGCCGACCTCGGCCGGGGAGGGCATGTACGAAAACCAGGCGCAGACCGTCATGCTCCGCTCCTGCGAATCGATCTGCACCTGCGTCACATATGCCTTGTCCAACCCCCCCGCCATAGCGGCAAGATCCGCACAGCCAGGGAAAATGGTCAGGAATGGGGTATGCTCCTTCATAGTCCTTCGTCCTCACGAATGAGGTCCATCAGGGCGTCGCAGAGCCGATCGTACGCGTATGTACCGAGCACGCGGCCCTTCTTGAACAGCAGACCGCGGTCCTTGCCGCCCGCGATGCCGTAGTCCGCCTCACGCGCCTCGCCGGGACCGTTCACCACGCAGCCCATCACCGCCACGGTGATATCGCGGTCGAGACCGCGGACCAGTCCCTCCACCCGGTTTGCCAGGCCGATCAGATCGATCTCCGTGCGTCCGCAGGTCGGACAGGAGATGAATTTCACCCCGCCGGAACGCAGGCCGGCCGCCTTCAGGATCGCGATCCCGGCGCTGACCTCCCGGACCGGATCCGCCGTCAGCGACACGCGGATCGTGTCGCCGATGCCCTCGCTGAGAAGCGTGCCGATGCCGACGGCGGACTGGATGGTGCCGTTCCACTCGGTGCCTGTCTCGGTCACCCCGAGGTGCAGCGGATAGGGGAAGCACTCCGCCGCCATCCGGTAAGCCGCGATCGTGAGCGGCACGGTGGAGGACTTGAGGGAGAGGCAGATATCCTCGAAGCCGAAACGCGTCAGCAGTTCAATATGCCCGCGCGCACTCTCCACCATCGCCTCCGGGCAGGGATGGCCGTATTTTTCCAGCAGTTTCTTTTCGAGACTGCCGGCATTGACGCCGATGCGGATCGGGATATGCCGGAGCCTGCAAGCCTCCGCCACGGCCTTCACATGCTCTTCCCCGCCGATGTTGCCGGGGTTGATGCGGATCTTGTCGATGCCGCGCTCGGCCGCCATCAGGGCAAGCTTGTAATCAAAATGGATGTCCGCCACCAACGGCAGATCGACCTGCTCCTTGATGGCCGGGATCGCCTCGGCGGAACGGGCATCCGGGATCGCAAGACGCACGATATCGCAGCCTGCGCTGCGAAAAGCCTTGATCTGCCCGACCGTGGCCTCCACGTCCCAGGTCTTGGTGTTGCACATGGACTGCACCGTGACCGGCGCGCCGCCACCCAACGGGAGATCACCCACCCGGATCTGTCTCGTCTCGTTTCTCGTCCTCATCCTTTTACGATCCTCACAATATCATTCAGCATCACGAAAGCCATCAGGCCCAGCAGCAGCACCATGCCGGCCGCGTGGATATAGCCCTCGTACTTGGGGTCCAGTTTTTTGCGCGTGATCCGCTCGATCACCCAGGTCACCAGCAGCAGGAAGATACGGCCGCCGTCCAGCGCCGGGATCGGCAGCAGGTTCATGATGGCGAGATTGACCGCCACAAAGGCCGCCAGATAGAAAATGCTGTACAGCGCGTCGCTCGTCGTCTCCGCCTGCTCGCCTGTCTCCGCCATCAGATCCACGATGCCGACCGGGCCGGAGAGCTCCTTCACGCTCACCTGGCCGCTCACGAGCTGGCCCAGGCTCATCCAGACCATGCGGCTGAAGTCCATGGCCGTGTCCCAGGTATGGCTGAGCTTTTTTCCAAAGGTCGCCCTCTCCACGCCGCTGCCGAGATAGAAGCCGAACATCTCCTTCTCCTGTCCCTCATAGGGCAGCGTGACCATGTGGAAATCCTTCAGGACCACCTTTTTCCCGTCCCGGATCATGACGAGATCATAGTCGTCTCCGCCGCGGCTGAGAAACGTTGAGACGTCGTCGGTGTGATAGATGCGGTGTCCGTCGATCGAATAGAACTGATCCCCCGCCTGCAGCCCGTCCGCGCTTTCGTAGGGGCAGCCATCCATAAAGCCGGTCAGGACCGGGACATAAAAGCCCTTTGCGCCCATGAACAAAAAGAAGATGATCACCAGACCGAGCAGGAAATTCATAAATGCGCCGGCAGCCAGGATAAGGATACGCTTCCAGGCGCTCTGACTGGTAAAAGCCCTCGGATCGTCCGATTTCTCATCCTCACCGGTCATGGCGCAGAAACCGCCCAGCGGCACCGCGCGCAGAGAGTACTGCGTCTCCCCTTTCTGCTTCTTCCATAGCACCGGCCCCATGCCGACGGCAAATTCCTCAACGCGCACCCCGCAGGCTTTGGCCGCCGTGAAATGGCCGAACTCGTGGATCGCGATCAGCACGCCGAAGATAAAGATAGCCAGAATAATATACAATACGCTCATGATACGGTCTCCAACGGATATTGCTCAGAAATTCTCTCTCACATAGGCTCTGGCCGCCTCGTCGCTGGCCAGGATCGTCTCCAGGGAATCGGCCTTCGACCAGCCGACCGCCTCCACCGCTCCGGCTGCCGCGTCGTAAATGCGGTTGTAGCCGAGCTCTCCCCGGAGGAATTTATGCACCGCGACCTCATTGGCGGCGCTCATCACACAGGGAGCCGTGCCGCCGCGGCGGGCACAGTCCATCGCAAGGCGCAGGCAGGGGAAGTTCACCAGATCCGGCTCCTCAAAGCTCAGGTCGCGCAGCTTCCAGAAGTCCAGATGCTCAAACTGGGAGCTCCTGCGCTCCGGATAGGTCAGCGCAAGCTGGATGGGAAGGCCCATATCGGGTACGCCGAGCTGGGCGATCACGGTGCCGTCCACCAGCTCCACCATAGAATGTATGACGCTCTGCGGATGGATTACCACACGGATATCGTCCGGCGTCACCCGGAACAGATGCATGGCCTCCACAAACTCCAGGCCCTTGTTCATCAGCGTGGAGCTGTCCACCGAGATCTTGGCGCCCATGCTCCAGTTGGGATGCGCCACCGCCTGAGCGGGCGTGATATCCTCCAGTTCCTCGCGTCTGCGGCCGCGGAAGGGGCCGCCCGAACCGGTGAGCAGGATCTTGTACAGCTCTCCTTTTTCCCGCCCCATCAGGCACTGAAAGATCGCGGAGTGCTCCGAGTCCACCGGGACGATCTCCGCGCCCTTTTCGGCGGCGCGCGCCATCACCATTTCGCCGGCGCAGACCAGCGTCTCCTTGTTCGCGAGCGCGATCCGCTTTTTCGCGTCGATGGCCGCCAGCGTCGGTCTGAGACCGACCGCCCCGGATACCGCCGTCACAACGCAGTCGGCGCTCTCCAGCGTGGCCGCCTCGATTAATCCCTCCATGCCGGACCCGACACGGACAGGCAGATCGGCCACGGCAAGCCGGAACTGTTCGGCTGCCGCTTCGTCATAGACCGCCACGAACTCCGGGTGAAAACGACGTGTCTGCTCCTCGAGCAGGTCGATCTTGCGGTTGGCGGTAAGGGCCGCGACCCGGATCCCGGTATGCTCCGCCACGGCGGCGGTCTGCCGCCCGATGGAGCCGGTGCAGCCCAGAATGGAAATGGCGTTGACCATAGTGTTTCCCTCTCGATTCTATTTCTTCCAGCGCAACGATTTCAGATAAACCTTGCGCTCCTCCGGGACGCGGAAGCTCTCGACGGCCTTCTGGATGCTCTTGTTGTGCGTCCAGCGCGCGAGCCGCCGTCCCTCGATGTACGGCACAGCCGCCCCGTATTGCTTGGCCAGCGCCGTCGCAAAATACCAGGCGATCATCATATTGACGTAGTATTCCTCCGAGCGAAGCGCGGAGACCCAGTCCAGATACGCAGGCTGAAAATCGCCGTCCAGAAAATGGCTCATCAGCATGGAGATCCCAAAGCGCACCGTGTAGGGACGCTCCGAGGCCAGCCAGGCCGGGATGCGCTCCAGGAGCTCCGGCCGGTGTTTTTTCAGAACGGTCGGCTTCAGTCCGTCGCAGACGCTCCAGTTGTCAATAAAGGGCAAAAAACGCTCTAATTCGTCCATGCAGACGGAGAAGTCTTTTTCGAGACAAAGGATCGAGGCGTGGAGGCCGTTCTCCTCAAAAAAGCGGTGCGGAAGCTCTTTCAGGAAAGCCTGCGCATTCCCCTCCTTCACCAGTTCCTTTGCGAGAGCATGGACAGCAGGGAGACGCACGCCGATGATCGTGTCGGGCTCCACTCCCGGCAGAAGAGGCGCGGTAAACTCCCGGTAACCCGGATCCTGCAGCCGGAGCAGCCGCTCCTGTATCTCCGTCACGTCGTCCCCTTCACGCCGCCGTAACGGCGGTCCCGGCTCTGAAAAGCGGCAACGGCCTTATCCAGCTCCTCCGGCGTGAAATCCGGCCACAGCACATCGGTAAAGTAGAACTCCGCATAGGCGCATTGCCAGAGCAGGAAATTGGAGAGTCTCTGCTCCCCGCCGGGACGGATCAGCAAATCCGGATCGGGGATCCCGGCCGAGTAGAGATAGCCTCCGAACAGCTCCTCCGTGAGTTCTCCCGCCTCCCCGGCGGCATAAGCCTCGGCATAGCGGCGCGCGGCGTGCACGATCTCATCCCGCCCGCCGTAATTGAGACAGATATTCGCCTGAAAGCCGTTGACGTGATCGGCGATCTCATCCGCAGTGTGCGCCAGCGCCTGAAGCTGCGGCGACAGGCCGCTCACATCGCCGAAAATGCGCATCTTCATCCCGTCGCGCTCCATGGTCTCGATCGCCTCGCGGAGGTACTTGTCGAGCAGGCGCATGATGGTCTTGACTTCCTCGGTGGGGCGCTTCCAGTTCTCAGTGGAAAAGGCATAGACCGTCAGATACTCCACACCGATGTCGCGGCAGTACAGCGCGATCTGACGGAAGGTCTCCGCCCCCGCGGCATGTCCCGCCGTGCGGGGCAGTCCGCGCTTCCTGGCCCAGCGGCCGTTGCCATCCAGAATGATGGCAATATGGCGGGGAATGCCGGATTGCTCCCGCTCCCCCGCCGTCATGCTTCGATTATCCGCCATCAGATCTCCGTCAGTTCCTTTTCCTTTTTCTCGCAGATCTTGTCCAGCTCCTTGATGAAATCGTCCGTCAGCTTCTGGATATCCTTCTCTGCGATCTTATAATCGTCCTCGGTGATCTCGGAAGCCTTCTGCTGCTTCTTGAATCTTTCGACCGCGTCGCGGCGGATATTGCGGATCGCGACCTTGGCCTCCTCGCCGTACTTTTTCGTCATCTTGACCAGATCCTTGCGGCGCTCCTCGGTGAGAGGCGGGAAGACCAGGCGGATGCTGTGCCCGTCGTTCTGCGGGTTGATGCCCAGATCGGAGGTCAGGATGGCCTTTTCGATCGGCTTCAGGACCGTTCTGTCCCAGGGCGTGATGAGCAGCGAGCGGGGATCGGGCGATCCGACGGACGCCACCTGCTGGATGGGAGTGGGCACACCGTAGTAATCGACCTGGATCTGGTCCAGAACCGCGGCGTTGGCACGGCCGGCGCGAATGGTGGCCAGCTGAGCGGACAGCGCTTCGCAGGTCTTTTTCATTTTGCTTTCAAACGCTTCATAGTCAGACATGATGAAACCCTCCTGTCAAAGTATATATGAAATCATGTTTACTGCACCGTTGTGCCGAGCTTCTCGCCAGCCAGGACGCGGCCGATGTTCTCCGGCTCAGCCAGAGCGAAGACGATGACCGGGATACGGTTGTCCATGGCCAGGCTCGTCGCCGTGGAATCCATGACCGCAAGACGCCGCGCGAGCACCTCTTCGTAGCTGATCTCGTCGAAGCGCACCGCATCCGGATTCCGGCGCGGGTCGTCGCTGTAAACGCCGTCGATGTTTTTGGCGAGCAGGATCGCGTCGGCCTGGATCTCCGCCGCGCGCAGCGCCGCCGCGGTATCGGTGGAAAAGAAGGGGTGGCCGCTGCCGCAGGCAAAGAGCACGATACTCCCCCGCTCGAGATACTCGATCGCCTTCCGGGCGTCAAAGCGCTCTCCCACGCCCTGGATATCCATCGCCGTGAGGATCCGCGCGTCTGCCCCGAGCTGACGGAGCACGTCGCAGACGGCCAGGCAGTTGATGGCCGTGGCCAGCATGCCCATCCGGTCCGCGCTCACGCGCTCGACCTTCCCCGCGCCGTCCTTGACGCCGCGCCAGAAGTTGCCGCCGCCGATCACGATTCCGATCTGAACGCCCTTGTCGGCGCTGGCTTTGACCGCCTCGCAGACGCGGCTGACAAACGCAAAGTCAAAGCCCGTATGCTTGTCCGCCGCCAGGGCCTCGCCGCTGATCTTGATGATCACACGCTTATACTTCATCTGCATAGCATATCTCCTTATCCGATCAAATATCCAGAACACCGAGGATCACGATGCCCGCCACCACCACGGCGATCGAGGCATAGTGCTTCCAGGAGAGTTTTTCCTTCAGGAACAGGCGGCTCCAGAGGACCGAGGCCACGCAGTAGGAGGAAATGATAGGCGCGGCAAAGGCCACATGCTCCGAATCCGCCAGCGCATAAATATAGAAGAACTGACCGATGGTCTCGAACACGGCGCCGGTGTATTTCGGCGCCTCTTCCCTCGCGGCCAGCTTCTGTTTTTTCACGCCCAGCACATAGATCGCGCAGAGGATGCCCATGGCGAGGAAGGTCAGCTCGTAGGCCACGTTGGCCGATTCTTCGTCCAGCGTTTCCAGCACCTTGCTGTCGGCAAAGGTGCCAAGCGCATCGAGCAGGCAGTATACGACCGGGATCAGGATGGCGATCCAGCTCTTGGCATAGTGATGATTGGAGGCATCCTGCCGCGCGCGGCGCAGCTCCTCGTCCTCGTTCGCCTCGGTGAAGCCCAGCGCGATCACGCCGATGCAGACCAGCCCGACGGCCACGAGCGCGATCGGCGGCAGCTCGTCCCCGATACCGACCGTGATAAAGGTGAGCACCGCGACGATCGCACCGGAGCTGTTGCAGATCGGAGAGGAGATCGAGAGTTCAATGTAGCGCAGACCGAGATAGCCGATCGCCATCGAGAGGATGTACAGGCAGGAAACAGGCAGGTAGGTCAGAATGATCGGCCAGGAGATCTCGACGCCTTTGACAAACACCTCGTACGCGGCGTGCAGGCCCATCACAACGCCCACAGCGGTGACCATCTTCAGGTGACTGTATTTGTCCCTGGCGTCCTGACAGCCGATCTTTGAAAACAGATCCGATCCGCTCCAGCAAAGCAGTGCGATGAGTGCAAACCAAAACCACATACCAGCTTGTTTCCTTTCCTTCCCTCTCGGTCCGCGGTTCCATTCCAGATGATTCTACCACAGCACGAGGCTTTTGACAATAGCCGAAACCATCCGATGAAGATTTCAAACGGCAAGTCTGACAAAAACTCCGGGACCTGCAGCGCTATAATGCAGGACATGGATGTACTGTATCTGGACCTGTGGTTCGGTCTGAATCTTCTCTGCGATTATCTTCTCTGCCTGCTGACGGCCCGCGCGGCGGGGCTTTGCCTGAATCGCCGGCGTTATGCGCTTGCCGCACTGACGGGCGCGGTCTTCGCCTGCACCGCCTGCCTTTCCCCCCTCAGGATCTTGTCCTCTCCCGGCTGGAAGCTGCTGTGCGGCGCGCTCATGGGCTGGATCGCCTTTGGCGGGGAGCTGTATCCTCTGCGCTGTATCCTGCTCTTTTTCGCGGTCTCCTTTTCCTTCGGCGGCGCGCTCCTTGCGCTCTCGGGCGGCATAGCGCTCCGTATCTCCCTGCGCGATCTTCTGCTGTCCTTTCTTCTCTGCTACGGGATCGGAACGCTGCTCTTTCGCTGCCATTCTCTCCTGCAGGAACGCAGGATGCGCTCGATCCGGGTGGAACACGGAGACAGGCAATCCGTCTTTCAGGCGCTGCTCGACACCGGGAACGTCCTGCGCGACCCCGTGAGCGGCGCCAAGGTTCTTATCGCCTCTCCCCGGGCTCTCGTCGGCATCCTGGGAGACAACACGCCTCTGTTTGAAACGCTTGGTCCGGTACAGCTGCAGGAGCTGAGTCAACAGATCCCGGAACTTGCCGGCCGTCTGCGTCTGCTCCCCTTCTCCGCTGTCGGCGGAGAGGGGCTGCTGCCGGCCTTTCGTCCGGACCGTTTGTTTATCGAAGGCCAGGAGCGGCGCGATTATCTCATCGCCATCTCTCCACAGACACGGGGGGACGGTTTTGAAGCGATCCTTTAAAGGAGGGGTATTATGCTATGTAGATCTGATCTTCGCTCATTCCAGGACCGGCTGCTGCGCATCCTCGGTGTCCAGCCGCCCCCGGTCTACTACATCGGAGGAAGCGACACACTGCCTCCCCCGCTGTGCCGGGAGGACGAGGAAGCCGCGATCACTGCGCTGGAAAACGGGGATGAGGACGCGCGCAGCCTTCTCATCGAGCACAACCTGCGGCTCGTCGTCTATATCGCCAAGCGTTTTGAGAATACCGGCATCAACCTGGAGGACCTGATCTCCATCGGGACGATCGGGCTCATCAAATCCATCAACACCTTCCAGAGCGCGAAAAACATCAAGCTCGCCACCTACGCCTCCCGCTGCATCGAGAACGAGATCCTGATGCACCTGCGAAAGGTCGGCTCACAGCGCGCGGAGGTGAGCTTCGACGAGCCGCTCAACACGGACTGGGACGGCAACGAGCTGCTGCTCTCCGACATCCTCGGCACAGAGGAGGATGAGGTCTCGCGCCCGATGGAAGACGACGCCGACCGTCAGATGCTGCATGAGTCGATCGCCCTGCTCTCCCCGCGCGAGCAGCATATCATCCTCATGCGCTTCGGTATATCGGACGGACATGAATACACGCAGAAGGAGGTCGCCGATTCCATGGGCATTTCACAGAGCTATATCAGCCGGTTGGAAAAACGGATCATCGAGCGCCTGCGTCGGGAGATGCTGCGCCGCCTGCAATGCTGAAAAAGCGCGCTGCCCCGGACAGAACCCCTGTCCGGCCGCAGCGCGCTCTTTCTGTTATTGTACAAGATTGACGACCCACTTCCGGCTTTTGAGCATAGCCAGCCCGATCAGGCACTTGATGAGGTTCATGCCCTCCACCATCGCATACATTGGCAGGATCGGGACCGCTGTGAAGCGCGAGAGGCCGAAGGCCAGCGGGATCTGGAGCACCCAGACGAACAGAGAATCGAAGGCAAAGGTAATCAGCGTCTTTCCGCCCGAGCGGAGCGTGAAATAGCAGGCGTTGGCATAGGCGTGAAGCGGGGTCAGGACAGCCCAGATCAGAAGCAGGCGGGAAGCGAGCTGCCGGACCGAATCCGTTGTGTTGTACAGGCGCGGGACAAGCGGCGCGACGATCATCATGGCACAGGACACCGCCAGGCTCATGACCACCGAAAATGCGATCAGCTTCCGGTCCTCATCCACCGCGCGGTCCAGTTCCCCCGCGCCGAGCAGCTGGCCGATCAGGATGGAGATCGCGTCGCCCATGGCGATAAAGACACAGAAAAAGAGATTGCCGACGGTCGAGGAGATGTTGAAGGCCGAGACCACCTCGAGCCCGCGCAGGGAATAGCTCTGGTTGAGCGTCGTCATTCCGCCGGACCAGAGCAGCTCGTTGACAAGCAGCGGCGCTCCGAGCAGCAGCACCTGCCGCATCAGTTCAGCCGGTACGCGCAGGCTGCGGTACAGGCCGGGGATATAGGGCAGCCGATCGGTGTGCCGATGGCTCCAGAGCACCACGATCAGCATTTCGACCACGCGCGCGAGGACCGTCGCGATCGCTGCGCCCACCACGCCCAGCGCGGGAAGCCCGAGCTTGCCGAAGATCAGGATGTAATTGAAGCACAGATTCACCAGGACCGCGATGATCCCGGCGCGCATGGGCATCACGGTCTCACCCGTCCCGCGCAGCGTGCTCGCGTAGATCTGCGTGATCGCAAACGGAACGATCTGCAGCAGCATCACATGCAGATATCGTTTCCCATACACGAGCGTCGCGGCGAGATCCAGGTTTTCCCGCCCCTCATGCAGGAACAGGCCGATCAGCCGCGGACCGCGGAAAACGAGCAGTGATCCGAAGACGAGCACCGTACCGGCGGCGATCCAGATCTTCATCCGCATGGTATGCCGCACGCCCTCCTGGTCGCCTTTCCCGTAGAACTGGGCCGTAAAGATCCCGGCCCCGGCGAGGCCGCCGAAGATGCAGAGGTTGAAGACAAACAGGAGTTGATTCACGATCGCAACGCCGGACATCGGTTCCGTCCCCACCTGTCCGACCATGACGTTATCCAGCAGATTGACAAAGTTCGTTATGAGATTTTGTATCAGCATGGGGACCATAACGGTGAAAAGCTTCCGGTAGAACGCCCGGTCCCCGATGTATCGCTTCAGCATAAAAACACCTCGTGCAGAAGAGCAGACAAGTCATTCTACACGAGGCATACGAAAAATGCAAGGATTATCCGATCCCGCTGCCGGGTCCGGGATATGTGTCAAGATAGCGGTCCCGGCGTGCGGTGGCCACAGCCAGGCGATACGACACGAAAAAGAGAGCCGCCACAAATCCGACAAAGAGCAGCGTGAGCCCATCCGTCTGCTGCGTGGCGATATAATCATACAGGCCGTGGAGCAGAGCAGGTATCCAGACCGCCAGCCAGCGTGAGCGGCGGGAGGCGGTTTCGTCCCCGGACATCTGCCGGCGTTTCGCCACCCCGTACATCACACCCATAAAAACGCCGAAGCAGGCGTGGCCGGGGATCGCCGTCACCGCGCGGGCAAGCGCCGTGGCAAAGCCATACCGCAGCACATAGCCGATGTTTTCCCAAAGCGCAAAGCCGAGAGATACAAAGGCGGCATAGACCACGCCGTCGAACTGACAGTTGAAATGCGGGGACCGCCAGGTCCGGTTTTTGAGCAGCAGGTACTTGAAGCCCTCCTCCGAAAAGGCGACGACGCCGAAATACAGCAGAAAGGGGTAAGCCGGATGCTGTTCCGGAAGGAAGAAGCTCAGCACGAAATCCCCCAACTGCTCGCTCAGCGAAGCAAGGGACGTCGCGATCACACCCAAAATGACCAATGCGGCAAGAAGGCTCACCGGTTCCTTTTCGAGACGGTCCAGCCGGTAGATCCGAACCAGCAGGATCACGGCCGGGATCACGGCCGAGGCGATCAGAAGCAGCATGTTTATACCTCCAGACGGATCCGCTTGACCATGATTGCCGCGACGACGCCGATCACAACTCCGGCCAGGATGCCGCTCAGGGCCAGGAAAGGCAGATAATAGCGCAGCACGTCCGTCTCCAGCAGCAGGCAGGCCATCCCGATCTGCCCGACATTGTGAAGCACGCCTCCCGCAACGCTGACCGCCACCGAGGAAAAGAGCCTCGTCGCCCTGAGGCCGATCATTCCGATCAGACTCAGCACCGCGCCCGCCAGGCTGTAGAACAGGCTCGCGCCGGTACCGAAAAGCAGAGAGACCAGAAAGACACGGATCAGCGAGACGAGGATCGCCTCCTTCCAGCCGAGCTTATACAGGGCAAAGACCACCGCAATATTGGCCAGGCCCATTTTGACACCCGGAATGGCAACGAAAGCCGGTATCTGACTCTCCACGAAAGAAAGGATCATCGCCAGCGCCACCGTGAGAGCCATTACCGTGATCTTTCTGGTCTTCACGCCTCTTCCCCTCTCAGCCCACCAAAGCGTCCACCAGCTGCTCGCCGCCCTCGATCGTCACGGTCAGAAGGTTCGGCAGGCAGGTGATGACCTGGCCGGTCTTGTTGATCTTGCCGAGCAGCATACAGATATGGTC
>JAEEGL011649699.1_pt1 | contig 14399 bp, 15 predicted proteins | sample 9134231 | NCBI WGS metagenome assembly JAEEGL01 (sample SAMN16246548, study PRJNA631951) | gut metagenome | biome: gut microbiome; feature: rumen; material: fiber-attached | host: Bos | place: Iran: Karaj | collected 2018-10
ATCCAAGAGTCTCTGTCACGTCTCGTCAAGGACAAGACCGTCATCATCATCGCCCATCGTATGCGTACTGTCGCCGGTGCCGACAAGATAGTGGTGCTGAAGGACGGTTGTGTGGCGGAATGTGGCACACCTGCTGACCTCACCGCCTCGGGAGGCTTCTACAAGAAGATGCAAGAACTGCAACAAGGAGCCTTGGGGTGGAACCTTTAAAATGTTCGCTGAAATGTTACGTAAACCGCTAGCCGCTAAATATCATCATTTTTGGGGATTGCCCAGTCGGATAGATTGTTGTAATTTTGCAATTTGAAAGATGAAACATCTGCAGCGAAATATTGCCTCTATTATTCTGTTGGCCAGCTATTTGCCAATGGCGACGCTGTCGTCGTTTCATGTGCATGACGATACAATTGACGCTCAAGACGGCTGCGGCCAGTGTGTGGGACACTTTGAAAACCCACACCATCACCATCATGATTGCCCGTATTGTATCTTTCTTGGCCTTAACTATATTGTCCAACAGACATTCCGGATTGTGCCGCTGTGGGAACCTGTGACGAAACCGCATCTGGCGGATGTCACTAACATTAGCTATTGCTACGGGACGTCCCTGTTGCGGGCGCCGCCGGTAGCATAGTTTCATTATATTGCTTATTTTCAAATATTTTGTGTGCTGCAAATAACAGCGCGTGTGATAATATTGTCTAATCAAAAATAAAAATCAAAAATGAAATCGCACAAGATTAACATGTTTTTCGGAAGGTATGCAGCCTTCCTCCTAAGGTGGCGATGGACTGCCATCGCATTGTTTGCCATCGTGCTGGTGGCGTCGTTCCTCGGTATGTCGAAGATGGTGCAGCAGACCTCCTTCGACGACTATTTTATCGAAGGTGACCCGATGTTGGTGAAGACCAACGAATTCAAGGCGAACTTCGGCAACGACTATTTTGTTGGCATCCTCACTGAGTGTGACAACCTCTTCACCAAAGAGAACCTCACACTCATGCGCGAGTTGGGTGAGGAATTGCTGGATTCGCTCTCGTATGGCGACAAGATTACGTCGCTGGTGGACCTCGAGTTTATGCTGGGCTCGGACGACGGGATGGAGATAGTGCAAATCGTTCCCGACGAAATACCCGAGACCGGATCGCCCGAGATGGAGCAGATCCGGTCTCTTGCTTATAGCAAGCCTCACGTGGCTCGTAAACTCATCTCGCAGGACGGCAGGAACGCATGGATTCTTGTGAAGTTGCGCGCCTTCCCCTCGGAGGAGGAGTGGAAACAGACGAGCAACGTGTCACCCGATATCGTGACCGGCGAGGAGGTGACGCGCATCATCACGCAGGGGAAATATGCCTCCCTCCATCCGAAGGCTACCGGTATGCCGTATGTGACGCAGCAGAAGTCGGTATACATTGGCCAGGAGATGGGTCGTTTGGTGATGATTGCTGCCATTATCTGCATTCTGGTGATGTTGCTGATGACCCGTTCGCTGCGCGGCATCGTCTGCCCGTTCCTGTCGGTGATTGGCGGCATAGTGATTACCTTCGGTATTGCGGGCTACACGCAGATGTATGTCGACAGCACCGTGCTGATGATTCCAGCCATTCTGGCCTTCGCGGTGGCCATCGCATACAATATACATATCTTTTCCTATTTCAAGCAATGTATGCGCCGACACGGCAAACGCAAACAGGCCGTTGTTGAGACCATCAGTGAGATAGGCTGGTCGGTGGTCTTCTGCGGCCTCACGACTGTTATCTCTTTGATGTCGTTCATGGTGATTCCCATCCGCCCGATGAAATGCGTCGGCATGATGAGCTCGTTGACCATCCTCTTCGTTCTCCTTACCACGCTGTTGATGGCTCCCGTGCTGCTTTCCTTCGGCAAGGACAAGAAACCCAAAGCTGGTATCGATGGTGAGGGTGGCACCCGTCTGGGTCGTGCCATGGAGAAACTCAACGACTTTACCTTCAAACATTCCAAGCCGATTGTAGCTGTCTTCGCTGTTGTCTGTGTGGCACTGGGTATCGGGCTTTGGAAAATCGAGCCCGCCTTCGATATCGAGCGAACCATGGGCAAGGCTGTCCCCTATGTGAATGATGTCCTGACTGTGGGTCGCAGCGAATTGGGTGCGCTCTACTCCTACGACCTAGTGATGGAGTTCGAGAACGAGGACGACGCTAAACAACCTGAAAACCTGCGGAAACTGGAGCAGCTGGAGGAACTGGTCGGGACCTATTCGCTGACTAAGCGGACCAATTCGATACTCGACATCATCAAAGACCTCAACCAGACCCTCAACGGTGGCAACAAGGCTTTCTACCGCATCCCCAAGACCGAGGAGGAAGTGGCGCAGATGCTGATGCTCTACGAGAATGCCGGTGGTTCGGAGGCGGAATACTGGATGGATTACGGTTACAAGCGCCTGCGCCTGATGGTAGAGATTTCTGACTTCAATTCGGCCGAGGTAGAGCGCGAGCTCAACGACATCGCCAAGAAGACTGAGGAGATGTTCCCTGGTGTCACCGTGACCGCCGTGGGTAATATTCCGCAGTACACCACCATGATGCAGTATCTGGTACGTGGTCAGATGCAGTCGTTCCTCATCTCGGTACTTATCATCGCCATCATCCTGATGATAGCCTTCCAGAGCATCCGCGTCGGCCTCATCGGCCTCATCCCCAACCTTATGCCCGCCATCTTCGTGGGTGGATTCATGGGATGGATGGGCATTCCGCTCGACATGATGACCGCCACGCTGATACCCATGATGCTGGGTATGGCCGTTGACGACACCATCCACTTCTTCAACCATTCGAAACTCGAGTATGACCGCAAGCCCAACTATACCTATGCCCTCCGTCGCACCTTCCGCGTTGTGGGCGTGGCCATCGTCACCACCTCCATCATCACTTCGGCGGTCTTCGCCTGCTTCGCCACCTCGGCTTGCACCATGTGCATCAACTTCGGTGTGCTTGCCGTTATCGGCATCCTCTCGGCCCTGCTGGCCGACCTCTTCATCACGCCTTTGCTGGTGAAGAAATTCAAAGTTTATGGTAAAGAAAAAGAATGTTAAACAACAAAACCGAACAATCATGAAAAGATATTTCTTTTTGGCAGCATTGCTTTTCGCTGCCGCCATGCAATTAAACGCACAAAATCTAACTGGTCGCGACATCGTCCAGCGTGTCAAGGACCGTCCCGACGGCAATAGCCGCTATGCCGAGATGCAGCTCACCCTCGTCAAGAAGAATGGCGACAAACGCGAGCGTAAGATGGTATCCTGGGCCATGGATGAAGGCAAAGACACCAAGAAAATAATGTTCTTCACCTATCCAGGCGATGTGAAGGGGACTGGCTTTCTCACCTGGGACTACGACCAGAGCAGCAAGGAAGACGACAAGTGGCTCTACCTGCCGGCGATGAAGAAGACTCGCCGCATCAGCGGAGCCTCCTCCAAGACCGACTACTTCATGGGGACCGATTTCACCTATGACGACATGGGCGGTCGCAGCGTGGATGAAGACAAGCACAAGCTTTTGCGCGAAGAGGTGCGCGACGGACACAAGTGCTGGGTTGTTGAGTCTACCCCCGTTGATTCCCGCGAAATCTACAGCCGCAAGGTGAGCTGGATTCGTCAGGACTGCAACGTGGCCGTCTATGTGGAGTTCTATGACAAGTTGAACAAACTGCACCGTGTGATGACCGTCCTCGACGTGAAGAAGATTGAAGGATTCTGGACGGTGATGAAGATGGAGATGAAGAATGTTCAGAGTGGTCACAGCACGCAGATTGTCGTGAGTGGACCCAAATACGACATCAAAGTCGACAAGAGTATGTTCACGGTGGCTAAATTGGAGAAAGGCTTATGAGAACCGCTTTGAAAACCATACTTTTGGGAGCAGTGGCCGTGCTGTGCACGGCCCACTCCCTTTTGGCACAGGACAATATCGACCTTTCCGTCAAAGGATTTCTCGACACCTACCATGCCTTCCGCACCGAAGCCCCTGTCGACTGGATGTCGTCGCGCACCCGCGCCCGTGGCGAATTCCGCCTCGAGAAAGACGGCGGCGGAATGTTCGTCTCGGCCAACCTCGTTTACAATGCCCTGCTCAAGGACTTGTCAGGATTCCAACTGCGCGAAGCATACGCCTACTGGGGCAACTCCAACTGGGACATACGTGCCGGCAAACAAATCATCTCGTGGGGTGTGGCCGACGGATTGCGTGTCACCGACCTCATCTCCCCCATGGATTACACCGAATTCTTGGCGCAAGACTATGACGACATCCGCGTCCCAGTGGGAGCCTTGCGAGTTCGCTATCTGCACGACGCGTGGAGTCTGGAGGCTGTAGCTGTGCCGGTGGCCGAATTCTTCAAACTGCCCACCAATCCGGACAACCCTTGGTCCGTTGGATTACTCCCGCCCGAAGTAAAACCCGACCCATCACTCAAAAACATGGAATATGGTGCAAGATTCAACTGCTCGCTGTCGGGTGGGGATTTCTCCCTGATGGCGTTGCGTACCTGGAGCAAGATGCCGGAGTTCCTTGTTGACCACATCGGCTATCATCGCCTGTCTGTCATTGGCGGTGATGTGTCAATTCCTTTTGGCAACTTCGTCTTCCGGGGCGAGATTGCCGACAATATCGATGACCACGGTGAGCACCAAGGCAATGCGTTGGCGGGACTCGACTGGTATCCTGGCAACGACTGGAACCTCTCGGCACAATTCAACCAGACCTTTGGCACTGGGGAACAAACCTTGCTTGCCACCCTCCGAATCTCCAAAGCCCTCCTGAACAATTCCCTGACGCTTTCCACCTTCGCCTACGCCGACGTAAAGGACTTCGGGGTCTTCAACCGCTTCAGCGCCGACTGGGCCGCCACCGACCAGATTCATGTTCTTCTGGGTTACGACCTCTTCTACGCCGAAGAAGGCATGTTCCTCACCTATGCCCACAACAGCGAGGTTTGGCTAAAGTTGAAATACAGTTTCTGACCTTCTTTTTCTCTCTGTTTGAAAAAAAAGTTGTAATTTTGCACCCTCAAAAAATGATACTAAATGAACTATACCGGCATAATCATCGGAGTCTCTTCCTTCCTGTGCATAGGACTTTTCCACCCCATTGTCATCAAAGCGGAATACTATCTCGGCACACGTTGTTGGTGGGGATTCCTGCTGTTGGCTGTGGCTTGCATCGCAGGGTCGCTGCTCACAGAGGCAACCATTCCCTCGACCATCCTCGGTGTGGTGGCTTTCTCAAGCCTCTGGTCGATACTCGAGCTCTTCAAGCAGCGCGAGCGTGTGGAAAAAGGCTGGTTCCCCAAGAATCCCAATCGAAAAGATAAATGAACGCCTTGGTCATAGGGATACTGTTGCCTTTGGTGGGCACCATGCTGGGGTCGGCGTTTGTGTTCTTCATGAAGAAGGACATCCCCGACCGGCTGCAGAAGACCCTGCTGGGCTTCGCCAGCGGTGTCATGGTGGCGGCAAGCGTATGGTCGCTGCTGATACCGTCGATAGATATGGCCTCATCTGGCTGCTCCCCTAACTTAGGGGAGCTGTCCGCAGGGTTGAGGAGTGTGCTTCCGGCCGCCATCGGCTTCCTGGCGGGCATGGGATTCCTATTGCTGATTGACGAGTTGACACCCCACCTGCATGTCGGCGCACAAAAGGCCGAAGGCCCTAAGTCACGTCTCTCGCGCACCATGATGCTGGCCTTGGCCGTCACCATCCACAACCTGCCCGAGGGTATGGCCGTGGGTGTGGTCTTCGCTGGCGAGGCACAGGGCTTGACCCTCAGCGCCGCACTGGCGGTCTCCATCGGCATTGCCATACAGAATATCCCCGAGGGCGCCATCATCTCCATGCCAATGCACGCGGAAGGCAACTCGCGAATGAAGTCGTTTCTTATCGGCACCCTGAGCGGCGTGGTGGAACCCCTGGGTTCAGTAGCCATCTTGCTGCTGGCGGGAGTGCTCGGCGTGGCCTTGCCCTACCTGCTGGCTTTCGCAGCCGGTGCCATGATGTATGTGGTGGTCGAGGAACTTATCCCCGAAACCGCCCAAGAGCGACATACCAACCTCTCCACTATCGGATTCGCCATCGGCTTTGTCCTCATGATGATTATGGATGTCCTGTTGGGCTGACGAACTGTTTATTTTGGCTTGTACGCAGTACAGTTGTAGGTGCGGGTGCTCTTGTTGTAATCGATGGTGACCGAGTATCCTCTCTTTATCATTTTAGTGGCCCACTCGGTGACGGCGCGCTCGCTGGTGGAGGAGAAGTTGACGCTCTCGCCTTTGGCACCGAGGCAGCTGCTGTTGGGGGCTGCGATGCAGACGCTATGCCCCAGCTTGGCATAATCTAATAGTTTGAGGTATAGCGTAGTGAGGTCTTCGTCTGTACGCACCTCGCCAGTGAACGACTGGTCGTCGACGATGTAGCTGACTGCCCCCGAGGCAAAGGCGTTGGGAACCGTGCTGCTTTCGTTGCCGGGAATCTGTATGGTGGGGTCGGCATGACGGTTCTTCACGGTGTCGGAACGTTGACTAGTGGCTAGCTGCGGACTGTCGTCGGTGGGACCCATGGGACGCGAACGTGCGATATGGCTCGATGAGTCGCACGAAGCGAGTAAGCTGCAAACGAAAAGGCTTGAGATGAGAAAGATTGATATATGTTTCATTGGTTTCCGAGTTTTTCGAGGTGATACATAAATACGGCTTTAAACTGGCGGTCGTCGCAGGTTTGGACGATGCAGAGTGCCTGCTGTTGACGCGAGAGGAAAGCAATGCTTTTGCCATCGTCAAGCGGCCAGCTTTGCATGATGTCTTCTCCTTGTGCGAGAAGTTGTTGGCGGCGTTCGTCGAGTGGCGGGAAGTCGAACTCACCCTCCATCCACTGCCAGCCGGTGGAGTCGAGGGCCTCGACGGTGACCACGTCGACACGGACGCTGTCGTTGAAGGCAAAGCCTTCGACGAAACCCACGCGGACACCCGGCTGGTGCTCATACTGCCGGTAGAGGGCACTGACATTGGGGTCGCCGGTTGGCCAGAAATGCCAGGCGGTGATGCCGACGAGTGCCACGGCCAGCAGAGCGGCGGTGATGATCCATAGACGTTTCATAATATTTTAGGTTAAAAGTTTGTTGGCGCATAGAAGGACGGCTTCTTCCTCTCCGTGGAGGTTGCAAGCCACGAAGGGCTGGCCGTCGACATCGGGCAGCAGGGCGCTGTAGACCAGGGGAATGGCTATCAGGAGGCCGACCGACAGAAGGGTCCCGGCGATGCGGCGGCGCAAGGCCCACGACGGCAGGTCGGCCGTGAGGTCGGCGCCGAGGTCGCGCAGGTGTTCGTCGTCTTCGTGGCGGCGGCGACGGGTCTCGTCGCGCAGGAGCTGTTCCAGTTGTTGTTCGTTCATAAGGCGTTATCTGTTTGCTTTTTCATTTTTTCTATTATGCGATAGCGTGTCTGGCTGATGGTGGCGGTTTTGACGCCGAGGAGTTCTGCTATCTCGGCTGTCGAGAAGCCGTTCAATATGAGGTCGAGGACGCGGTGTTCGCTGTCGCTGAGGGTGGTGGCCAGTTCGGCTATCAGGCTGCGGGTGTCTATGTTCTCTTCTGCCACGGTGCGGGCTTCGTCGAGCGTGGTGGTCTCGATGGTCGGGCGTGCGTTGCGATGCGAGAAGACGCTACGGCAGTGGTACTTGACCCATAGGCGTTCTTGTTTTTCGTTGGCATCGGGGCGTAGGGTGTGGCGGTAGTGCCAGAGGTCGGCGAGGCAGTCTTGCATGAGGTCTTCGCACTCCTCGCGGTGGCCTGAAGCCTGCCACCAACAGAGGCGTCGGATGAGCCCCTTGTGGCGCTGCATCAGACGGTCGAAGTCGGAGTATCGGTTAGTGTCGGTTGCCATATCATTCGAGCCTGTCTACTTACATATATAACAGGTTTTTTGTCAAATCTCTACAAGAGGGGTGTAATTTTTAACATTTTTTAGGAAAAAAGAAAGAGACGCAGCACGCTGCGTCTCTTCATTAAGGGGTCAAACCGACGGGTTATTTTTCGCGGATGACATCGCCGTGGTCGTTGACAATCATGCGGTTCCACTCGGCGCGGTAGGGCAGCTGCATGGGGAAGGCGACCATACCGGAGGCAGTGCGCTCAAATTTGCCGTCTTTTTCTTTCTTGATGTTGCCGTCCATGTATTTGATGAGGAGGTAGCGGTCCAGTTCGGTCCACTCCATCATCATCTTGCTCGATTGGCGCGAGCAGAAGTCGTTGAGCTGGTGGGTGAGGGCGTCGCCGCTGAGGTCCTTGATGCGGGCATCGAATTTCTGCACGTCGGAGATATAGGTGGTCTCGATGCGGTTCTGCACCTTCTGGAGATCTTTAATCATGTCGCTGTAGCGGCTGTAGACGAAGTTGGTGACGCGGTTGAAGAGCCAGAAAGCTGCGGTCTCGCTGTAGGTGAGCATGTCGCCGTTGCCCTGACGGAAGCAGAGAGGAATCTCGGTGATGCCACAGTACATGGGGCAGTAGACGGTCGAGTAAGTGTCGTCGACACCGAACCAAATGATGCCGCCGACCTTGGCAGGCAGCCAGCCGCGGCACTGGGCCACAAACGAGAAGCCGGTCTGCTGGGTCGAGGTGGCGCGCTCGTGGATGTACTTCTTGCCGTCGACCTCAAAGCCCATGGGACGCCAGCGGTAGGGGCACTGGAAGGGACCGGCGCCGAGGTCTTTGGTCATGTCCATAGCGGTGCCCTCGTAGTGGTCACGCATCAGGTTCATCACCTCGTGGACGTCGACCTGATGGTCGGGTTTCACCCACAAGGGCATGCGCTCGGCGTTCTTGTCGCCCATGGCGTAGGCTTCGTAGCGCTGCATGCCGGAGGCCACGCGGTTGAACATGGCATAGACACGGGCATCGCAGCCGCGGAGGCCGCTGAAGGTCAGAGGAGCATAGGTGTCGACGAAGGAGAAGTCGGCATTCGTGCCGTCGTACCAGCCGCAAGCGCGGGCGAAGGTGATGACGTCGGCGCTGTAGACGCATTCCACCTCAGGCTCGTAGAGGTAGTCGAGATGGAGGCTGCTGATGGCTTTGTGGAGACCTTTGCCCTTGGCTTTGTTCCATTTGCCCTCCTGGGGGAACTGGGTGATGCGGGCCTGGTTGGCATGGCCGCACACATAGCCGTCGGGGATGCGGCGGGCCACCCACACGGCACCGTCGGTGTATTTGTATTTCAGCTTCTTGGCGAGGTCGGCCTTGACGGGAGCAGGACGTTTGCCGATGAGCTCGAAAATCCACACTTCATTGGGGTCGCAGATGGAGAAGCTCTCTCCCTCGCTGTGGTAGGGATAGTCCTTCAGAAAACCGGCGAGAACGGCGATGGCCTCGCGGGCGTTCTTGGCACGCTGGAGGGTGAGGTAGATGAGCGAACCATAGTCGATGCCGCCCTCAATCTCGTTGGCCAGCTCCTCGCGGCCGCCATAGGTGGTCTCGCCGATGGCCAGCTGCCACTCGTTCATGTTGCCCACCACGCTGTAGGTGTGAGCCACCTGTGGAATCTGAATCAGCGGCATGCCGCTGTCCCAGTCGATGACCTGGAACATCGTGCCGGCGGGATAGTCGGCGGCACGGCGATAGTAGAGTTCGCCATAGAGGGTGTGGCTGTCGGCGGCATAGGTAATCATGGTGCTGCCGTCCTTGGTGGCGCCTTTGGTGAAGAGGAAATTGGTGCAGGCCTCGGCGACAGAGCCGGCGAGCATCGCTGCACTCAGCAGCCCTGCGACAATGATACGGTTGAGTTTCATAGGTGTTATTGTTTTATTATTTTGATTTTTTCCGAACAATTACAAAGTGCAAAAGTACGAAAATTTTTTGATATGGGAGAAAAAAGATTTTCACACCCGACAGGACACAATAAAAAAGGAGTGTCTGCGTTATAAGAGGGTTAAGTTTAATGAAAGAACATGGAGCTGAGTACTTATTTTGAACCTGTCGACACCGCCATCGTGGATTTCCAGAGCCGCGAGTTCCACCCCATGCTGGGCGACAACATCGCTGCCTTCACCGCCCCCGGTGCCTTCCCCGACTGGAAGAACGCACGCCTGGCGCTGATGGGCGTGAAGGAGGACCGCGGGTCGGAGGACAACCCCGGTTGCGCCGCCGCACCCGACCTTATCCGTCACCGCCTCTACCGCTTGGCCAAGCCCCACGCCGACACCGACATCGTCGACCTGGGCAACATCGCCGCCGGTGCCGAGAAACGCGACACCTATTTCGCCCTCATCGAGGCCCTGCATCAACTGATAGAAAACGGCACTACAGTCATCATCCTTGGCGGCAGCGACGACCTCGTCTTCCCCATCTACAAGGCTTACGAAGTCCTTGGACGCGTCATCAACATCTGCTCTGTCGACTCGCGCTTCAACCTCGACGGCGGCGACGAGATTAACTCGAACAACTACCTCCAGCATATCATCCTCCAGCAGCCCAACTACCTCTTCGACTATGTCAACGTGGGCTATCAGACCTACTTCGTCGGCCAGGAGATGATTGACCTCATGGACGATCTGAAATTCAGCACCAAGCGCCTCGGCGAGGTGCAGTCGTCGATGGTGGGCGCCGAGCCCCTGGTGCGCTATAGCGACGTGGTGGCCGTCGACATCAGCGCCGTGCGCCAGAGCGACGCCCCGGCCAACGCCAACCCCTCGCCCCACGGCTTCTACGGCGAGCAGCTCTGCCAGCTGGCACGCTTCGCCGGCATGAGCGACAAGACCTCCACTTTCGGCCTCTTCGAGATGAACCCGCGCCACGACCGCGACGGTCAGACGGCCCACATGCTGGCCCATGCCGTGTGGCACTTCATCGAGGGCTTCTACTACCGTCAGAACGACTTCCCCCACCGCGACAAGCAGTCCTACAAACGCTTCACCGTGGAGATGCGCGAGCACGGCCTCGACATCGTCTTCTACAAGAGCCTCAAGAGCGACCGCTGGTGGATGGAGGTGCCCTGCAACGACCAGGAACGCCGCGAGCGCTACCAGCGCCACACCCTCATCCCGTGTAGCTATGCCGACTACCAGCGTGCTATGGACAACGAGATTCCCGAGCTCTGGTGGCACTATTATAATAGAATAAACGGATAATAACGCATAATAACGCAATCACGTTATAACCACATAACGAAAAGAAAACTATGGACCTGAAATTCAAAGAAAAAATCGATGCACTTATCAGCGAGGTGGCCGCCGTGCCCGACCTGATGACCAAGATATCAGTGCTGAACTATATCCAGCAGGAGACAGGCTTCCTGCTGTGGCAACTCGAAGACGAACAACGCATTGATGAAGACTCGAGAGATTATTAAAGGAGAAGGGAGGAGTGCAAGGGAGCGCAAGGGAGTGCAAGACAATAGCACAAGAAGAACATTTGTCCTGCACTCCATGGTACTCCTTGCACTTCTTGCACTCCTGCAATCCTGCAGCGGTGGCTACTCCTTCACCGGTGCCTCCATCCCGCCCGGGGCCAAGACCATCTCTGTGGCCACTTTCCCCAACTATGCCGCCACCGTCAACCCGCAGCTTAGTCAGAAACTTACCGACGAGCTGATGCAGATGTTCAGCAGCCAGACACCCCTCGACGTAATGAGCAACGAGGGCGGCGACCTCCATGTCGAGGGCGAGATTGTCGGCTACGACACCCGTGCCGCGGCCCTCTCCGCCAGCGACGAGGTCTCCATGAACCGCCTCACCGTCACCATCAAGGTGCGCTTCACCAACAACATTGACCCCGAGGCCAACTTCGAGCAGCAGTTCTCGCGCTACCGCGACTATTCTGCTTCGCTCGACTTCTCTATGGTCGAGAACACGCTGGTGGGCGAAATTGTTACCGAGCTATGCGAGGACGTCTTCAACAAAGCTGTCGTTAATTGGTAAAATGAAAAAAACTCCTTTTCACTCCCCTTCACTCCTTATATTTATCTTTTCCCTGGTCGTCTACCTCCTCACCATGGACCGCTCGGTTAGCTGGTGGGATTGCGGCGAGTTCATCGCCACGGGCTATGGCCTCCAGGTGGGCCACCCGCCCGGAGCCCCTTTCTATCAGCTCGTTTCCCATTGTTTCATGCTCCTCTCCTTCGGCAACCCCATGCTGGTGGCCCCGATGAGCAACTTCTTCTCCGTCCTCTGCGCCGCCCTAACGGTAATGCTATTGTACAAGACAATCCTTCTACTGTTGCAGCGTAGCACCTTTCACCTCTCACCTTTCACCTCTCACCTTTCCGCTGCGGTAGGAGCGTTGTGTTATCTCTTCTGCGACACTGCCTGGTTCTCGGCTGTCGAGAGCGAGGTCTACAGCATGGCCATGCTCTTCTGTGCGCTCGCCGTGTGGCTCATGCTGCGGTGGGAGCAAAACGGCAACAACCGCCTTCTTTTGGTTATTGCCCTCCTGCTGGGCCTGGGTGTCTGCGTCCACCTCATGACCCTCCTGGTCGCCCCCTTTCTCCTGTGGATATTCATCCGCAACACTAGACAAAAAGCTAGCGTCCTTTCACGCCCTTTCACTCCTTCTCACTCCTTTCCACTCCTTAAAATAATAGCCTTCGCCACCCTCTTCTTCCTCCTCGGCCTCACCCCCTACGCCATCATCCCCATCCGCGCCGCCGCCAACCCGCCCATCAACGAGGGCAACCCCGCCACCTACGAGGACTTTAAGAAATATTTCTCGCGCGACCAATATGCCAAGGCCCCTCTCTACCCCCGCATGTGGCGCGACCGCGATGCCGACCACTGGGCCGACTGGGGTGGCGACAGCCCAACCCTCTGGGGCAACGTGAAATACTGGTTCACCTACCAGTTCGGCTACATGTACTGCCGCTACCTGATGTACAACTTCATCGGCCGCGAGAACCTAGCCTATCAACCAGAGTCGCGGAAGTCCTCAATTTTAAATTTTAAATTTTCAATTTTCGTGCTTCCCTTCTTGCTGGGCTTGTGGGGATTGTGGTGCCACCGCCGTCGCCGTCGGGGCGACTTCCATGCTATGCTGCTGCTCTTCCTCTTTGGCGGCATCATCCTCAACCTCTACCTCAACCATCCCTGCTACGAGCCTCGCGAACGCGACTACGCCTATGTGCTTTCCTTCTATGCCTTCGCCATCTGGATTGGCATCGGCGCCGCCAGAATCAACCTTCGCCGATGGCGCTGGCTGCTGTTGTTAGCACCCTTGACACTGGCTGTCGGCAACTGGAGCGACCACGACCGCCACGACTGCCATTCCGTCCACGACATCAGCATGGCGCACCTCCAGAGCTGCGACCACGGCGCCATCCTCTTCACCTATGGCGACAACGACACCTTCCCCCTCTGGTATCTGAAATATGTTGAAAACCAGCGTCCTGATATGGATGTCTATAACATCAACGTCTCGGGCTTCCGCAAGGTGATACAGGTGATGAACGACAACGCCTTCCGCCGTCCCGTCTACTTCTCCCAGTTCGCCTACGACCGTCTCAAGGACTTCTATCCCAACAGCTTCCGCTGCGAAGGCTTCTGCTGGCGCCTGCTCCCCACCGCCGAGGGCATCGACGACCCCGAACCCCTGCGCCGCCACGTCTCCGACTCCATCCAGTGGCACATCACCCCCGGCGAATACCTCCCCAACGTCTCAAAATCCTTCCTCCGCATCTGGCACTCCAACACCCAGGAGTATGCCCCTTCCATCGCAGGAGACATCCCAATGTTTTAACATTTGTTAAGTTAATTTTCCAACTCAAACCTTCTTTCAGTTACCCCTAATCCCACCGGATACCCGTTTCCGTACATAATCCCTTGTGCCAGATAGGTATAAACTACCTACCATCTCCCTACCAACTCCTTATCAACTCCTAACCAACTCCTACCATAGTAGGTGTTGATAGGTCTTTCGTAGGGTATTCGTGTTTAACAGTTGTTAACAATTCTTTTTTGCGGTCGGTTGCAAAAAAAATTTTGCTGCATAAAGTTTTTTTTGTACTTTTGTAGGTTGTTATCAAGGGATAAAAGTAAAAAAAATAACGATAAAATATTGTAATTATGTACACTAAGTTTCAACAGCATTTGCAGAAAGAGCTGGCCGACATTGAGGCCGCCGGTCTTTACAAACACGAACGCATCATCGAGAGCCCCCAGGGTGCCGAGATTATGGTGAAGGGCAAGAAGTGCCTCAACTTCTGCGCCAACAACTACCTGGGTCTTGCCGACAACCCCGAGCTCATCGAGGCCGCCAAGAAGGGCATGGATGCCCGCGGCTACGGTATGGCCTCCGTCCGCTTCATCTGCGGCTGCCAGGACCTCCACAAACAGCTTGAGAAGAAAATCGCCGAGTTCTTCGGCACCGAGGACACCATCCTCTACG
>JAEEGL012415472.1_pt1 | contig 14399 bp, 11 predicted proteins | sample 9134231 | NCBI WGS metagenome assembly JAEEGL01 (sample SAMN16246548, study PRJNA631951) | gut metagenome | biome: gut microbiome; feature: rumen; material: fiber-attached | host: Bos | place: Iran: Karaj | collected 2018-10
TCAGATTAATATTCAAAAGGATCGTGATGATTTAACAGACCTTATAAATAAGGGCGCTCTGACCCGAAATATAAATGAATTCATAGCTTATACTACAACGAAAAAGGGCATTATGTTTATGATAGACATTGATAACTTTAAGTCTATAAATGATAACTACGGACATGATGCAGGAGACAATGTTCTTGAGCAATTCGGACATTTTCTTAAAAAGGAATTTGCTGATGGCGAAATAGTCGGTCGTTTTGGCGGCGATGAATTTATAATTTTCATTAAAGACAAGGATGACCTTGATACTATAAGCGCCGTTGCAAAGAAAATTAAAAGCGGTGCTGCTCAGAATATTACAATGCCTAATCCAGAAGAAAAGGTTAGTGTAAGCATAGGTGTTGCAATTTACAAAGGTGCTGAAAAAAATTATTCAGAACTTTTCAAAAAGGCAGATACTGCACTGTATCTGTCTAAGTATGACAGCAAACAGGAATTTCATATCTTTAAATAAAGCGAGTCTTATTATGAAGAAGCTTAAATCACTGCTTTTTGCAGCAATTATCATTACGGGTGCAGCTTGTGTTTCCTGCAGTACTTCAAAAGCCGAAGTTGAGCCGTTGCCGGAGCCGACAAATCTTGACTATGGTCTTAGCCGTACGGAAAATCTTGATTATATTTTTAATACCGGTTCGATTGGTAAAACTACAATCGTAATCAAGCGCAGCGAATGGAACAGACTTTGCGACGACTACAGATATTTTTATAAAAACGAAAACTGTGTTCATGCCGAATGTTATGTTTACGAAAAAGACGGACGTGCCTGGACGCTTGAAAATGTAGGCTTCCGCCTGCGTGGAAATACAAGCCGAATCTGTCCTCAGGGAATTGATAACGGAAAAGAACAGGGGCAGAAAAGCTACAGCTGGAATCCGGATTATTTCCGCAATGCCCAAAAGCCTAATGATGATTACCGTCAGAGTCATTTTAAGGTAGACTTTGAGGAGTTCCTTGCTGATGATGAAGAGCAGAAAATGGCAGGCTGCCTTAAAGGAATTGCGTTAAAGCGAATGGATAATTCCTGCACCCGCGAGATTTTCTGTTATGATTTGTTCCGCAAAAATGGAATATGGACAGCTCCACGCGCAAGTCATACAAGGCTTCAGTTTAATATCATAGAAGACGAATCAGACAATTCTGTAACACAAGTAAATTACGGCGTTTACGAAATGTTTGAAGAAGTAAACAAGCAGTCTCTTAAGGAACGCGACAGTGAAAATTTTGCCGCTGCAAATGCCTGGAAAAACAACAAGGGCAATTTGTGGAAGGGCCATGCCGATTTGACCCTGGCTTCGCTTGACCAGATTGGTGTAGAAGACATAAGGATTTTTTACGAAGGCGAAACGCTGAGTGGCAAAAATGTTGTTCAGAAGGAAGATGGAAACGGCCGCATAGGCTATGTTTTTGACAGTTACAATCTTGATTTGAAGACAAACAAGGATAAACTGGAGGCTGCCGTAAAGGAACTTACAGGCTTTATTAAAGATTTGAATGGTCTGCCTGATGCTGCAGACGAAAATGATGCGCCCGCAATTGAACAGATAAAAGCCTTTTACGAAAAATGGTTTGACATGGACTTTTTCTTAAAGACTTATGCCATAAACATTCTCTGCGGCATGGACGATGACTACTGGGGCAACAAGAATAACTATTACCTTTATTTTGATACCGGCAAAAACGGCACAGGCAAGGTTTATTTTATTCCGTTTGATTATGACAATTCACTTGGGAATTCAATTTTCGAAGGCGGCTTTGAACACGATCCTATGGACTGGGGCAGGGGCGCAGACCGCCCTCTTATGGACAAACTTCTGCAGGTTCCCGAATACAAACAAAAGTTCAAGGATTACCTGCTCGAAGTTGCTTCCAACGAATACTGGTCCTACGACCGCTGCAGCCAGCTTTTCCGTGACTGGGGCCAGATGTGCAGACCATATTTGAACAGCACCGATCTTGATTGCACCTATATCGGCGTAAACCACTTTTTCACCGACTACATCTGGTGCAACCCGGGTTATTCGCTCACAAATAAATATAATAATCTTTATGATGCCACCCGCCAGTCGTTTGAACACTGGCTGGCTAAATAAGATAAGCCGCAATAATTCTTTCGATATCCTTTGTGTTCAGCGGTTGCTCCAGAGTTTCCATTGTTAAAATAAGGTTTTTGCCCGGAATAATGTCCTTCTGTGCGTAAATAGAGAGCCGCTTTACAAGATTCCCGGAATATTCTGTGTCATCCATTTTGCCGCAATGTTCCCAGTAGAATTCCTGGCGGGTCCGTTTGTTCAAACACAAAAAATCAGGATGAAAAGTAAGGGTGCTGTTTATTTTAAATGGCACTTCATAATGGTAAGGGATACCATTTGTATTAAGAATATTTGCAATAATTATTTCTGATTTTGAACGGACATGCTCGCCCTTTGTTGTCTGGAAACTGCCTTCCGGTAAATCGCTGTTAGGTTCATATTGCTGAGCCTGCCATTGTTGTGCATAGGTTTCGTTGTCTATGAATGTCGGCTTAATCAGGAGCTTTCTTGCAGCAGGTAGCTTCTTATAGTAATTTTCACATTTTTGAGGGGAGTAGTGCCTGGTAAAAAGCTTTAAAGCCTGGATGTTTTGCTTGAGAAATAATGACAGCTTCTTGTTGTAATCTCTTTGGGCAATGGCCTGTGCTGTTTTCAGATTCTTTTTGCGAATGTAACAGCGTTTGCCATTTTTTATTGTGTAATATTGAAAAACTCCATTACTTTTTGAAACTCTCAGTTTTTCTTTTGGTGTGTCTTTTTGCTGTGATTGAATTGATTGTTCAATTTCGGTCAAAAATAGCAGTTGCCTTTTTGCATGTTCTAATAATTCCATAATTTTCTCCTTTTTGGTGTATTCTCCTCAAACACACGTAGCCCCATCTCTGGAAACTTAGGTGTTTACGTGTGTTCTGATGTTTTTAGTAAGAACGCACGTAGCCTCCAGCCCTCAGACTTTTCCAGTTACGTGCTTTTTTGAGGTTTCTCCTAAAACGCACGTAACCCCATTTCTGGAAACTTAGGTGTTTACGTGTGTTCTTGAAATAGTTGCTGAAACACACGTAAGCCCTAATTCCTGGGCCTCATTTGACTACGTGTGTTTTCCCGGGAATTCAAAAAAAAACACGTAGCTTCATCCCAGGGGCTTTATATGGTTACGTGCGTTCTGCTGCTTTTGCTAAAAACGCACGTAATCTAAAGACCGCTGTCATTTTCTGTTACGTGCATTTTGTCAGAATTATGAAAACCACACGTAGTTCCAGTGGCTGGCTACGTGCCACTCTGTCAATATTCACAAAAGGCACGTAACCAATTTCCTAATATATAGTTAACAAAAAAATTTAAGAAAATAGGAAGTTTTTTGAGCAAAAAAATACAAAAAAGTTAAAAATTCCGCCAGAAAAATCTCACAAAACCTCGTTGTTATTATTATTAATTTTCATTATACTACCCTTATGAAAGTAGCAATCTTTTTTGGATCAAAGTCGGATAAGGACACGATGAAAAAGGCAGCCGATAACCTTGCAGAATTTGGTGTGGATTACAAGGCTTACATTATCAGTGCTCACAGAGCAGGTGCTTTACTCAAGCAGACTGTAGAGCAGGTTGAAAAGGACGGAGCTCAGGTTATTATTGCCGGGGCTGGTCTTGCGGCTGCATTGCCTGGTGTTATTGCAGGCATTACAACTCTGCCGGTTATTGGTGTACCGCTTGAGTGTGTTTCGGACAAATCCAACGGTCTTGGCGGAATGGACGCGCTTCTTTCAATTGTCCAGATGCCTCCGCAGATTCCGGTAGCAACTGTAGGTATTAACAGCGCAAAGAATGCGGCTTATCTTGCCTTGCAGATTCTCGCTCTGCAGGATAAAGAACTTGCGCTTAAACTTAAGGATTTTAGAAACAAATTGGCATCTGATGCTGCAGCAACAGGATTAGATATTACTTTTTAGGCACACGGGGCGTTGCGGGGTGTCCCCGCTGGAAGGGGTAGTGAGCAACGTAGTGCGAGCGAGGGGAAGGCTTTCCCCTCCTTATTCATGGAGGAAAAAATGGCTTCATACAAAGAAAGTGGTGTAGATGTAGAAGAAGGTTACCGCGCGGTAAATAATTATAAAGAGCATGCGGCCAGGACTGCAATTCCGGGGCTGCTCACTGGGCTTGGAAGTTTTAACGGGATGTTTGAAGTTCCTAAGGGATATAAAAATCCTGTAATTGTAAGTGGTACTGACGGTGTTGGAACAAAACTCGACATTGCATTCCAGATGAAAAAATATGATACAGTTGGTATTGACTGTGTTGCAATGAGCGTAAACGATATTCTTTGTTCGGGCGTTCAGACTTCTTTCTTCCTGGACTATGTTGCCTGCGGAAAGCTTGATGCAGATGTTGCTGCTGACCTGGTTAAAGGTGTTGCCGACGGTTGTGTTGATACCGGTTGTGCACTTCTTGGCGGCGAAACTGCCGAAATGCCAGATTTTTATGATGATGGAAAATATGACCTTGCCGGCTTTGGTGTTGGCGTTGGTGAAAAAAAGGATATGATTACCGGTCAGGATATTAAAGCCGGAGATGTGCTTATTGGACTTAGTTCTACTGGCGTTCATTCAAACGGCTTTAGTCTTGTACGCAAGCTTGTTACCAATTTTGATGATCCTTTTATTCTTGACGGAAAAGAAACCGGAAAGACAATCGGCGAAATGCTGCTTACTCCAACCCGCATTTATGTAAAGCCTGTAATGGAAGTGCTTGGAAAATATCGTAAGGCTGTTCATGGTATGGTTCACGTTACCGGCGGCGGCTTCTACGAAAATATTCCGCGTATGTATCCAAAGGCAAAGGACGGCAAAAAGCAGCTGATTTCTATTATCAAAAAGGACAGCTGGAGCATTCCTCCTGTATTCGGCGAGTTGATTAAGCGTGGTGCAGATCTTGCAACCATCTACAATACTTTCAACATGGGTATTGGATTTGTTCTTGCGGTAAATGCAAAGCAGGCTCAGGACATTGTTGATATGTTCAACGCCAATGCAAGCAAGTACCACAAGGATTATTGTCCAGATATGAAGGCATACGTTATCGGTAGGGTAGAGTATGCACAGGGTGAAGTAAAATCGCAGAAGGATGCGGTTTTGTTTGAAGACTGATTATGACAATGTCATTGCGAGGAGCGGATGCTCCGAAGCAATCCAGCGGTGAAGTGCAGTCTGAGATGTGGATTGCCGCGCTGCGCTCGCAATGACGGAGATTATTTTATATGAGAATAAATACGGCGGTGCTTGTAAGCGGTGGTGGAACCAATCTGCAGGCCCTTATTGATTACGAACAGGCGCAGGGTGATAAATGCCCTTACAAAATTGTGTGCGTTATCAGCGACCACAAGGATGCCTTTGCATTGGAACGTGCAGCTAAGGCGGGAATACCGTCTACAGTGCGCAGTCCATATGCTGTAATGGGTAAGGAAACTGCAATGGCCAGTGACCGTGATACAAAACGTCGTGCTGTTAGTGATGCAATGTTAGAAGATTGCCGGAAGTTTGGTGCCCAGGTAATTGTTGAGGCAGGCTGCCTTACTGTTCTTGCGGGGCCAATCTTAAGCGAATATGCAGACAGAATTATTAATCTGCATCCGGCTCTTCTGCCAAAATACGGCGGAGTTGGAATGTGGGGTCACCATGTTCACGAGGCTGTGCTTTCAAATGGCGAAAAGGAAAGCGGCTGTACCGTACATCTTGTAAACGAAGTATGCGACGGTGGTGAAATTCTTCTGCAAAAGAAGGTTCCTGTTATGCCAGGCGACACCCCGGACTCTCTGTATGCCCGCATCGCCCCTCTTGAGCACGAAGCATTGCTGGAAGGTCTGATCATTCTGTGCAATAAATTCTAGTATAACAAGCTACTGTCATTGCGAGGAGCGTAGCGACGTGGCAATCCACATTGATGATGGATTGCTTCGCTGCGCTCGCAATGACGAGGTTATTATGAAACAAAACAAATTAAATCTTGCGTCGTATTTTAAAAAATACGCGTTTTTATATTTTCTGGCCACAATTTGTATGATGGTCGGTGTAATGCTCGATATGGTTTTTCCTATTGTCGTGCAGCACATAGTTGATGATGTTCTCATTGCAAGAAAGATGGAGCTTATAAACATGCTGCTCCTTGCAATTCTTGGAATTGGTGTAGGCCGCTTTTTCTTCTGCTATGCAAAGGAATGGATCTGCGACTACAGCGGAAGCAAGATTGCCTGCGAAGTGAGAATAAATCTTTTTAATAAAATCCAGAGTCTTTCGGCAAACTTTTTTGACGGAATAAACTCCGGTGAACTTATGTCTCGCGTAAAGGATGATGTTGACCATATCTGGGATGTCGGTTGTTTTATGGCAATCCTTGCGGTAGAAGTTGCATTGCGAACAATTATCGCCATGTTCTTTATGATCCGTATCAACTGGGCACTTTCTGTTATCCCGGTTATAGGAATGATAATTACAGGAATCATTGCCGTAAAAATGGAAAACAAGCTCGATGTTCTTTTTGGTGACCTGGAACAGGAAAACTCAGAGCTCAACAATACTGCTGCCGAAAACTTAGCCGGTGTGCGTACTGTAAAGGCATTTGCCCGCGAAGGCTTTGAGATTGCAAAGTTCCACAAGCATAACCAGAAGTACTATGATCTGAACATTGATTTGAGCCGTGTCTTTGTAAAGTACAACCCAAAGATTCAGGTTATTACAAGACTGCTTGCTTCGGTTACCTGTCTGCTCGGCGGACTTATGGTAATTAAGGGGAACCCTTTTGCAGGTGGAAAGCCTTTGACAATCGGTGAGCTTATGGCTCTGCTTGGATATGTTGGTGGACTTGTATGGCCAATTGAAATGATCGGCTGGCTTGCAAACGGTATTTCAAGAGCTAAGGCTTCGCTTAAACGAATTAACAATATTTACGAGCAGCTGCCACAGATTAAGGATGAGTCTCCACTTGCCGCAGACGCTCAGACAGAAGAAGCAATTGCTGATGCACTCTTTACTACAGATGATATCAGCGGCGAAATTGAATTTGACCACGTTACCTACAAGATAGGAGAACGTACAATTCTTGATGATGTTTCGTTTAAGATTGGTTCCGGTCAGACTCTTGGAATTATGGGAGCAACTGGTTCGGGTAAAACAACAATCATCAATCTGCTTAAGCGTATGTACGATGTTACAAGCGGCTGCATAAAGATTGATGGTGTTGACATCCGCGAGCTTCCGCTTTCTGTTTTGCGCAGGGCTGTTTCTTGTGTAATGCAGGACATCTTTTTGTTCAGCGACACAATTGACGGAAATATCCGCCTTGGTGAACGTGAGACAATGACTGTGCCACAGGTTCGCAGTGCCCTTGAAAAATCTCATTCTGCAGAGTTTGTAGACAAGATGGAAGAAAAGGAACACACAGTAATCGGTGAACGTGGTGTAGGTCTTAGCGGTGGTCAGAAGCAGCGAATTACAATTGCAAGAGCCCTGGCCCGTAAAACACCTGTACTTGTTTTGGACGATTCAACAAGTGCGCTCGACACCGAAACCGAACAGGATATCCAGAAGGTCCTTGCAGACTTAAGCGGCATGACCAAATTAATCATTGCACATCGTATCAGTGCTGTGAGAAAGGCAGATAAGATTATTGTTCTGGAAAAAGGTCATATTGCCGAAGAAGGAACTCATGAAGAGTTGTTGAAGAAGGGTGGTCTCTACAAAGAGACTTATGATAGTCAATACTAATTATACCGTCGTCATTGCGAGCGCAGCGTGGCAATCCACGAACAAGAATCCATTCTAATATGTGGATTGCCACGTCCCCTTCGCTACGCTCTGGGACCTCGCAATGACGAGTATACTTTGGAGTTTATATGAACAGTTACAAAATAGATGAACAACAAGTGAAGAAGTCCACCTTTGAGACTATGCCCCGCTTGTTTAAATACCTGCTCAAATATAAGGGGCGTATTGCTTTTGTATTTGGCCTCATGGCGGTGGGAACTGCCGTTGATCTGGTTAATCCGCTTTTGAACGAGATTGCGATAGATAAATATATTATGCTCAAAAATGTGCCGGGGCTGCTGCGCATAATTGCAATCAGCGTGGTAATAAATATTCTTGCCGTGCTTGCAATTAAAATGCGTATGCTCATCATGGCAAAGCTGAGTAACAAGGTTATTCAGGATTTGCGCCAGCAGTTGTATGAGCATATCCAGAAGCTCGACCTTGCATTTTTTGACAGCCGTCCTTCGGGAAAGATTCTTGCGCGAATTATAGGCGACACAAACTCGCTTAAGGATATTATCGAAAACGCGGTAACTACGCTCATTCCAAACATGGTTACTGTAGTTTCTGTTATGGTAATTATGTTTATTAAAAACTGGAAGCTTGCACTGGCAGCTTTGTGTACTTTGCCGTTGTTGATTTTCGGGGTTTTCTTGATTTCGATCAAGGCAGAAAAGCACTGGAAGGCTAAGCGCCAGAAGTCCAGCAACCTGAACGCGTTTATTAATGAAGACCTTTCCGGTATCAAAATTATCCAGAGCTTCCGTGCCGAACAGGAAACAGACAAAACCTTCCGCGAGCTTATCTGGGCAGACCGCAAGGAATTTATGAAGGCCGTTACCTGGTGCGACGGATACTTCAGTTGGATTGATATCTGCTGGAGCGTTGGTACAATGAGCCTTTACCTTGTTGGTATAAAGTTTCTTGGCATAGACAATGTTTCAATCGGAACTTACGTTGCCTTTGGTTCTTATGTCGGAATGTTCTGGCAGCCAATTATGAACTTGAGTAACTTTTACAATCAGTTTGTAAATGCTGCGACCGGAGCAGAACGCATTTTTGAAATCATAGACACCGAGCCAAAGATTGTGAACGCCCAGGACGCTGCAGAAATGCCTCCAATCAACGGAGACGTTCAGTTCAAGGACGTTACCTTTGGCTACGACGACGAGGTTGATGTTCTTCAGAATGTAGACTTTGACGTAAAGGCCGGAGAAACAATTGCTCTTGTTGGTCCAACAGGTGCCGGTAAGTCGACTATCGTAAACCTGGTAAGCCGCTTTTATGACGTAAAGAACGGTGGAGTTTTGATAGACGGTAAGGATATCCGCGACGTAACGCTTGAAAGCCTGCACACTCAGATGGGTATAATGACTCAGGATAACTATATCTTCAGTGGCACAATCCGCGAAAACATTATGTACGGAAAGCTTGATGCAACTGAAGAAGAAATGTTAGCTGCAGCGCGCGCAGTCCATGCAGATGACTTTATAAAGAATCTGGAAAAGGGGTACGATACCCCGCTCACTGCAAGAGGAGGCGAACTTTCAAACGGTCAGCGCCAGCTTGTTGCCTTTGCAAGAACAATGCTCAGCGCACCAAGAATCCTCATTCTGGACGAGGCAACCAGCAGCATCGACACAAAGACAGAGCTTCTGGTACAAGCCGGAATTGCAAGTCTGCTCAAGGGCCGCACAAGCTTTGTAATTGCCCACCGCCTTTCTACAATTCAGAATGCAGACCGCATTTTTGTAATAGACAAGGGTGGCATTGTAGAGTCGGGTAGTCCCGCAGAGCTCATGGCTAAAAAGGGTGCCTACTACAATTTGAGGCAGGCGCAGTTTGCTTAGAAATTCTGGTGAAGTGTTACTTCACCAGAATTCAGTGTTTTTTTCTGACCATCCGGAAGTTGAACAACAAGAGAAGCATTCTGATCAATATCAAGAGCAAGCGCATTGTAGGCCGATTTTTCATCACCAATCAAAGGATAGATTGTAAGATTTTTTCCAATAAGAAAACTGAGGCTTTTGTATTCTGCAATTACATCTTCAAGCGGCTGATCAAGAATTTTAAAAACCTGTCCCGCAATTTCGGTAATGACTTTTGCGCGGGAAGGGGCGGGGCTGCTTGAATTGTTGTCTTCAATTTTTGGCGCCTGTTCTATAAATCCTGCAATATGCTTTGCAGCGCTTTTTTTAATTTTATCACTTGGTTTAAGGTTCACGCCAATTCCAATAACAGCAGATTCAATCAGGCTTGTTTCAAAATTGGTAATTCCTTCTGTAAGAATGCCCACTGCTTTTTTCAGCTGACCGTCATTCTGAACATAAATATCATTAATCCATTTAATTGCCGGCTGAACCCCGTAAAGCTTTTTTATAGCTCTGCAAACAGCAACTGCTGCCGAAGCAGTAATGACAGCAGGTTGAGTAATTCCGTCTTTTGGAGTGATAATCAGTGAAAGATAAACGCCGGTTCCGGCAGGAGATTCAAAGCTTCGACCAATTCGTCCGCGTCCTGCAGTTTGACTTTCGGCTACGATGATTACCTGATGATATTTTGAAGCATCCTGTGCTACAAGCTTTTTTGCATAAGTGTTCGTTGAATCAATTGTTTCAAAGCATTCAATGTGACTGTGCGCAAACTCAGGGTAAGTCTGGCCAAGCGTATATTCAAGCACCGCCTGCGAAAGAACATCAGCAGTCTGTTTATCTGCAAGCGTGTACCCCTTGTTGTTGGAGCCGTCAATTTCAAACCCTTCATCACGAATTGCCTTTATTGCCTTCCATATTGCGGCACGGGAAACATTGCAGGATTGAGCAAGCTTTTCGCCGGAGACATGAGAGCCTTTGTTTTCTGTAAGGATTTGAAAAACCTTTTGTTTTGTGGTCATGATATATAAATACTATAAAATTATTAATACTTCAATATCATTGACAAAATGACAAAACCTCTTAATAATGTCAAATATGAAACCTTATATTCACAAAGTTAATTATTACGAAACAGACAAAATGGGAATTACCCACCACTCAAATTATGTGCGCTTCATGGAAGAAGCCCGTGTTGATTTTCTGGACCAGTTGGGCTGGAGCTTTGATAAGCTTGAAGCAAAAGGTGTCGTATCTCCTGTTCTTTCGCTGGACTGTACTTTTAAAAAATCTACTAAGTTTGCAGATGTAATTGAATGCATGGTAAAGGTAGAAAAGCTTTCTGCACTCAAGCTTACTCTGGCTTATGAGTTCAGCTGCGGCGGCGAAGTTGTATTTAATGGCACAAGTACCCACTGCTTTTTAGATTTGAACGGCAAGCCAGTTTTTACAGAAAAAGTTTACCCTGATTTTTACGCAGATTTGAAGAAGTGTCTGGAAGCATAGACTTTTGTTACAAAATCAAAGGTTGATTGTTCTCATTATAAGAAAGAAAACAGAGAGGAATCAATAATGAAAAAAACAATCCCTGTGATTTTAGCTTTGATTTGTGCGCTTATTTTATTTGCAAGCTGCAATGTTACCCCGGCAAGTTTTTATATTAAAATGGGGGACATGACTTATGGCAGGGGCGAAGATAAGGTCAATGTCGAAGTTACCTGTGATATCAGCAGTGTAAATGTTCGTGGGCTTAAATGCTGGTGGACTTTTGATGGCACAGAACCAACAAAGGATTCTCCTAATACAAATGTCAAAGATGATATTGATGATTATGACTACGCTTTTGACATGGTGATACCGTCTGATTTTTATGAAGGAAAAATAAAGCTTCTTTGCGAAATTGAATATTCAGAACGTGGAAGAAGAAAGACAGCCCAAAAGAGATCTGTAAAAGAGTTTTCGACAAAGTATCATTCCTATAGCTGGCCAGCAATGAATCTCAAATTGACTAAAGGGAAGGGGTATCAAAAAGAATATGTAATAACTACAAGCCCTGAAGTTGACATACCATCATATGAGATAAAAGAAGATGGCATCTTGAAGATTAAATTCCTTAAAGGTGTGAATTTATTTAGAGTTGATGGTGTGAATATGAGTCCAGAAATTTTAACTGATGGAGTTTATACAAAAGAAGTGCGCCAGGGGGCATCTGTGGATGTCAGATATTACTGTAATATTGTTGCCAATGACTCCTCTGCTTATGGAACAAAGAGTGCAGAGTATCTGATTAGTCTTGAATAGAGATTCCCCGATCAAGTCGGGGAATGACACATTATTCAAGTCGGGGAATGACAATTGTGTCATTGTCGGGCTTGACCCGACAATCTAACCTCTTCCCAGCATAAAGGCCTTTTTATTCATCTCCAGAAACTGTGGCTTTACAAGTTTTTCAATTGCTGTTAGCCATGCTTCTACAGGAAAATCCATGTAGCGGCTGAGACGGCCCATCAAAACAATGTTTACGGCTTTTGCAGTTCCGGCTTGTTCTGCAAGGGTCAGGCAGTCTACAGCGTCAACTTTGAGTCCTGCTTTTGCCATTGTTCCTTCAAGGTCAGAAGGATATTCTGCGGCTCCTGTAATAACAGGCATAGGATCAATTTTCTGTGTGTTTACAACAATCTGGCCGCCTGCCTTAAGATATTCTGTGTAACGGGCTGCTTCGAGTAATTCAAAAGAAACAATAAAATCTGCTTCTCCCTTGTCTACAATAGGCGAATAAACCTTGTCTCCGTAGCGAACATAAGTTACAACAGAACCACCTCTCTGGCTCATTCCGTGAACTTCGCTGACCTTTACATCGTAACCTGCATCAAGCAGAACCTGTCCCAAAGTTTTAGACGCAAGCAAAGCACCCTGGCCGCCAACGCCGACTATCATTATATTCTTTACCATCTTACAACGCTCCAAATTTACACATCTGACTGCAGACGCCGCAGCCAACACACAAGGTCGGGTCAATCTTTGCCTTGTTATCCTTCATTGCAATGGCAGGGCAGCCAATTTTCATACACATCTTGCAGCTCTTACATTTAGCTTCATCAACCTTGAGCGGAGGATTGTGTTTGACTTCCTTCAAAAGTGCACAAGGTCTGCGGCTTATGATAAGGCTTGGTTCTTCTACTTCGAGTTCTTCGCGCACGGCAGCTTCGCAGTCTGCAATGTTGTATGGATCAACTACGCGAACACGGTTGATTCCCATAGCGCGGGCAAGTGCTTCAAGGTCTACGCGGCCTGCAGGTTCGCCATAAAGGTTCTTTCCTGTAGTAGGATTTTGCTGATGGCCTGTCATACCTGTGATTGAGTTATCAAGAACAATTACTGTTGAGTTAGATTGATTGTATGCAATGCTTGCAAGACCTGTCATACCAGAATGCATAAAGGTCGAGTCACCAATTACAGCAACTGATTTCTTTTCGTTTTCTGCGCCACCAGCTTTGTTCCAGCCGTGAAGTCCGCTGAACGAGGCACCCATACAAAGAGTGACATCCATTGCAGACAGAGGCGCTACGCTTCCCAAAGTATAACAACCGATATCGCCGAATACTGTTACCTTGAGTTTATTGAGTGCATAGAACATTCCACGGTGAGGACAGCCTGCACACATAATTGGTGGACGTACAGGAATTGCTGTGTCGAGCTTTGTGCCTGCTGGAACTTCTTTTCCAAAAGCAGCTGCTAAAATATTCTGACTGAATTCTCCGCAGATTGGGAACATGTCTTTTCCGTGAATCTCGCAGGTGAGTCCAAGTGAGCGTACAAAGTTTTCAATAACTGGATCAAGCTCTTCTACAACGATAAGTTTTTCAAGACCGTCAGCAAACTTGCGGATCATGTCGCCTGGCAACGGATTAACCATTCCAAGCTTAAGGATATTTACACTGTCGCCAAGTACTTCTTTTACATACTGATAAGATGTTGAAGAAGTGATGATGCCAACTTTTGCCCCCGCGTCTTCAATTCTATTAATCCCGCTAGTCTCGCTCCACTTTTCCAAATCCTTCATTCTCTGTTCAACAAAAGGATGGCGGCGGATAGCATTTGCAGGAGCCATAACATATTTAGAAATATTTTTTTCGTAAGGCTTGTGTTCAGGAACTACACGGTCAACACCTTCTGTAATACTCTGGCTGTGGGCAACGCGTGTACACATTTTATATAAAACAGGTGTGTCAAACTTTTCACTGATTTCAAAAGCAAGTTTTGCAAATTCGCGGGCTTCATCAGAATCACTTGGTTCAAGCATAGGAATTTTAGAAGCAATTGCGTGATGGCGGCTGTCCTGTTCGTTCTGGCTTGAGTGCATTCCAGGGTCGTCAGCAACGCCAATTACAAGACCAGCATTTACACCGGTGTAGCTCATTGTAAAAAGAGGGTCTGCGGCAACGTTCAAACCAACATGTTTCATACCACAGAAGGCACGGCGTCCTGCAAGACACGCACCAAATGCAGACTCAAGAGCAACCTTTTCGTTAGGAGCCCATTCACAATAAATTTCTTTATAACGAGCAGCTTCTTCTGTAATTTCGGTACTTGGAGTTCCCGGATAACTGGAAATAAATTCGCAGCCACCCTCAAACAAACCTCGAGCGGCGGCA
>JAEEGL016883876.1_pt1 | contig 14399 bp, 11 predicted proteins | sample 9134231 | NCBI WGS metagenome assembly JAEEGL01 (sample SAMN16246548, study PRJNA631951) | gut metagenome | biome: gut microbiome; feature: rumen; material: fiber-attached | host: Bos | place: Iran: Karaj | collected 2018-10
ATAGGCAAGAATGTTGGCGAGAATGTGGAATTCGGAGGTCTACTCGGTTATGCGCCCATCATGCCTGTCAACACTTTCGACTGCTCCCGTTTCGTGAACCGCAAGGGACGAATCCCCGCTCCCATACATTCTTTCAAGAATTAGCGCTATAAAAGATTCATATTGATAGAAAGAAACTCGCCCGAGCGCTGAAAAGCTTCGGGCGAGTTGGTTAAGGCATATAAAAGCCCTACTACCAAGTTGTTTGGCGAAAATAACAGATGTTACTCTGTATTGCAAATTTAAACATTATTTTCTTAGAATAAACATCTGATGACATATTTCTTTTTGTATTTCTTAAATCATGGTCCTAAATCGTATTCTTATACAATAAACGAACAGATTGAAGGGTAGGTGTTGCTTTTATTCCTTCCTTTATCACCCTATTTCATTTTATTGTGTTAACTTCGTACCATGAACGATGACAACAAATATGAGAGTTGGCTCACTACTATTGCCAACACACGGCTTATCTTCAACAGAATGGAGGAACTGGAAGATATGCTTGACAACCATTCCATTCACGGAAACGGTATCAAACGCAGTTTTACTTCTCCTCAGCGTATGCGCAGCGCCTTCCGCGATTTGATGGTCGAGGTTTTTGAACAAACGGGTTATAACATTCATCTTGAAATGTTCTTAGAGGATTACAAGAAAGCATGGGCATTCTACAAGGAACATCTGTCGCGTCGCAGCAATCCCGATACCTTACCTATGGATATTCTCAGGTACTTCTATTCTCCCAACATGGCTGATACTGTTTCGAAGAAACGGCAGGATATATTTCTCCTTGCCAAGGAACAGAAAGTGGATGAGGTCATGTTGATTCTTATACAGATGAAAGCCCTCCCTGGTTATGAGTCGAAGGAAGGCGATCCAGCTGATTTCGCTTACCAGTATGAGAAGGTCATGCAATTGCTCGAGAAATTCTCAGGATCGGGAGTTTTTGAGGTGCCACCAGCCATCAACAGAGCGAGAATAGAGGAGAATAAGACACGTTTGATGCTTTACTATCATGTGTTATGCATTCTCGATGTTTATCGCTCATTTGCGAAGAAGATGAACATGTACGACCTTTCCACTAATCTTAAGACTTCCTTGTTCCCTCTTGACTTGGAAGGGATATGGAATGAATGTGGGGGTACATCTCAACTCACTCATTTCTGGCAATTTGAACAAACGGAATCCAATGCTTGTTTTTTTGCAACCTTGTGGAAGAAAGACGCAGAAAACAACCTCAAGGGGATTCGCTACACCATTTTCTGCATGGAAGGTGATAACGGCAACATAGTTGTCTATATGATGCACCCACTGAGTATGAGACACCGTATAGAGGGGAAAGCATATTCCGATATCGACCATGCATGGTACACTATGCCTGCCCCTGAAAGACTGCGTCCCAATGAACTACCACTCAAGCGGTTGCTTCCTTCTTCAGTCTGGAAACATGAGATTAGCCTCACGCGTGTGACCGATGAGAAGACCTTGGCTCTCTACAACCGTTGGCTCCACAAGGATTGTGTCGTCATTGACGAGTATGAGCAAGACCGATATCTTTTCCTGCAGAAATTATTTGCCGTCACGAGCACCCATTTATACATTTCTTCGGATAATGAGGGGGAATACTACAAGGTGCCTCGAGATTCAAGAGAAGGATTCGACCGTATACAAATAGGCGACAATGTGGGCATTCTGAAGATGGGCGATGAAACCTATCTCGCCTTCGACGAGTTCCTGCTCTATATCCCCATCACTGACGACGGACTCAAAAAATACGGCATAGAGCGTGTGAAAGGCATAGAATGACTATCTCTCCACCACCTTCCATTCAGCGACGCGGCGGTGTTCGCTCGTGAAGTTTACGCCAATCTTGAAGAGACGGCGTGGGTCTGCGGCATAGGGTAGGGCATAACCCTTGTCCTCGATTTGTTGCAAAGCCTCGTCTGCGTTCTTGTCGAGTTTGAACTCGAAGATATAAATGTAGTCGCTAGTCTTAACAATCATGTCCATACGTCCCTCGCTCGTTGGACGCTCCACCTCTACAAAGAAACCTAATAATTTGAAGAACACATACAGCACGTTCTGGAAATACAGTTCTTGACTGCCTTGGACACGGTAGTCGTTGTCGGCAAAGAGCGCCTCCAGCCGCCGCATGAACGCCTCCACCTCGCCAGCTTCAAGTTCGATAACGAACTTCTTGACATCAAAAGCGCTGGTATTGTCCATTTTAGTGAAAGACTTGGACAGATATCGAGTGAAGCCCTTTTCCACCTCACGGTTGGGGAAACCTAAAAGGTAGCTCTCGAACCGCTTGTCATAGCCTTTGATGGTGAGGTAGCCGCTTTGGTAGATGACCGATATGGGATTGCGGTCCATGTTTCCGATATCGCTGAGGGTGCTGGTTGTCGCCTCGTTCTCAACGAGTTCGTTGAGATTGTAGTTCGTTTTTTTCAGAAGTTCGACAAGGAATGTTGGCGTGCCAGTCTCGAACCAATAGTCGCTGAACACTTTGCTCGACAGTGTGTTGAGCAGGCTGAAGGGGTTGTAGATGCACACGGAGTTCTGACGGAAGTGGTAACCGTCGTAGTACTCCTTGAGCTGTGCGTAGCACTCTTCTTTGGTGAGGTCGTTGGCTATCGCCAGTTCCTCAACTTCTGCATCAAGGTTGTCGTGTATTTCCTTCTCCGTGATACCGCAGATTTCTACATAGCGAGGATCCATGGAGATGTCTGTGAAATTGTTCAAGTCGCTGAAGATGCTTACCTTGCTGAAACGGGTCACACCCGTGATGAAACCAAGTTTGATGTAGCGGTCCTGTGTCTTCATCACTGAATAAAAGGCCTTCATTTGGCTGCGGAAATGGTCTTGCAGTTGGGGATTGCCGATGGTGTTGAGCAAGGGCCTCCTCCCATCCAATATGAAAGAGTTCTACTGCTATCTTTTCCCGATGTCCATACTTCGTAGTGTCTCGATGAATCCTTTGCCCGAAGAGTAGAATTGCAGATAGACGATAAAACTCGCGCCAAGCCTATTTTCAAGGTAATTGTTCATGATTTACTTTTTGTGAAAAACTGGCGACCACCAAAAACGAACCAAAAAAGAAGCCCCCCCAACATATAAGCGATAATATCCAAAAGGTCGCTGGTTGTATCTTTTCTATAAAAAGGAGTAACGTATTCCCACAAAAGACCACAGAACAATGTCACTGCCTCTATATGATAGATTGTCAAGATTACTCTTCTCTTTGTGAAAGACAGTATGACACTCAGATACCATAGAAAAAGCGTGCTTCCGAATATGTCATTAAAATAGCACCTCATGAAAAATGCCAACGACTCATTCCGGAAATGGAAGTACTGTCCTTTATTAAGAAGACATATACACAACAACAATACGATTGACAGTACGTGCCTTTTTCGACAAATCACCTGATTACAACATCGAAGCAATAAAGAAACCTATCAAAAAGCAGATGACAAGAAAAACAATCCAACCTCCTCCCCCTCCGCTGTCGTCGGAGGATGAAGAAGAGTTACTTGAATAACTGGGTTGTGTCTGGCGGGCTTGTTGTGGTCTTGGATTGTGGTCGAGAATATCCGAAGCCCTTCTTCTTGTGTTGTTGGGATTATTGTCGTTAGCCATATCGTTCTTTTTTGATGTTGTATTTTTGTCTGTAATATGGTCGTTGAATGAAGGTCAGCATGGCTGACCACATTCACCGACTTTTTCGAAATGATTTATCACCAATCAAAACTATTGTCGATTGATGGATTCGGTTGGTTATTATTGCTGTGATTCTCTCTCATTGGGTCAGTGTCAGTATCGTTCCAGTCCATCTGATGATGACCGTAGTTGCCCGATCCTGCATGGCCATTTGGGGAATTGGCATATCCCAACGACGTGAGACGTTCGTAATGCTCTTTGGCATCCTCGAATCCCGCTTCATACGATGTCTTGTAAAGTTCACAAGCAGTGAAGCAATCTTCATCCACGCCTAGCCCGTTCTCGTAGCAATAAGCCAGATTGTTGATGGCTACCGGCAACCCCATGTTAGCGGCAGTTTCAAAGCACTTGAACCCTTCATCGCCATCAGGATTCACTCCATATCCATTAAAATAGCATAACCCCAAATTATTCCAGCAATGACACCAGGCTACATGGAATACGTTATTTAAATCGATGTAGTCTGATTTAAATTGTTCGCTATCGTTTGCAATTTGAATACCTTGTTTAGAGTATTCATACGCTTTGTTAATGGGTTGAAGCCCATTTTCCATTGTGTATAGATTATAAAACTCATTGCATGACCATACAGTACAATAATCAACATTGAGATCCTGAATCCTATTAAGGCAATTCGCAGCATTGACAAGATCATTATTGTCAAAATAATTGTAGTACGAAGCTTGAATGCAGTTAAATGAGGTTGGATTATAGATATTATCTCTCAACCAAGCAAATTTCTCATTGTTTTCTGCCGATTTTCTGGCTTGGAGACTTCTGAATTCATTGTTGATATTGTTATGTTGATCGTATGCATTTGAATTATTGTTATTTATTTTGATTCTACGGTATATTAACTTGATAAAAGAATATAGAAGCGTTGAATCTTCATTCTTTTCTCTTTTAAGATAGAATCCTATATCTACACATTCTTCGCCTTTCCTTAAAAGAGAATTGTCATCAAGATGAGTTGCAGAATACTTAAGGCAACAGAGTGATTGAATTATTCTGATTTGACCTACATCATCATTATTCAATCCCTGTTTTATAAGTTGCTCACATACACCCAAGAATAGTCTAGTAGGTTCTAAACCACTGGTTATGGAATGAATATATTTGGATATTACATCGTTAATTATTTTGACAGGCATCATAAATGACTGCCTGTTTTCTTGTACGGAATCCTGAATCCAGTTATCAACAGCATCCACCAATTCCATCACTTTGTCTTCCCACTTAGAATCATTATTTAGGGCACCGAGGGCTGAACCACGGATGAATGGAGTATCCTCCTCGTAACCGTTATCAATGAGCAAATCCTGCATTTCCATCTCAATTAGGTCGAGAATCTCTTCATCTACTTCCATGTCGCACTTATTGATGAATACAATCAAACGTTTAACGTTCATCAGACGGGCGAGAATGAGGTGGATGAGAGTTAAAGGCTCAGGACCGTCAGGGGGAGAAACTACGATAATTGCACCATCCATTTGGGCAACATCAGACATCAGCTTCTTTACATTGTCGGTGTGTCCAGGGATGTCGATATGAACATAGTGACGCTTTGTTGTCTCATATTCTACATGAGTAGTGTTGTCAACTTGTTCGAACGACTTGAATAACCCTCTATTCTCAGGTATGCGTTTAGAAAGCACATAGGTAATGGCAGAAGTTAAGGTAGTCTTACCATCGTCAAAATTACCCATGGTACCGATGGCCATGTGCGGTATATTACGATTAAATGTCATTTTACATCAGTTATTAGGTAGTTTATATCTCAAACACCCCTACCAATCGAAATCATTGTTTATCGATGGATTTGGTTTGTTGTTATAGTTGTAATTATCTCGAATGGAATCATCGTCAGTATCGTCCCAATTCATCTGCTGGTAACCATAGTTGACCGATCCTGCATGACCTTTTGGGGAATCGGCATATCCCAACGACGCAAGACGTTCGTAATCCTCTTTGGCATCCTCGAATCCCGCTTCAAATGCTGTTTTGTAGAGTTCACAAGCGGTATAACAATCCTCATCCACTCCTATACCATTCTCATAACAATAAGCTAAATTGTTGATAGCCACGCGCAACCCCATCTTAGCGGCTGTTTCAAAACTATTGAACACTTCTGCACCATCTGGATTCACTCCATATCCATTCATATAGCATAACCCTAAATTATTCCAGCAATTGCACCAAGCAACATCAAATTCATTTTCCGGATTGATGTTGTTGGCATCAAAATTATTGCTATTATTGGCTATCTGAATGCCTTTTACAGAATATTCATACGCCTTGTCAACGGGTTGGAGACCATTTTCTATCGTATATAAAGTATAAAACTCATCGCAGGTCCACACAGTGAAGAAATCCACATCAAGATCCTCTATTAAATGCAGACAATTAGCAGCATTGACGAAATCATTATTGTTCAGATAATTGTAATACAAGGCTTGGATGCTGTCGTAAGAAGCCTTTTTGTAAGTAAATTCCAACCATTCAAAGATACCACCATCATCTTTTGATTTTTTTGATGTGATTCTACCTTGGATTCTTGAGAACTCATTGCTGATTTCTACATGTTGGTTGTAAGCATTATAATTCTGTGAATATAAATGGATTCTACGATACGCCAACTTGACAAGGTTGTAAAATAGTATAGCTTCCTCATCATTTTCTTCACTGAATGCAATATCCGCGCATTCTTCACCTTTACGAACAAGAGAAGTGTCATCGAGGTGATTGGCAGAATATTCAAGACAACACAAAGACTGAATCAATCTAAGACTAAATAAATCCTCGTCGTTAACCCCTTGTCTTATGACCGACTCACAATCTCTTAAAAAGAGTTTGGTAGAGTCTATATTACTTGTTATCTCATTCACATTCTCCCAAAAGTAGTCTCTTTTTTCATCAGCAAGGCTCTTCGGTTCTGATATGGAATTTTGAGAAGAGTAGGATGGACAGTATTCACCGCAAGCATTCTGTATATACGCGATAGCATCGCCTACTGTCGAAATTGTTTCAGCTTGATTGTCAGGAATATTGATTCCGAAGGCTTTCTCAAATTCCATGATGAGTTCTACAGCATCAAGTGAATCTGCGCCAAGATTGTAGATAAACGATGAAGAATTATGTATTTCATCATAGTCAACTCCCAGTTTGTCTGCTACTATCTGTTTAACCTGTGTTTCGATATTTGCCATGTTGTTAGTCGATGTTGTTAGGTTGATTTTGTTTATGTTAGGAACGTTTGCAGCATGCCTACGAAAAACTGCAAGCAAGCTGCATACGTCCATGTCAAACGGTGGTAAAAAGTTACAGATATAGCAATAGTTCTACCAATCAAAAGTATTGTCTCCTGAAGTTTGGCCTCCACTTGTGGGGTAATCATCCTCTGAATATCCTCTGTTACTCGAGGAGTATCCACTGTTGTCCTGCCGTCTGGGTTGAGGTGTGGGACGTGGAGCAGGTGCTGGTGGCGGTGTAGGAGTCTGATAGGAAGGGGCATTGGCGCGGCATTCCTTCTCGATATACGCTATAGCATCACCTACTGTTGCGATAGCCTCTGCCCTGTCGTCAGGAATATTGACGTTAAAAGCTTTCTCTAATTCCATGATGAGTTCTACTGTGTCGAGTGAGTCAGCACCAAGGTCGTTGGTAAACGACGACGTATTACGAACATCCTCATAGTCAACTCCCAGTTTGTCGGCTACTATCTGCTTGACACGAGTTTCTATATTTGCCATTTTATCAATTGGTGTTTTTTTAAATTGTTTTCTTGTTGTCTCTGAATTCAAAAGTGAATGAATATCATAGGAATGACGCTCTCATTTGGTTGAAACTCTCGATTTGCGAGTCTATTTCTTTTTTCTTCTCTTCGAGTTCTGTACGTTGGGATTGCGCTTTCTCAAGCTCTTTTTCCTTGTTCTCTCTGTTCGAGCGAATCTCCTGGATCTGCTCCTGAAGTGGCTCTATCAGGTCTCTGATGAAGCTCTGCTGCACGTCTTCAATGATGGAGTCCTTACACAGGAAAATATTCTGCAGATAAGGGGTGGGATCAAATTCTGCACTAAGTTTGTTGATTGCTGATTTCACTTCACTTGTCTGAGAACCATGTGAGAAGACATTAGTAGCAAGGCTGAATAATCCGAAAGTATATCCATCGAAAAATCCATAAAGACAATCGCAAATAAAATCACCTACTCCGTAGTCCTCATCATCTCCTGCACTTTCATAATTGAAGATGTCTTTAGTCGCCAATTCCATTTTGATTCCGTTTTGTGTGCGTTTGATGAACTCCCTGCAATCGAAATCTGGCAGGTATTTCATCATCTTATCTTCCGCGTCGGCAAAGAATTCGTCAATGGAGCGCTGGATTTTCTTCTTTCCTTTGTCCGCCAGGTTCTGGCTGAGTCGTTTGAGTGTTCTTGTTTGTAGTGTCTGCAGTTCCCTTTCCAGTTTATCCTTGATAGAATCGAAGCTTTTCCATCTCGACCATTCATTGTCGACAATGCTGATCATCCTGTCGCGTGTCTTATCCACGGCGTCTTCCATTTCGTCCTTGCCTTCGCGGACAATATTTTGTATTTCGCTATCGATGTTGTCGCCGAGATTCTCGATGCGTTTGGTCATGCGCTTGTTGGCCTTTCTCAAATTATCTTCTTTCTCCTCGATATCCTCATCAGGCATCCTGAGGAGGTCGATTTTGCTGTTGACAAGATAGAGAGCTTCTTCGTTATCGCTCTTCACCTTGTCGCCTGCAGCGATCATGGCGTTCAGAGGTTTTGCGAATAGAATCTTGCCCTTCTCCTTGTCAACCATCTCCTTCACGGCGTTCACCAGTTCGGAAATATGGCTCCATTGTCGCATCTCGTTCTGAGAAGAGATACCGAAATTACGGCAGTGTCTTTCCCATGCGAATCGTAATTCCTCCGAAAGATTAATCTTGTCCATCGGCAACTCCGAGAGCAATGCCATTTCTGCGGAGAGCGGTATAGGCTCCACCTCGCCTAAGATTTCCACAAGGGTGTTGTCGTTGCAGTCACGGCAGGCTTTCTTCAACTCGGCTTTCACGTAGTCTTTGATCTGGTTCTCGTCTTCTGGGTTCACCTCACTACAATAAGGGATATCGTATTTGTTGATACCTATCAACACTTTGCCTATGCCACATTGACGTACATTCTTGAAGATGATGTCGCGATCCGTCGCGTCGAAGGGACGACCAGCATAGAGCATCATCAAGACCACATCGGCTTTCTTTAGGAACTCTTTGGTCCTTTCCTCGCGCGAGACGATAGGGTCATTGAATCCCGGGGTATCAACAATCTCAACTCCCTTCAAATATTCTTTCGGATAGTAGATGGTCACCGACTTGGTGATGGACACATACTTGCCATCGGCTCCCACATATTCAATCAGATTGGTAAATTCGTCCTCTTGAGTGCCACCGAGGTAACTCTCAAGCGATGAACCCAATTTAGATGCTTTGGAAACCAATTCCTTGGCCGCTTTCACTTTCGATTCATCCAAAGAGTCGGTCACATCGTCCAACGAACGGGATGCCTGCATTTTCTGCTCTGCCCATTCGTCCTTAGTATAGAATTCAGCAACAATACGTTCTTTCTCGCCGTAAGTGATGACTGAGAGTGCTGCTGTCATGGGCGTTGTGGCAGCGGGCAAGATATTGTTCTCGAAGATGAAGGCATTAAGAAATGTGGATTTACCGCATTTCATCTGTCCTATCACTCCTATCGTCAATGTATCGCGGTTGAGTTTCTCTACGATTTCATCGTAGGAAATGACACCGCGTTCCTTCTCTGAAGATGTTTTTCCTTTGGGAATCCATCCATAGTCTGATGCTTGTTTGGCAAGATTTAAAAGCATTTGCTTCTTCTCCTGCAAGTTGTTCAGATATTGTGAAAAATTTGTTGTTTCCATTATCTTAGGTTTTTGGTTAGTTTCTTATATTGTTCCTTGCATTCTTCAACTTTCTGCAGTGATGTTTCAATCTCTTTCAATTCTGTCCATGCTTTTTGGATATCACCTTGGTTCTCAACCCTGTTATCGAAAGCATTAGCCAAATCACTAATGTTGTCATCAGCGATTAAATCTAAACAATAAGATAAATGATTAAATTCTTCTTCTGACATTTCGTATTTATCACTATGAAATAAATGAGTTTCGAAATGCGGGGTGTTTCTGGCGGATTCACAATTAGACCTCATTACTCGCACGGAGTTAATGAAATTATCTGTAATATCATTACCTTTCTGCACTGCCTTATTATATTCTGTATTTTTCTTTTTTATACCTGCCTTCAATCCATTGATGAGTTGGTCGATGTCGTTTCCCACGTCAGTAACGAATGTGTCACGTGCTGTGTTTTTGGTCACGGATTTGATGGGGTTCATAATATCTGCAAGCGGTGCTTGTGAAGAGAATCGAATAACGCCTTGTATTGAAAGCCCTTCATCGGATAATGTCTTCCTGATAAGGTTCTCCACTTTCTGCACCTCAGTTGCGGATTTAGTGTCAATCTTGTTGATGACCACGTAGAGAGGTTTATTGAGTTTCTCTTTGATGACAGAGATGGAACTACGATTTACTGTTCCAGCATTTACATCGAACACCCAAAAGAGTGCGTCGCATTCATTGATGACATCGATGGTTCTGTCACGGTCTTCCTTGTCGTTGGAGTTGAATCCTGGGGTGTCCAAGATGCTTAGACCTTCGAGGTTAGGATTTTTGTAAGTCATCACGAAATATTTGATCAGTGCCGACACACCCTTCACTTGCTCGAGAATTTCTTTCGAAACCATCTTAAAAGTATCTTCTAAAATTTTTTTCCGTTTTCCATCGCCGGAAATGAAACTATAAGAGACATTAGGACCTCCTGCAATGTATGTAGGAATGGCGGTCGTTGCTTTGGTGCTGACAGGCAAGAGGGGTATGTCCTTTCGGTCTTGTGAGAGGATACGGTTCACGATAGATGTCTTACCCGCAGAGAATTCACCCACAAAAGCAATGGTGGTTTTTCCGTCCAACCAACTCTTACGTTTAGTGGATGCCCATTGGTCGAAGCCGTCATAATAGAATTTACGTTTGTTGTCGAGTCCACGATCTCTTCCATACCCTTGGAATTTCAGTTCGTGCTTATTGAAAAGGTATGCATTGAGGTCGATATAATTGTTCTTGACAAACGACTCGAAATAGTCGATGCTTCGGAATAGCGTCTTCGTGTCTTCGGCGGAAAATTCCTTGGCCGACAAAATCTCCTGAATGAAAGTCAACGACCCAATCCTCAGGTTGAGTTCCGCCACTTTCTCTTTCAGTTGGTCTTTCACCACCGACAAGTCCTCTGCCATTTGTTTGGAGCGCTTCTGTTCCTTTGACAGTTCGTCTTGTGTGTCTGCGATGATAGAGTCCTTGTTGCTGATTTTCTTCTTCAGGTCAGAAATGTCATCCTCATTCTCTTCTATCTCGTCTTCAAGGTCTTTGATCTTTTTCTTCAGAGATTCTGCCTCTTTCCTCAGCTTATCGGATTCCTCTGTCAGTTGCTTCGACAGGTTGTCCCCTTTGCCACTGGTGAGTGCCTTGATCTGCTCGCTCAATTTATTGCATTGACCATTGGCTTCAGCAAGGAGCTTTTCGTACTTTTGCTTTATCTCGTTGGTGTCAACCGACTTGCCTATCCCTTCTTTGCTCTCTCCAAGTTTCTGTTGAAGGTTAACGATGAGCTGGCTCTGTTCATTGTTCTTTCTATTGGCATTGTCGAGCTGTTTTTGCAACTCTTGGATTCGCGAACCTTGTTTTTGAATTTTACTATCTTTCTCGGAAAGTTTTTTCTGTTCTTTCTTATCGTCTTTTGAAAAATCCTTTCCCGATTGTTCTTCTGAATCAGAGAAGAACCAACCGATAATGAATGTACATATAATGCCGAGTACAAAAGCACCCACTATATATAGAATTGTTGCTGTGCTCATATTATCTCAATCTTTCTTTAAGCATGGCATTCTCAGCTTCAAGCGACTCGAACGCAGTTTTGTATTCTTTCACTTTCCTTGCTAGTTCGTCGTTCTGGAAGCGTAGGTTCTTCAGCTCTCTTTTTGCTTTGTCGAGTTCATCCTCAAGGTCTTCCTGGTCGTCGTTATTTTCCTTTGCTTGGGAACGAAGTTTCCTCAGTTCTGCAAGTAAATCCTCGACTTGACGTTCCAATTCCTTGTTGCGTCTGCTGTATTTCTCATTTTCCTTATAGAGCGACTCCATTTCCTGATTCCTGGAGCCCTGCTTGTCGTTGGTGTTTGAGCTTGTGCCTGCTATTTTATCTTTCATAGAATAGCCCACGACGCCGCCAATGGCAAGACATACAATTCCTTCTATCATAGTCTTTTCTGTTTTATAGGGTTAGTAGTTTTGACTTATATTCTCTTAGCTTGTCCATCCTCTCGTTGAACTTATCTTTCTTCTCCTTGTATTCTGCCTGAAGTTCCTTCAGCGCATCGGCCTTCTGGGTGATCATCTGTGATGCTTCGTTATGAAGGGATGCGCTAACATCGCATTTCAGACGTTCGGAGATAGAGTTGAGTTGCGACTTGAATTCTGGTGTGAGTGTCTCGTCAATATAGACTCGTACAGCCCTTGCCCGTTTGGGTTTGGACATGAGATTCTCTGTAGCCAGTCCGATAAGGGAATCTATCATACCTTTGTCCTGAGTTTGCTGGCTCATTCTCTCGTATTGGTCAGTGGCTTTTTCAACGAATCGAGTGGCTGTTTCTATTCTATCCGCTGTATTCTTGTTCGAGATGATACTGCCCACATCGGAAACTGTATCGGCTACGTCTATCACATTGTCTAAAGTGGCGGCACCAGCTACCGCCGTTGCTCCTCCTGCAGTGGCGACAACAGCGGCAGTAGCGGCAACGGCAGTCACTGCAATGAGTCCCGTCTTGATCATGCCGTCGTATTCATGCCCCATGCTGTTGAGGTCAAGCCCGTAACTGAGTCCTGACAATTGTACACCGGAGAGGTCCATGTTCTTCAGTGATTCAAGTGGAATCTCGTCATCTGTTCCCTTTCTCTTGTTTGCGTGAGCGATGAGAGACTGCTGTATGTTTGTCCGAAAGTCGCCCATCAATAACGAGGCGGTAGTATTGATGGCAGATATGGCGTCAGCGTCGAAATTTTCGCTCTTGTTCCCTATTAGTGCATTGAGTTTGGAGGAGATGTTGTCTTCGAATTCCCTGCATGTCATGCGTGTCTGGTCTTCGATATCGTCACCTATAGAGTTCAATAGGCTGTCAATGTTCCTGCTGATTTTGTCTAGCTCATATTGGCTTTTTCTAATGGCATCGTCCAGGTCTTTGTCGGATGAAGAGGCCTTCATCAATTCATCTATATGGTCTATTAGACTGTTGACGATGTTCTTGGTTCTCTGCGCATCTACTTGTTGGATGATGTTTTTCTTGTCTTTCTGGATGCTCCCGAACAATTTGTACAACTCATCGAGTTCTCTTTTAGCGGCAGAGACAACGGACACCTGCTTCAAGGGAATCTCGCAGTTCTTGCTCACGTATTCTTTTGCTGCTTCAATCTCGAATGGCGATTTCGTGTCACTCTTGGTGAGCACTAAGAATATCGGACGTTTGGACAGTTTCATCGTATTGATAAAGTCGGTGAGTGAACGGGTTATCTGCTGGTTGATGTCCACAATGAGGATAATACCGTCTGCCAATGGGAGGAAATTTACCAGTGTCTGCTTGTGTTTGGGGTCTGGGGACGACAGTCCCGGAGTATCGACGATAATGGTTGACGATGGAATCTTCTTGGATGTGTCGAATACAGTGACCACTTTGGCATCGGCCAGCTCCTCGTTTTTGAGATCTGCGATGTCTTTGATTTCACGCAGTTCCATGTTCTCTGTCAATACTTTTGCGTAACATGAGTCACAGCCGAAATGAATCTCATAAATGGTGGCGGTAGTGGGTTTAGTGGCTGTTTCCAATTTCTTGCTGTCAGTCAAGGCGTTGATAAGGGTCGTCTTGCCCGAACTGAACTCACCGACAAAAGGTAACAGCAGGGTTGTATCTTCTCTTTCAGTACGACTTTTGATTGCATTCAATTGTTCTTCATAATTGCCAAGTCCGAGGAACTGGGCAATTTCAAGCAGTAATTCGAAATTTTCAGACATGATTAATTAACACATTAATTCATTAACAAATTCTTTCTACGATTAGATCATTATTATTCAGGCATCCGGCGCGTTTTATGTCTATGCCGTAGATACGCATAAACGCATCGATGACGGTCTGGCCTCCGTTGGTACTTACGGGGTTGCTCATGCTAACTGTGACAACCTCTACTGACATTCCTGGCTCAATCATGATGCCATTGGTGTTCTTCCTGTTTTTTGTGGTAATTCTAAATCTTGCCATAGGCTCTGTTATTATGTTCTCGCAAATATATCCACTCTTTGGGCGTGTTAAGGGCAAAGGGGAGGGACAAAATGATGCTTTTCTTGTGTTTTTGCTATCGTTTTGTGCTATAGTACAAAACAGGAGCAGGTTAAGAAAGGGAAACGCATTATTTGTGGTTGCGCTGTGCCATCATGGATGTCTTTCCTCTGTGTGCCTTTGCAC
>JAEEGL011650472.1_pt1 | contig 14398 bp, 13 predicted proteins | sample 9134231 | NCBI WGS metagenome assembly JAEEGL01 (sample SAMN16246548, study PRJNA631951) | gut metagenome | biome: gut microbiome; feature: rumen; material: fiber-attached | host: Bos | place: Iran: Karaj | collected 2018-10
CTTCTCATCGTTCTCCGCGATAAAAATCCGCGTTCCGGGCGACGCCACCGAACGCTGCTGCTGCAGCGGGGTGACATTCAGCTCGGCGTTCAACTCTTTCATAAGTCCCAGCAGATCAGCGATCTGGGAGTCGCTTAAGGTACAAAGTTCAAGGTATCTCATAGTATTTGGAAAAAGGATTTACGTTAGGATGGGAACGAAAGAAACGAAGACGGCGACAATAGCCAGTATCTAAAATCAACGGGCAAAAATGCCAAAGATGAGCTCGACCTGTACAGTGGGAGTGAGCACTTTGTCAATGACATCTACCGTCAAATCAAAAACTATAGTTATTCATTACTGATTTTTCGTTTTTTTCTATTTGTTTTCTTTATCCCTTGACCGAACTTGGATTTTGAAAAGCGTATCCTACTGAGAATGATTGATGCAACTGATAGAACAATCGTTAAAAGAACAACAATCTCGAAAATGGCACCGATACGATTCGCAGTATTCTTAGTATCAGCGGGAATCATATATTCAATGCTCTTAATATCGTCTCTTGACAATACTCGAGCAGCCGCACTATCAGAACTTAAGAGATACTTCTTAAATAGCGGAGAATATAACAACGTCGCATTTCGATAGGAGAGTCCATCATATGAAATATCATATCGCGAGGAAAGACTCATGTTGTTAAAATAAAACAGCAAGCAGATTGAAGCCATGAGAATGAACTTCATGACCGCGCCATTGAAAACCAGTCTCCTATACTCGTCTGCTCGTGTCAATTCTTGAGACAATTCAATTGTGTCGATACAATCGGAGCGAAATTCAAACGTTAGACTATTGAAGCATTCAACTGGATCATTAAACATGGACTCTGATGAATCCGATTGAGCCGCTATACTTAGTTTGATACTTTCTCCACTTTTAAGTATTTCCCATGACAAAGTCGCTCCATCATCCATCAAAGCACATTGGGGCTTCATTTTATCATCACGAGCAGTTACCGAAATGAGTTGATATCCTTTGCAACTGATTTTTATCACGTCCGCGAAATGAGACTTAAACATTATATCGCTCATTCCATCATTCATAATACTAACATGCATTATTACCAGCGAATTATCGATCGCCTTACCCTTATAGTCCACTTGGATGCAGACATCTGACTTATTCTGCGGAGAATAAACTTCTGAAGAATCCAAGGACATCGTGACATGATACATCTTACGCCGTTTTTTCCATAGTTCAACGGCTAGCGCAACAATAAGCGAAGCGATAACACCAAGTACCAGCGTCTCTAAAATAACGGGTAAGTTGATTGCCAATATATTCATCATGATAATAGTATCCATATGCACGTCACATTAATCATTATCCCTCTGAATGCTCTCATCTGCCGCAATATATGTTACGATCCAATAATCAGAGTCTGGAGCGATTGAAATAAAAGACTTTCCATCCTTTTCATAATGCCTTTCAATATGCGCCTTCGGCAAAGCTTTCGACATTGTTATCCGCCCAAAATTTACTCCGTTCAGTACAACATCTTCATCTGTTGTCTGTGTCATCCTAATATCGTCACTATAGAACATCTCATTCAGGAATGACGAGTCCTCGATATCTTGGTCCAGTTCAACTTCAATTCGACCATCTCTATTCAGCTTTTCTTCAAAAGAACCGTTAGAAAGCATATATCTGACCATCATAGCAACCTCTGCATTGTCTTCCTCATACTTGCTATGCTTTAAGAACGATTCTTTTCTCAACAACTCAATCTGATGCACATCCTCATAATACTGATTGGATTTTCGCAGCAATGATACTAAACCTTCGAACTGTGAGGGGTTGATCCTAAGCGAAAGCATGTGCCCGATCCTCATCTCGCTGCCGCCGAATAAGGCCTCTAATGATTTGGTCCACACCTTGGCCATCATATACGAACCGTAATCTTCTTTGTATTCAGTTCTTAAGAGATAATTGACACGCTTTCCATCTTCGATAGCATATGAAATCTCCAAGACACACAAAGGCGTATCAAGCGAGATAACGACTTTATTATCTAACTGATACTTTCTACATGGCACCTTTTCCATAAAACCAATGTCTTCGACCATAACATCGATTGTCCCTTCTTGTGCTGGAGGCCCGACTTCAAGCCGCCCTAATTCATCGGTCCCCATCACTCTAACGCCATTGATCCTATGCTCAAAAGAGCGAACAGTATCTTGGGTAAAAGCCACACAAGGCCCTTTTAAAAAACCCCCAGCGTCATTGAGACCATATTCAAAAGGACTATGCCTGGGATCATCTCCGGCTGGAACAGTAATATGAATCGTCTGTGGGACAGAGGGATCCGAAGGGCGAAGACGCTTAACGACAGCTTTCCCTCCTGAATACTCGATTTCAGCAGAAATTTCGTAGAGATTCAAAAAACGACTGGCAATTTCTACAGGAACTGTACCTTCCGCCAAATCCTTGTAAATGGTGTTCTTCAATGTCGAAGTCAGTTCCAAGAGAAACTCCTCAGCATATGCATCGAAATATACAACATCCCAGCGGGACAACTCATCTATCTTAACAGCAGAGAGGTTCGGAGCAATCAAAAAAACCCTCCTACGTTTTGCCCCGACAGCATCTGAGACAGCCTTAAGGACCCTCTGAACATTGGTATCATCCAAACTGTATCCAATAAACAGGACATCTGTACTCACGAACGCATCGAAAACTTTATTCCAGACAGCCCGGTTCTTCTCGGTTGAGAGCAAGTCGTCATAATCATTCCGAGTAATTACCAACTGATCAGGGCAGGTAAGATCACCGTGAATCTTGTATAAATTGACTTCTTTTAAATCATTGACACAATCTTCACTGCATCTTACTACATTTATCCGTTCTCCGTAAGTATCTTCCAATAAAGTATCATAGTTAGTTGTGAAAATCCTGCTGAAATGAGGAATTCTCGCTAAAGCCTGATGATCTGACAAATCCTTCTTTCTGAACGAGAACTGTTTCTCCAAGACCTTGAGCAAAGCACTTCTGTCATTCCTATGATACCTGACAAATTCCTGAGCAACATCATCCAGCGGCATGCCTGAGAGCCCCCGCTTATAGCCCTTAGGGAACTCATGGGCGATGGCTTTTTTCAACAAATCGGAACTCGGACCTCCTGCTTTTAAAGAAAAGCCAGATCCGATGAACAAGGAAACAGAACAACGCCTTACCAAAGAAAGGAGTTCATCAAATTTCCCCATATCCCAAACAACTAATTTTGATCTTCCTCCAATCGTGAAAGGATATTCCACCTATTTCCGAAAAACATAGGGCTGCGTGATATTTGGGTAGATGTTCTGCAGCGGAAGGACCAGATCGTGCAACTTGGTACCTTCTAGTTTGGTATAGACGATTCCTCTCAGCGTACTATAGGACAACGACGCTACATGACCCAGCATTTCAGCGGGGAAAACGATAGCATCGTCTTTGGTCAACGACGCCAGGGAATCCTCCCGTACCTCAAAACAGCAGGAGACATCCGCCTTCAGAACTAGATCGCCTGGATTCATGGAAATCTGGACACCGAAACGACAGGTCAGTTGATTGCTCTTCTCATCGAACTGGAAATTCAGATTGCTCGAAAGGGACTTTTCGCCATCAATTTGGAACGCATCCTCATAGAAAGCAAACTGATCCAGGTGAATGGAAGAGAATCGATAATAGAGTTCCAGCATGTTTCCGTTATTTATGACAATTGAGGAACCGTATACATCCGACTATGATTGTCGCTGATCATGACGGCATCCATTTCGCGCCCGAACACCATTGAAAAGACATACATAGCTGTCTGGCGAACGGCGTTCTCTTGATAATCAGGCATCCCCTGGACTCTTATGAGTGTACAACCCAACGCCTTCTCCATTTTTGCGATGGTCGCCAGTGTAAGGTTATCCTTACCCTTGAGAAGCTTCCCCACATACTGCGGCGAAACCTTCATACGCTCAGCAAGTTCCTGCTGAGAAATGCCTTGGTTTCTAAGCTCGCGCCTCACAGCGAGAGCGATCTGCGCAGATTTCAGAAGCCAGTCACGATTCTCTTGACGGTACTCAGCTTCCTGACGACTCTCTTCCGAGACGGGCTGCGCAATCCGTCTCATCTTTTCAATGTCAAATGGCATAATCGATTCAAAAGTCTTCTCGGGTCTCTATCCCCTGATCCCTTAAGAAAGACCTCACTTTTTTGATTTTATCAAGTTCTATGTTTAAGTCCGGGTCCTCCTGCATCGTTCGACAGACTTTGATTCCTCCACCTGTAACCAAATAGCAGTTATCACCCATTTTAATAGCGTACAATCTCAATAGAGAAGGTCTTTCAGGTCCATATGCTTTTACCGGGATGAGTTCCCATTCATATACAAACTCTCCGTCTAGCGGCTTGAAGAAATCATCAAAGTCAGGATGAAGGACATGATCCGTATTCCATTTAAGTTCTTCGAATGTATCTTCCAGCTCGTAGGCTTCATTGAGCGCATGATTCGCCACAATTTCCGGTTCGAGTCCATCACCCCAAACATCAGGACTCATCCGACTGCAATTGGTTTCAAAATAAGCCGACAGATAATCGACATCGGTCCATAACCCTAGCAGACGGGAAAACTCGTCCTTCTCTTCGCCATCTCCATATCTGATGCTGTAAACATATGGAGGAAACACTGCTACAATCGTCATAAAGTAAATCTATATATTTATCTTGCTGCAAAATACGGAAATAAAAACCAAATATGCAAGACGAATATAAACTTTTAAGTGAAGATTGTTGCATTCCTACTACAGGGATAATCGTTTATTGTTCTCAATTAGAGTTGTACGAAAGCCATCCTTTGTTGCTGACGCATCAACTAATACTTTGGAACTCCAAAAAAAAACACCCAATGCCTCGATAATGTCAAAGAATTTGCTCTCTAACGAGAATTGCTCAAGATGTCGGAGAGAATGATAAAACTATAGCAGTGCTTGTAAAACTTGCTCATTTCCCATTAATAGCAATCTAAAACGCGGAAAGAAGCTGATTGGAGTGGCGGTTTGTTATGGTGGATTCTATGGTCGGCGGAACGGCAGGGGGTGTATTCAAGCCGGAGACTGTACAAAGAATGTTGAATAATGCACGTAGACTGTCGTAGTCCTGAGTCGGGCAGCGAGGGGTGGTGGATGAGGTGACCTTCACTTTTACATCTTTGTAACGCTTTATACCCGAGATCTCAAAGGAGGTCCATTCTTCCATCACGGTAAAATCGAGGCACTCTGAGTTTGTGCCATTGACAACAAGCATCTTGAACTCATCCGCATTAGTACCCATGCCGTTGCAGATTACCTTCTTAGTGTCCGCGATACTTTTGACAACGTCTATCTCTCTGAGAGCTCCGAGGATTTCGGCCTTGTAGACTGGCGTATGGGTATCGTCGTGGGACAAGGGGTTCATCAAGCGTTTTCGATAAACAGATAGCGTTGGCAAATCAATGGGTTGCAAGTCGAAAAGAGTGGAGAACTTCGATTCCATGGCACTAATCATCCCGCTCAGATCAGTCATTGAGACTTCTCCATTTGACTTGGATATCAGTTGTAAGTTTTGAGGAAGTAGGCGTTTCAACTGTTCTTCGCAATACTTTCGCAGGTAATTAACTGCTGCCGGATAATCACCTTGTTCAAAATAGTACTCCACCTTCTCTCGATAGGTTTTTGACTCTTTGAAGAACATCGGAGTTGGTACGTTACCGGGAGCATTTGTCTCTCGTTCCAACATCTCATAGAAGTTCCAGTCAATATCTTGTCGCCGCTGTCGGATCATCATCTGCATCGTCTCGAAGAACGCCCGGTCATGAGTAAAAACCATAAGCTGACGGTTCTGAGCTTTTTTCAGTAACAGCTTAATCATCGGAATCCGGGAACTCATATCAAGACTTAGAAGAAGATCGTCTATACATAGGACGGGTGCAATACCAGGCGTCGTAATCAGTTTGTAATCCGAAATCGCCAGCCTTATAGCAATGCCGATACACGTCAGTTTGGACTCATTGAAGAACGTGGCCAGGTGCTGGACATCTGTGGACCAACCAGGGATATTAGGATTTGACACATGAGCTTTGACGCTGATGGTAGGATTATGAACCTTCCCATCCTTATAGCGCCTGCGCCCAGGTTTCAACAAATTGAATGGGACCGGAGTCATATCCAACATGATATCGACATTGGAGAGTTCGAGATCCGTGTGCAGCATATCGTTGGCAGATAGTTCAATCTGCCCCAGCACCGTATCCATTTCAGACTTAAATGCGGACAGAAGATGAAGATAGTTCTGATACTCTGGAGTAGAACGGTTCACCTGGCCGCGTTTCGTCAGCGGCAAACGCACACTAGTAATATAGGACCACCACTCCTCTGCCGTTTTGCCTTCAGGAGCTGGAGGCTTTGTCCCGTCGACACGTGTATATGCATTGAAAAAGTATAAATAGCGGAAGATATCCTTTTCAAAACTAGGAAACAAGTCGATGTTCCTGCTGTTCTTCTGGTATATCCATTCCGCGAGCATCCGATAATTGAACATGTCGAAAGCTGCAGTAGTCAGCTTAATAAAAGTATCCCCTACACCTCGCGTAGTAATATTGCCGGCGGATATCTCATATTGCTTGGGAGGTGTCCCCGGGGTATCAGATTCAAAAACAACTTTGACATATGAATCGTCTCCCGGCTGACTATAACGATTCCTCAAATGTTGATCGTGAGCAGGATTGAAATACTTCTGAATATCAGGTATCAGCTTCCGGCGGCTCTCCATAAGCGTATAGAGTCCCCATACGATTGAACTCTTCCCTGAACCGTTCTCTCCATACAGCAAAACGTGTTTTCCATCTACCGGAAAGGGGAACGATTCTTTGAAAAACTTGAAATTTTTCAACTCAATCTTATGTAGGGTCCAGTCCATACTCTAAATGCTGATTTCGTCGGATAAGATAACACGAGCCTTTTTCATATTGTCCATTAACGGATTGCCCGGCAAGAAAATGGTTTTCAATATGGCCATAGGAAGATCCGCATCGTTGATATCTCTCAATAATAACAGCATATCCTTATACGAAACAGTAAACTTCAAATCATTTTCCTTTGTAAAATCTGGCCTGATTATCTCCAGACACAGATAATCGCGCAATGAGGAAAGAACGTTGTATTCTAGGTTTTCATCTCGGTTACGCTTGCTCCCCTTAGCGACGAGAGGGGCCAAAACACGCTCCAAGCGCGCATAATCGTGCTGCTCAGTCAAAGGGACAATGGGGATGGAAATGGCTTTGAGTCTTTCGATTGTCAATGATACAGGAGCGTGAGCATTTTGTACAACAGAAAGCCGGATCGGGGATGCGTTGAGGAGAAATGAGACATATTCAGCGAGTACCCCAGAATGTGGTTTGATATAGTATGAGAAAGAACCCTCTATACGATTATCCTCCCTTTCAAGATAGACATATCCTTCCTGGATACCGTATTTCTTTGGTACTTTCAAAAACACATCGCCCACAAGCTTAGATTGAGCGTGAGCATATGATCCGACATCTGAAATGGAAGCCAAAATCACAGTGTCCGATCCTTGGACAACCCTGTTTTCCTCCCCTGACTTCTTTGTCAACTGCTTGGTAATTAAGTCATCCTCAATCTTGAGCAATTCCAAGATCAATAGAATCAACAAGCGGTTATATGCATTGCGATGGACACTCACCTTTGAAGCGTCGGCATGACTGCCGTGGGTATAATGATTACGTAGAGCCGGCCCATTCGTATACTGTGTGTTGTACATATAGTAGTCGAAGTAGTTGCGCTCTTCAATCGTCAACAAATGGTTATCCTTTTCTACCCATCCCTTATTCTCCATCTCCTTAAGCAGTTCCCGCTCAAAGTCTCCATATATCTGAGATGGGCAGGAATGGTACTCGTAAAGCTGCATCAAGAGAGCCATCTCCATATTTTTTTCGATGGATAACATGCCATCCTCGCCTTTAGAAATATACCCTTCTTCAATGAGGTAATCTATATCACGAAGTTGGTAATTCTCGTAATTTCCATAAGGAATCTTTCCATCGTGTTCGATAAGCAGCTTATATAAAGAGTGATACTGGCAATCCTTAAACGGGTCTACATATGTGAGCATACTCTGTTCGCTAAAAAGCAGGTAGAAGAGATGGTAAAGCTCCCCTGGATGTCCCTTGATGGTGTAGTAGCGACCACGATTTGCACTTTTCACCTCCGTCACCCTCACATTCTCATTGGACAACAACAATAACTCTTCATCTACAGTTCCAGTCTTGGCAAACTGGTCATATCGATGAGCAATGGCATCAATCTCTGGCGCTATAGCCTTACATTTGGTGACCCAGTCAGCGTCAATATCAGCCAATGATAGCGTCCCTGACGGAAAGCCATACTTTTCTTTCAGATATTTTTCATAGTACTCCTTGAGTGAATCCTCAATGCTGGTTCCCTCCTCACGCAAAACTTGTTGCATAGCCTCTACCTGTAACCAAGAGATCGCCTCTTTGTACTGGAAGGCAAAATTGGTAGGATAAGAATACTTACCACGCATCGAGAAGACTCGTTCAAAATCTCCAGCATCAGAGTTCTTCGCCACCAAAGAAATCAGGCCGTTCAAAGTAAGGAACTCAAATCCATAGCGCAAATAGTACAGAAGCTCTGGCCCCTTGAACTTCAGCATGATTTCTTTGGAATAACACAGAACAGGTTCATCATTCTCATCACGATCAACCCACTTTAATGGCTTTCCCGATTTACTACTTATGCTCACGGCATACCTGTGCCGTATCACTTTCTCGGTAGGGAAATGCTCATCATTGAGCCTCTTCTCAACCCTCTTTGCCTTGAGCCGCACCTGGTCAGACAGCCGCAAATTGGAATCGGTTTTTGCCACTAACACAAGGCGAACATAATTGAGGTTAGGCCTCACACCATCAAGATAGTGCGAGATAATATCCTCCTTATCTTGATATGTCAGTGTTTTAGGGAAGTAATACTTCTTCTTGTTGCCCAAAGTGTCCTCCTGTACATACTCCTGCAAAAGCCATTCGGCCGTATTTTCATTCTCTTTCAGCAATTCAACCAACGCCTGCTGGTTCTGAGCCACTAGCCGCTCTTGCTGCAGCAAATCCCTTAACTCCCACGGGCTATCAGCAAACGCATTGCGAAGAGTATCTTCATCCAACAAGCCGTGAATATTAAACCTGTCCAAAATCTCCCAGAAGCAATGTCTGTACTCGACATTGATCTGCCTGAACACTTCCACCCATGTCTCCCGCGAAAGAACCGTAAAAAAACGCACGACCTCTCCTTTGAAGTCCGCACGAATCAATGTCAACGATTCTTCCGTCCAACCTTTAGCATAGATACCATTCTCCACAAACAACCAAATGTTATACAACTCTATAACATTGTTCGCATTCCCTGGTCTCCAACCGGCCTTATACTTCTCAATAACAGCATCCGCCAACTGCAGGTTAAACGGGATGCTCATATCATACTTAGAGTAATAATGAACACTATCTCTCATATATTGACCAATGAATTTTCATCGCGAATACCTCCGCAATAATATACTATAATTGAAGATGCTTTCTTATTGCATCATCGTGCTTCAGAACTGCATCCTTGAATCCTTCGATACACATCATCAATTGTTCATTCTTTGATACTATAGGGGTATCATTATCCTTCAAAATAAGAGGAAAAACTCTCTGCCCTGGCTCAATGCTCAATCTTTCTTTTGTCAACCTGGAAACAAAATCGGACATTCTTGGGCGGCATTGTAATTGTTGGAACAAAGACGGATAACCCTCAATGTGAGAGGTGAACTTATCAATAATTACCACCCTAAAATCATCGCCATGAGCAGCTATCCCCAGCCCCAGAATATCGTTTAGATACAAATCCCCGAAAGAATAACCAATTATTAAAAGGCGCCTGTTCTTTATGACTTGTCTGGTCAAATCCGACAGATAAACATTATACGGTGTGCAAACCATTTTTTCCGTCTTTCTTGAACCGGAAATCATATAGGGTTGAACATACAACTCTTTTGCTTGCGTCTGGGGAGCAACTTGAGCCCAAAGACGGTTCTGATATGCCGTTTCATAATCCTGGTTCTTAACCAAGTCTCTATTGCTGTATTCAAAAGGAAAAGCTTTGGGTTCACTAAAGAGGATACTCCCATGAAGATGGGCAATGGTCGTCTTTCCATCTGGGTTCTCGTAGTACTCCTTTGCCGAAAACCGAAAATAATCATCTATTTCGCTGCTTGTCCCAAACCCATCTTCATAGAAGTCAAGGCTCTCTTCAATCGTGGAATCGTAATTCAGAGAAAAGACATTCATTCTTCCAATTGAACGCCAAAAGGTTCGGTACCATTCTTCAGAATGAGGGTTCTCCCTGAACGTGGAATCGTACTGGTTTACAATCTCCATTACCTTCTCTTCAAGCGAATATGCCGCCCTCAAATACTCAATAGTATCAATACTCTTCAAAAAAGATTTCGGAGTTGTCAGTGCACCGAACAGAGGGAATGATCTCCAATCCAAATACTCTTCATGCCAACATATACTGTAAGTGAGACACATCTCCAAAACATGTAAGATCTCTTCAAAACTAACCTCAGGATGAAGAAATCTTCTCGCTTCAGGGTTGCCAATCTTTTTTAATCTGTCAATGATGGATTCACATAATTCCTTCAATAACAACCGTTCTTCTCCATCCACCTTTTGGACGGGTATCTTTAGCACCTCTTCAGTAATACCCTTCACAGTGGGAGGGAACCCCTTGTGTTCAAAATCCAAAACCGCCCCGGCACCCACAATTACAGTTACGGCATCATCCATACTCATTTCCTTCCATGCTTTCTGAACGAAACAATAAACTGATATGAGCCGTATGCTACAATAAGCTTAATGACGAAATAGAGTATTTGGCCAAACACATTCAGTTCGTATTCCTTAATCGTGTCACTGAATAGTGGAATACTAAATACATTGATGCTATCAAGCAAGATAGTCACAATTGGCCAGCCGATAAACTTTCCAGAGGGGTTAAATCCATACTTTGCAGAGCCAAAACCTAACATGAGAAGCGTAAAGGCCACACTCAATATTAACGTGAGCCAAAGGGCTCTAAACCAGTTTTCTCCAAACTTACTAAATGTCTTGTTAAGCCAAAGTGAGGCCTTGTCTCCAAAAGAAATGCTTTTATCGGACAACAACCTCTGCATCTCTTTCGCATAAAACCCTAGCGCTGAGACATCATCATTTACTTTTAATGCTTCATTCTTCAGCAAACACAGAGTCTGCCGATTCTTATATTCCTGTACCTGATTGTCTTGAAAATGAAGATAACCAGGAACACATGTTTCATCAAAATCTATAGTTGAGACTGCGCTCTTTATGATATCCATTCGTCCCAAAATCGACGATGAACCGAACATAAGATCCTTAATATTGCATTGGGCAAATCGGATTCGTCCAGGATTATCTATTATACCAAATGAGAAAGATATTCTGTCAATATCGCAATCCTCAAAATGAGTCTGGGACTTGATACGACAGCTATGAAACACCAATTCCTTAATATGATTATTGGATTGATTCTTATCTAAAACCGCAGTGGTAATTCCATCCAATTCACACGAATAAAAACCGAGACCCCCTTCTACCTTCATATCGTTCATTTCCATTCCTTGGATCAATGAACTCTGGATGTAAAAGGGGAGACCATCTGTACAAATCCTTGATATATTCAAGTTTTCCACGGTACTATTCGTAATCTGTATTGCGTGCAAAACTTGGCTATCCCGTTGATTGGTAAAACTTGCAGCATTCAAGGATAAGCGCTTTCTTAGCAAGCAGTTATTGAACTCAGCATTAATACTACCAACGACCGCTCCTGGCATAATGAGCCCTTGAGGAAACTCACATTGTTCAAAAACAAAACCGCCTTGAAGATGAATTTTCTGCATATATACGAATCCATCAAATAGGCATCTGAAGCAACTGAACAAACCCTGGACTATGGCACTATCCAAATGGAGCATCCCATCAAACTTCACATAATGGAAGAAGTTCCCATAGAGAACGGAATTATTGAAGTGGATGTCATACTTCACCTCGTATAGATAAACAGAATCTCCTTCTATCTCTTCTATCCCTGGCACTATCCCAGCCATGTCACACAAATTGAAAACTGTGGCTTCGGGAGTCTTGCTACCTATAGGATATGATATAAACAGTACGCAATTACTGAGATCAATATAATGTCGATAAAAAGGATCATCAGGTCTCTTCTTCTTATCCTGCTCCTCAAAACCAAGCTTAACCCAAGCTGCCATATCCTTGGCCGAGCCAAGAATGGCACGCCCTTGGTCATCATAATTAAAATCGGATTTAGTCTTTTTAATACGCGACATAAATCTTGCCTATTCTCCCATCGAATCTAGCGGTGAAGAGATAAACGACAAATGCTCCTCACCAAATCTGCTAGTTAGAATTCCAGTCTTCTCTCCTCTACCATTCACGGCCTCATACAACTCAACTCTCACGCAACCCGGCGAATACTCAATGAACGTGCCCAACAAAGTATCATGTACACATCCATCATCCTCTCTTCCTATCGAAGATGATACCAAGGACATAAGACGTTCCTTATCCCCCTTTACATTCTTTGAATTCCCTTTTCGTTTCAGTTCCGCAGCCAAAAGATTGCCGCCATATCCTCGCCTCTGAATCAACAAATCACTAACAACATACTGACTCCTATTCTGACTATTCATAACATGCTTCAAGTCACCGAGCCCCATACGATTATACTCCACATCAACATAATAGCCATGAAACAGAGAACTTTCATGCTCCCTATCGTAATCCCGCATTGTATTCTCAAGATGATGTGCCAACCTTGCACAGATATTCCGCTCAGAGACGCCCATCAAAATATTGAAGAAATCCATCTCATAAAGCTTATTCAAAGATGGGATTAATATTTCGCTAATCAAAAGATTCTTGTTCACCCTACCCATTATTCAATTGTACACGATTCAACCATCACACAATTAATTACTTAGCTCATAAACAGTCAAAACATCAATCATCTTCTCTCTTAAAGAAATACCCATGCACCCCTTTATGCCCTTTTTCCTCCATATGAATCAAGTAGAATCCTTCATCACCTTTCAAATGAATCAAATGAGTACCTAGAAGGCCATAAATCTTATGAAGCCACTCAAAAATCATCCCTCTGTAAGACTCATAATCATACTTGGCTCCAAATGGATTCTGAGAATGCATCATTTTCCCACACTTATCATACACTTCAACAAACTCATCTCGAGTCAGAAAACCAGATGATTTCTCCTGAATATCATTAACTATATCTCCAGTTTTAACGGGAATCTCATCTACAGCTACCGGATAGAACTTCGGATTAAGTCTTTCGATATCTTGCAAAATCAGCTTCGCATTCCAGAACTTAGAATACTTAATCCCAATAGCCTCAAACTCTTCTTGATTGACCACAAGCGATCCCATTGAGATAAGCTCTAAAACCTTTCTCACTTGCAGACACATAAACTCAATATTCGTGATGGGATATAATGTGGTGGTATGCCCTTTTAACATCTCTAATACGGCGTGTGTGCGATTTTTCACCTCACACATCAATGCGCCGTACATGTCCAGGTCCTTGCTTATCTTGGTCTTATCCATTTTCTAGGCCCGTCATATGTAAAACCCTGATCTTGTTCGCCTTATTCCTATACCACTTTCTCTCCTCCTCCGTAGCATTCGGGCCATAACTCTTTGCCAGCATATGCTCATTCCTCGCCGCCGCATCATCAATGATTCTTGCACGATAATAGATTTTGCCCGGGTCGATAGTAACCTCATGCCCTCTCGCTATCTCAACAAGTTTGTCCAGCACCGGATGCAACAGAAAGAACCTCCGCTTGAACATCACCTCATTGCGGAAAGATTCCCAAAGTTCCTTAGCTATTTCGTAATTTGAAGTGCCCATCTAACAAAGACTTCTCTCCCCCACCACCTTCCTCAACCCCGCCGAAATCAAAGCCCCGACAAACGCCCCCAGCGTATTCATCACCAGATCCGTCAATTCGAAAAAGCCCACGCGCAGAAGCAGCTGGAGGCACTCGATGCAGAGGGAGAGGCCGAAGCCGACCAAGGTCGCAAGCCCGAGCCGAAGTCTGGAGCTGATCCGAATGGCCGATGCCAGGAACTACGACAGGAAGAGGGCGAAGGGGAGGAATACCACGACATTGGAAAGCAGTTCGGCCCATCCGGAAACGCTGGAATGGATAATCCTGTCAAAGCCAA
>JAEEGL011796767.1_pt1 | contig 14398 bp, 7 predicted proteins | sample 9134231 | NCBI WGS metagenome assembly JAEEGL01 (sample SAMN16246548, study PRJNA631951) | gut metagenome | biome: gut microbiome; feature: rumen; material: fiber-attached | host: Bos | place: Iran: Karaj | collected 2018-10
ATAATTAAAAAGTCAGAGTGAATGATGACCAGGACGGCGACAGCATAAACGATACATCTGCCGTACTTTCGTCCCTGTGATTCCGGCTGTACTGATAACCAAAGTAGCCGGCAGCAGCCACGCCAAGCACCGTCACGCCTGCGCCTGCGCCCGTAAGCGCCCAGCCGGTATTGTATATGGCTTTTACATTATATCCGTGCTTGTCGGCATTTACCGCTTTATCATTGTTCAGGCCCACCAGAACGGCCCCCACCGCAGTCAGGACAATTCCCACACCGCTCACGGCAACGCTCGTCCAAAGCATCCCCCTCACCATCCTCTCTTCGTGCTGAATGATGGAATCATCCGCAGTCAGCTGCACGGATTTGAGCTGGAATCTGAGCGAGTCAATTTCGCTCGCCTGTTCCACAATCGTCGCTTCGCGCGCTTTAATGACATTGAGATCCGCCTCGGGATGGGCAGCTACATATTTTTCACTCCACATATCGTCGAGAAGTTTTTTATCAACAGAAAATCGCTCGGTATTCTGCGTCGATTTCTGCAGATAGAACAAATATTTCTCATGATCCCCAAGATTCTTATATATGCGCGCAATCACATAATTCAATGTCGGCGACAATTCGCATATCTCTTCGAGCTCATTACTGTATTTGAGGGCAGCATCCCACTCTTCTGCCTTGTATGCCTCATTGAGCTTCGCAAACCCGGAAGTCCACGCATTATTTGCGTCCAGATTGTCACAGCTATCGGCAAACGCGTCCGCCATTCCCATCACAATCATCAGGCAAACACAAACGCATATCGAAGCGATTTCAATACCTCTGTTCAAAAACAACATTTCAACACCTGCATGGAGTTACCATCAAAGAAGGAGCTGCGCCGCACAAATGCAATGTAGCCCTTTGTACCACCTATAAACAATTTGCATCCCTACAGCGATAATCGCAAAAATGCAAACACAAATGCGTCAAAACGCTCAACCCATGATTTATTTTTGTTGGCGCGGGCTATTGCCTGCGGCAATACGCCTCGCCTTTCGGGCTATCGGCTTTGCCGATACGCCCTGTGCGCTCGCCTATGCGGCAAGTCTCCTCCACTGGGGGAGATTTAGAGGGGGCCGCATACGGCTCGCGATTTTTTTAATATAATCGTCCAAAAGAGGCCTGGTGTGACGACGCAAAAACCGCATAAACACTTGATTTTGATGCACTAATTATTTTTTTCATTTTTTGTCAAAGAAGGATTGATTTTTTTTTTTTTTTTTTATGATGGGATAGATTTATGGCCTGTAATTGGTTGTAAATCCTGATTCTAAATCACTTATGGAGGTATACTGGTATGACAGATTCTATTAATTCATTCGATGTGTTCAGGAAATTTTTTACAAAGCTGAACGAGTTTTCAAAAAAATCAATTGAGTTGGAATTTAACTCAAATGAAGCTTTTACCAAGGAACAACTGATAGTTCCCGTTATACATGAGCTGGGCTACATTACTGAAGCAGATGATAACATGAGATTGGATTTATGGCCTGAGGTGATCAACCATGAGAACAATTTTGTAGATTACGCAATTCAACTCAATGAAAAACAAGCCAATATACCAGCACATACGCACATACTCATAGAAGCCAAAGCAATGAAAGCTGATTTGAGTAAAGCAACCAAAGAGGATAAAAAAGTCCCTGTCAAACAATTATCTGGCTACTTCAATGACAAATCCGTCAATAAAACAGTTCTTCTCGGCATACTGACGAATGGCGTGGAATGGCGTTTATATAAATCAGAAAATGATTCAAATTTCATGGATGAAACTCCATTCTTTACCGTTAAACTTGAAGAACTTGCGAATGACACAAACAAGCTCGACGCATTCTTCAACTATGCCTCTAAAAAGACAATCACTGAGTGCATAAGCAATGATAATTCAAAAGAAGCTTTCAAAAAACACATCAATGATGAAATCATTAAAAGCGGTCTAAGGCAGGAAGTCGCTTTTATGCTTTCTACTCCAAAGGATGACTTTTTCAAACGATTGGACAATTGCCTCAAGGATTGCGATAAAAACTATCAGTATATACAACAGATATTTGCCAATAGAAATCTGCCCATACCCAATTTCAAAGGGAAAGACGGCAATAAGAAAAAAGAAAAATTCTACACAACATGGTCCAACTATATGAAGGACATCTATAACCAACTATCATCGAACAATACAACAATAGATGATGCCCAAAACATACATTCCCCCCAACAGAATGAAGTTAACCCCAAAGACTTTGAAATCACCACAACAAGTATTGAAGTTGAAATTCTCAACACAATCCAGAAAATTCTCAACAATAATAACATTAGCTGTACCATCAAATATGTCGATCAAAAAAAGTTTATTAACTATGTCATTTCAGACCTTTCTCAGGAAGATCTCGACAATCAGTGTAAAGGCAAGAACACCACAAAAAATTCTCCATACAATTGGGTAGTACGTTTTGGAAACGATCGAAAGTATAATGAATTCTCAGACTATGCCCAATTCAAAATTGAGAACGGCTGTATTGCTTTTAATCTGGATGGAATCAGCCAGGATGCATTGGCTGAATTCAAACAGCACATTCCAGACAAATTTAAACTCAACGCAGGGGTAAGTAACGAACTCGGTGGAGTGGGGCCATACATATCCTCAATACATACCCTCAGTGACATCATGGAGCTTAGCGCTGCCATCGCCTTCTGTTTTAAATACCAATTGAACTTAAAGCATACTTGTTAAGCAAATAGGAGGGATTGCATAATGAAAAAGTTCATCACTCTGACTTATATCGTCTTTGCATTCGGATTATTGCAGCAGGGCTGCAGCGATGGTGATACGGATACGAAAAATCCAAATGATCCTGCGCAAACGATTATCCCATGTCAAATACCGGGATTTGTTTCATGCAATGGTATCTGCATCGATCCCATGATATCACAACAATATTGCGGTGCAAATGAGGTTTGCGAAGAATACAGCGTGTGCAGTGACACCCAATCCTGCCAGAATGGTCAATGTACAGACAATTCTCCCCAGGCATGTAGTGAACAAGGATATGTGCAATGCAATGGCACTTGCATCGATCCGATGACTTCACCTCAGTACTGCGGTGCGAATCAAGGATGCGAAGGATACAAAGTATGTACAGATACCCAATTCTGCCAGAATGGACAATGCACAGACAATTCATCCCAGACATGCACAACACCGGGATATGTGATGTGCAATGACAGTTGCATTGATCCGATGACCTCGACTCAGTTCTGTGGCGCAAATCAGAATTGCGAAGGTTATGAAAGCTGTAGTGATGAACAATCCTGTCTGAATGGAAAATGTGTAGACAATTCTCCCCAGGCATGCAGTGAACAGGGGTATGTAATGTGCAACGGAATATGCACCGATCCAATGAATTCCAAACAATATTGCGGAGCAAATCAGGATTGCACAACATACACAGAATGCAGCACAGATGAATTATGTGAGAACGGCTCATGCATCGGCCCTTGCCCGGATGGACAACACAGAACAAATTCCGCCTGTATCCCGGATACGATTGAACAATGCGGTCAGAATGAGACCAATTGTACCATTCAGGATGGCTGGCTCAATGGCAAATGCGAGCATGGCTCATGTGTTGCAGAAAACTGCACGGATGGTTTTGAAGTCAAAAATGACGTATGCACTGCTATCTCCATCTATAATGAAATTACAGATTGTGGCAAAGAACATGCGGATTGTACCACCATAACCGGTTGGAAAGAAGGAAGCTGCCTGGATGGCAAATGTATAATTGATGTATGCGAAGCCGACATGCATCTTTATGATAACATCTGCGAAATTGATTCCATTGACAATTGCGGGGAACATGACAAAAAATGTTCCAAAATAGAAGGCTGGAAAGACGGTACGTGCATGAATGGTGAATGCATTGTAGCCGAATGCAGCTCCGGAGCCCATCTGTTCAATAACGCATGCGAAGCAAATTCAACAGAGAATTGCGGCGAACACAGCATAAATTGTACAGAACTGGATGGTGTAGAGAAAGCAAACTGCCAAATTGGTTCCGGGAAATGTATTATCGAAGAATGTGTTGAAAACAGACATATCAGCGATAATACCTGTGTACTTAACACATCAGAATGCTGTGGAAGCAATTGCAGCAAATGCAACGATCAACAGTTCTGCGATTCAGGTATCTGTAAATGCCACGCTCCATACACATACTGCACTGAGCAATGTGTCGATACATCATCTAATGCCAATCATTGCGGTGATTGTGAGCATACATGCAATATCACCAACGCACTCAATATCGTCTGCAAAAATTCCCAATGTGTCGTGACAAGCTGTAAAAATGGATATCATGTCTATGACAATACATGTGAAAAAGACAGTGAAACGCACTGTGGTGAACACGATGTCGATTGTACTGCAGATATAGAGGCTTGGTCTGACGGCAAGTGCACAGATAAGCAATGTATCGTATCCGAATGCCAGATTGGTTTTCATCTCACCGACAATAAGTGTGTGAAAGATACCAATGCCTGCTGTGGTATCGATTGTAAGCCATGTTCAGAAGATAATTACTGTTCCAACGGTACTTGCAAAAATACCTGCGATGCACCACTCGCCCATTGCAATGGTTCATGCGTCAATTACACGTCAGACAATAATAACTGTGGTTCGTGCGGCACTCTTTGCATACCAACAAGTATAGAAAATGCAGCCGAAGTCAATTGCTCTGCCAGCCAGTGCAAGGTTACAGAATGCAGCGAGGGATATCATAAATATGAGAACACCTGTGAACCGGATGATATCGAAAACTGCGGTTCTCATGGTAAATCGTGTGAATCACTCATTACCGGATGGGATTCCGGAGAATGCCATAATGGCTCATGTCAAATATGGAAGTGCCTGACTGGTTATCATATTAAGGATAATACATGCATTGAAGATACGGCAGAAACATGCGGTGTGGATGAAACCAACTGCTTTGAAGTGATTGGTGTCGATGATGCAGAATGCAGCCAAGGCAAATGCGAAGCCACACATTGTAAAACAGGTTTCCATCTTTACAATAAGACATGCGAGCCAGATACAGATAATCATTGCGGAGCACATGGGACTGGATGCACAGCGAATGAAACATGTGCCGGTGCATTATGTATATGTAAATCAGGTTACCAGAAATGCGACGGAGTGTGCGTCGATAAATCGACAGATATGAACCACTGCGGCGGATGTAATGCCATCTGTTCTACCGAAAAGATTCCGATGAGTACAGATGTCAATTGCGCAGGTGGTCAATGCATTGCCATGAACTGCAACAGCAGTTCACATCCTTACGACGCACATTGTGAAAGCGACAGTATTGAGCATTGCGGTGATCACAATACGAACTGCAATACCGCCCTGGCCAATGCAACCTATGTAAAATGTGAAAATAAGAAATGCAGGGCCACTGCATGCAACACGAATGTTGCATATTTATACAATGACAAATGCGAATTAAACAGCATACAACACTGTGGAGATTACAATACCAAATGCGACAACAACACCGTTCCGCACAGTTCAGCCCAAAACTGTGTCAATGGACTTTGCATTGCAACGGGATGTCAAAGCCAGTATCACCTTTACAATAATACATGCGAATATAATGATAACAATCATTGCGGAAATCATGACACGGAATGCCCTGCCGGTTCATATTGCAATGCCAATTCTGGAAAATGTTTATGTGAACCCAACTACCATCCGACAGGCAGTGGATGTGAGCCCGACACAGACCTCAATTGCGGAGAGGTAGGTGTTGCGTGCAACACGACCACCGTCCCCAACAGCTTATCCAGCCAATGCATTGACGGAACGTGCGTTGCCACAATATGCAACAGCACCAGCCATTTATTCGGCAACGCGTGTGAACTGAACACTACCGATAATTGTGGCAACCATGGCTACCGATGTGCCGATCACGTTGAACATAATCAAACCACGACTTGCGAAGACGCAAACTGCAAAGCAACTTCATGTGAGTCCAGTTATTACCTTTATGGCGGAAACTGCTTTGCCAACGATAACAATAATTGCGGTGAAAAAAACAACGCCTGTAACGCGGATTCAACGTGCAGCACAGAAACCGGGATTTGCCAATGCACCGATCCCATCAAAACGAGTTGTCCAAACGGCGAATCGAGTCATTGTGTCAATACGACATCTGATCCACAAAACTGTGGTGAGTGCGGACATGTTTGCGGTACAGGACTCGCCTGTATCGACAGCGTATGTCAGGCAGGACCTGCTATTTGCAATGGTATTGAAGTCAATACGTCAAATGATTCGCTGCACTGTGGAGGATGTAATATCGCATGTGAACATGGTGTATGCCAAAATGGCGGCTGTGTATCGGCGATCACCCCAACCTACTGCAATGGGGTTTATACTAATATCCGAGGTGACAACAACAATTGCGGCGGATGCAATATTCATTGTAACCTTGGCACCAACTGTGAAGCTGGCGTTTGCCAACCCGGTGTAACTACAGAATGTACGGGAAGCACTATCGACACGCGAACTGATACGAATCATTGCGGAGGTTGTAATATCAAATGCGGTCAGGGAATCGCATGCGTGAATGGCATTTGCCAACTTGGTTTAACAGATTGTTCCGACGGACAGTTTGACACCAGCACTGATGCCCATCATTGCGGTGGATGCGACAGGAAATGTGAAGATGGCCAAATTTGCGATAATGGTGAATGTAAAGCAGGTCCAGGCGATACCTATTGCTATAGTATGCATGTGAGTACACTCAATCATCCAAGATTTTGCGGCTCCTGTACGAATATCTGCAATAACGGAGAAATCTGCCAGGGTGGAAGTTGCGCGGGGGGCGTTGGACTCTCGTTATGTGATGGTAACCTGGTCAATACCTCCAATCATCCAGCGCATTGCGGTGCCTGTGGTGTCAAATGTACCGGCGGCGATGTATGCGTCAACGGAATATGTTCAGGGGGAACAGCAGGTTTAACATATTGTTCCGGCACTCTGACAGATACAAGTCGCGATAACAACAGCTGCGGAGGCTGCAATACTCCATGTGGAACTGGGTATAATTGTAAGAATGGAGAATGTATCTATGGGTTGGACTCATATACGATATGCAATAACAGAACCACCTATCTCGCCTATGATCCAAATAACTGTGGTAAGTGTGGGAATAAATGTACAGATAACCAGTACTGTAATTCAGGTGTTTGTAAAGACGGTCCAGGAACCGTGACACAGTTTTGTAGTGGGCATCTTATCAGTTTAAAAAATGATGCAGCGCATTGCGGATTGTGTGATAATTTTTGTCCTCCTCATTATGGCATACGATATTCTTATGGGGGAAAAGACTACTCATATGATTATAGAGTACCAGTTTGCAACAAAGGGAAGTGTGACACAAAATCTTATTCCGAAACCGGAACATTAATTTGTGATGGTGTTGATATTGATTATCACACCTCTCTCAATTGTGGTGGCTGCAACAAGCAGTGTAAAGACTCATGCATCTATCTTACAAATTCACCTTATATTTATTCACATACATTTAGTTCTGAACTCTTTTCTCGTAGCATTTATATTAATCCGCGTTTAGAATGTAGTGATGTTAGTGAGTATGTAAAATGTTCTAATTATGCAGATCCTGTTAACATTAAATATGATCCTAAAAATTGTGGTGCGTGTGGAAGAGAATGCCCTCAGGGTACTAGATGTCAATCGGGCGCTTGCTACCTATTACGCCCACCATGTAATGGAATAACCCAAGGTTGTTTCCCCGATGATGATACAAGTACTTGTACCGGAACTGGTTATATCAAACGCGCTGAAGAATGTGTTCCGGGCTGGGGTAAAACATGTTGTGGCGGTGCGGTACGCGACACGAGTATTGACAGTCTCAACTGCGGTGCCTGCAATTATCAATGTCCATCGGGCACGACATGCCAGCAAGGAGCTTGTGTGCCAGGCCTAGGACTCGCATGGTGCAATAGTGGACAATATGATCTACTAACCAATCTCAAGCATTGTGGACAATGCCTCAACAAGTGTGCAGAAGGCAAGATCTGTCACGTAGGAGAATGCATTGATGGCATAGGTGATACTTATTGCGAAGGTATTGTGGTAAACACATCATCAAACATCAGTCATTGTGGTGGCTGTAACAACATTTGTCCCGATGGCCAGATTTGCGAAAGCGGTACATGTGGCAATGGAATCGGCGAAGTCTATTGTGGAGGAAGTATCGTCGATACCAGAACGAACACAGAGCACTGTGGCGGCTGCGGCCGTCCATGTTCGACCGGTCAAACATGCAATAATGGAATTTGTGAGTAAAATACTTGGGCACTATATTATGGTGCCCAACCCACATACTTATTAGGAGAATTAATATGGATGAGATAGAAATTCAGTATGAGGATAAATTTGTGGCTTTCGTAGATATTCTTGGATTTAAGAATATGGTCATCAACAATGAAATCGATAAGATAACGATGATTACGAGGGCATTTCAGGAAAGAGTTTTAATCAACAAAAAAGATCACGATATAAACTTTGACAAAAATGTGGAAATAACCAGTATTTCCGATTCAATTATAATATCCTATCCAGCATCCGATTACAATGGTCAATTATTATATCTATTACTTGACCTTATCTATATTCAACTAAACCTTCTCTCAAAGGGTATTTTGCTGAGAGGAGGAATTTCCTTTGGGGAAGTTTATCATAAAGGCAACATTATTGTTGGGCCTGCATATTTGGATGCTTATGCACTTGAACATGAAATCGCTATTTATCCAAGAATTATACTAAACGAATCAGTTATAAACTCATCCATAAATAATTACGATCCAGTCCATTCCAGCTCTGATTCTAAAGAATATCTAAATCACGTTCTTTCTTGTCTTCACCGATGTGAAGATGGATTCTATTGCATTGATATATTCAATCAAGAGCAGGAATGCGATGATCTTGCATCATATAACGAATTACTTTCTAAAGTAAAACCAGTAATAGAGCTCAACATATCGAATAAAGACATTAAAGTTCAGCAAAAATACAACTGGTTGAAAAATCAATTTAATCGGGTAATGCGCAAGCTGAGACTCGCTTGTTCACATGATTCTGATTATAAAGTGTACGAGGAATTTTATTCCAGCCTTATTATTGAATAGCAAATAAAGAGTTCACCTGCACACATACCGCAAACTATCACCTGCGACGCATTCCCCCCTTGGAGCGATTCGAGGAGACGTGCGGGCATTTCAGCATCGAAAATGTCTTTGAGTGCCGCACGTTTTTCATCGATCGAGTTCCCGGAAAGCCAGATATCCAGGAGCTTCAGTAAACCAGTATAGCGTTCATCCTCTGTAGACGCGTTATGACACGGTCCTTCTGTGGGTATTATGAATTATATTTATTGCCTAAAACTCATAAAGGCTCTCCCACAAAAGCCGATTGGCTTCCCATGAATTGCGCTCCATCCATTCAAGAGCGTAACGGGATTTTTGCTCAATCGCATCGGGAGTTTCAACATCCTTTATAAATTGTTTCAACTGATCGCACAAAACGGTCCGATGTTCATCTTCATTCGCATAATGATAGAACCAGCCAGCTTTGTCATATTCGGGATTGTCCTGCAAGCAACCGATGACGGGCATGATCATGGGCTTCGCATACGAGCATGCCATCCAGAAAGTACCGGAATTCAAAGAGCTGCGCTGATCATAAGGCGCGACGAGGGCTGTTGCCTGCTCCAGATAACCACCGAGCACTTCGTTGCTCACGTATCCGAATTCAAAATGAATATGCTCAGAAACCTCGGCATTCAGCAATTCTTCGAGAGAACGAATATATTCGGCTGACGAACATTTTCCCATAATCAGCAGAGAAACATTGCGCTGATCAGATGTCTGAATTGCTTCCTTAAAGGCATCGATCAAAATTTCTATATTTTTATAGGGCGCAACGCTTCCGACGAACAACAGAATTTTATGTTCTGCCGGAATATTGTATTTTTTGTGAAGATCAGTACCGTCGCTGCCGTAGTTTTTAAAATAATCCCCGTGGGGAATGACGACGCACTTATCCTTATAGGGAGCGATCTCCGGCAATTCTTCCGAAATGCGGCACAGGCAATGAATCCGGGTACACAGACGCGCTGTATGCTCCATCAGCTTCCGCGACAATACTTCCGTGTTCTTGTCATGCGAAATGCGATTATGAACCGTCCAGACGATGGGTTTTCGGCACAGGACGAGGAATCTGAGAAAACTCAGGCGAGCCAGATATGACAGATATCGTTCAAAATCGGACTTGCCTTTGACGCGTTCTATCCAGTTCAAATGAACGACATCCGATAAAAATAAATCGAGTCCGAGTGTTTTCAGGAGTTCATCAGCACCGACGACGTCATATTTTTCCGACAAAAGCCTGACCAGATTGGGAATGTATAAATTTGCAGCCTTTCGAGCAACCGGATACATCAATATTTTTTTTCGTTTGCTGTTTGCCATGCAGATTCCTTCGTAAATCACCGCTCTGCCCTTTTGCAGAACCCATTCGTTGTCACTCGACACAGACATCATGTCAAGTATTTTTTGGGAAATGCACCGCCTGCTGTATATACAGTAATCAGCATCCATCCCCAAAATGTGCGTGTTCCGTATGTGCGCAGCACAAGGAACACGGCCCCGGCGTATTGCAGATAGCCGGGGCACCACCAAACATCAGGAACTTTTCTTCTTTTTAACAAGATCCCGCAATGACACTTTCAATATATATTTAGAATACAGAAGCAGGCTAATCACAATGACAAGCAGCTCTGCAATCAGATGCGTCCAGTTGGTCCACGGCAGAGAATCCCTGAACAGATAGAGCGGAATGGATAATACCGAAGCAAACAGAATATATCCAAGTCCCGGAAACATATTCAGAACGATCTTTTTCAGACTGTTGTCGATGAAGTTTTGACTGATTCTGCAATGGATAATAAAATATACAAGATGCAGCGCAACCCAGGAACTAATCATGGTTTCAATGGCATACGCACTGTTCCAGTATGTATTGCAGAGATACAGACTGCCGGCGCAAACCAGAACGAAGAGCACTGCTTCGAGAACTTCTGTATATATTGGATAATCCGGGCGTCCGCTCGCTCGATACAAATCAGGATATGCCAAAAGTATTGACCGGAAGAATGAAAGCACAAGCAAAAATGGAATCACCGGCGTAGCTGCCAGCCATTCTTCCCTGGGCATCAGACCAAATATATCTATCGCTATAAATAATATCGCTGCCGCAGGAATCGCCGCAAGAATGGCTATATTCTTCTGGTTCCACAAGAATAGTTTGGACAGCTCATCGCGCTTATCCTGCAGGCGGGAAAATACCGGAAACGAACTTCTTGTAACGACGACAAACAAAGATAATGCCGGTGTCATCGCCAGTTCATACGCTATTTTATATATACCGAGCACACCCTCGCCAAGCAGTTTGCCAACGACCAAAAAATGCAGATTCTTATTGAACTGATTGACACATGTACTCAGACACATCTTGATGCCGAATTTGACAAACCGCACGCACTCTGACCATTTAAAATGCATCTTCGGGCGGTATTTCGAACACACAAATGCTCCAATCAGCGTACCGACACCATAGGATGTATCGCTGATCACAAAAGCCCATGCGCCGAATCCCAATATTGCCAGCAAAATCTTAAGAATGCTGCATGTGAGTATCGTCAGCGTGTTGACGGCACTGATTTTCTGATACTCAAACCGCCTGTTGATCATCTGAAACGGCACCGCCGCAATGCAAACGATCGGCATTTTAATCATCGATGTAATGAACAGCGGCACCAGAGCGTCATTGTTGTAAATCCAGGCAACCAGCCAGGCAAACGGAATCGTCAGAACGAGTATGATCAGACCGAAAAACGAGGCAAACCAAAAGGTACTGTGCGTTTCATCAGGCGTCAGCGTCTTGGCCTGCAAAATCCCCTGATGCGTGCCAAGAGCATTGAACGACTCGACAATGGCGATGAACGAAAGCGCCAGCGTCGCAACGCCAATCTCTTCCTTCGTCATGAAAATCATGGCGATAATCATCGTTACGGCTGAAAGAATCTGCGAAATCACCGAGGCAATGCCGAGCCACACAAACCCCTTTCGGATGCTCTTTTTGGGATCCACGGAGAGTTCTTTTTCGTAAGCGAGGTCTTTAGCCATGAAGAATAACTGGGAAAATAGGAAATATTGTGTGCAGACGCCCAAAGCCGGTTGCAGTCCTGCCATCAACTGCGTTGCTATCTATAGATAAAATTTCCAAAAGGCAAATCATTCCATTTTATGCTATGGCTCGCTATTCACGCCCCAGGATGGCGTGAATACGCGCGCCGTTTTGGCCTATCGCTTTGCGATACGGCCAAAAATGCATTTTAAATCTGCACCATACAGGACAAACGACGATGACCTCATTCAAGCACCTGAAACTCAAAAACTTTCTGCTTCTGACATTCGCCGGACTCATCAATGCATTCGGCATTACGGTATTTCTGTTTCCCGTCAAACTCTATGACTCGGGGATATCGGGCACATCGATGCTGCTGGCTCAGGTCACAGAGCTGCCGCTGTCACTGTTTCTGCTGCTGCTCAATATACCGCTGTTCATCTTTGGCTATCGGCGGCAGGGACTTCAGTTCACGCTTTACTCCATATTTGCCGTGGCTGTTTATTCGCTGGGCGCATGGCTCATTACCGATATTCTTCCCATCGACGTTTCGATGGCATCGCCGCTGGCCGGAAAAGATCTCCTGCTGTGCGCCATATTCGGAGGATTGATTTCAGGTCTGGGATCCGGCATGACGATTCGCTTTGGCGGCGCCATCGACGGCATCGAAGTGCTTGCAGTCGTATTTGCCAAAAAACTCGGTCTGACCGTCGGTACCTTCGTCATGATATACAATGTCATTCTGTACATTATATGCGGCATATCGCTCCAGAGCTGGATACTGCCGCTCTACTCCATCGTCACTTATGCAGCTGCACTCAAAACCATCGATTTCATCGTCGAAGGCATCGATCGGGCAAAATCCGCAACGATTATTACGACAAACCCCGACGAAATATGCAAAGTGCTTTCCGAAAACTTCAAAACCGGCATGACGAGGATTATGGCCAAGGGCGGTTATTCGGGGCAGGATAAAACCATGATATATTTCGTACTCAACCGGTTCCAGATCACCCGCATGAAAACACTCGTTCACGAAGTCGATCCCAGGGCATATATTACCATCAGTGAAGTTGCCGATATATTCAGGGCAAATATGGAAATCGAGAGCCAGGAAAATACATCGGCGTGAACAAATTTGTTAACATGTCTGCAGCGTTGACACCGAATACCCTCTGTTCTAGACTTGCTCCACTTTGTTCATGCGCTGCAGATCATGCATCCGCACACATAATGGTTTCCGGATAAATTTGAGTGCATTGTTTTATCTTTGCAGTCCTTTTCTGTTCATCCACCAATTGAGGAGTCAGTTTATGAAAACCAAGCTAATCATGACATTGTCGGTTCTGTCCATTCTTGGATGCTACGCATGCAGCGAAGATGATTCAGGGACATCTTCTCCACAAAATCAATGCAGTTCTGAATCCCCCTTCTGCGAGGGCAATATTCTGCACACATGCGTCAATGGTACAGAACAGACTGAGACCTGCAGCAATCAATGCAGTGCCGAAGAAGGCAAGTGCATCGACAGCAGTACCCCCGGACAGAATTGTGACGCCGGAAAACACTACGATGAAGCTAAAAAAGGTTGTGTGGATGACGAAATACATACCTGTGACACCGGAAAACATTACGATGATACCATCGCAGATTGCGTCGATGACACGCCCCAATGTGACACCGGAAAACACTTCGACAGCGAAAAAGGCGAATGTGTAGAGGATGAAAAATGTGACGAAGGCAAGCATTTCGATGCCGATAAAGGCGAGTGCGTTGACGATAATGAATGCGGCGAAGGCAAGCATTTCGATGCCGATAAAGGCGAGTGCGTTGACGATAATGAATGCGGTGAAGGCAAGCATTTCGATGCCGATAAAGGTGAATGCGTTGACGATAATGAATGCGGCGATGGTAAGCATTTCGATGCCGATAAAGGTGAATGCGTTGACGACAATGAATGCGGTGAAGGTAAGCATTTCGATGCCGATAAAGGTGAGTGCGTAGACGACAGTGAATGCGATGATGGTAAGCATTTCGATGCAGAAGAAGGTGAATGCGTGGACGATGGATGATAGGAAGGTGAGCAGTA
>JAEEGL011941087.1_pt1 | contig 14398 bp, 10 predicted proteins | sample 9134231 | NCBI WGS metagenome assembly JAEEGL01 (sample SAMN16246548, study PRJNA631951) | gut metagenome | biome: gut microbiome; feature: rumen; material: fiber-attached | host: Bos | place: Iran: Karaj | collected 2018-10
ATTATTATGATTCTTATTATTGTACTCGGCATTTTATCGCATGTTTTACCAAAGGCCAAATTTGCTGCCGTGGTAGAAGATGAAGAGACTGCCGCTCTCACCGATATGCCCATAGCATCGCTTGGCGATGCGCCAGAAGGCGCTATTGCAGCTCCAGAGGGCGAAGGTGTAGAATTACCTGAATTAATTGCGATGCCTGAAGGCGTTCAAGAAGGCACAACTTCTGAAGTTTCGGCTGAAGGAACGGAAGCATCAGTATTGATTGCTGGCGAAGAAGCGCAAGGATTGGTGATTTCACCGGCTCCTGAAAAGACGGATCTTATCGCAACCGAAACTACCGAATATGATTCCTTGGAAGAATGTGAGGAAGCTACCGGTGGCGAATGTGCTATTGTTGATGGCTCCGGCGTGGTTGGAGCTGAGCTTCACCAAGTCTTGATGGCTCCGATTCTTGGTTTTGAAAATGCTATTGACGTATGTATCTTTATTATGATGCTCGGCGGTTTGTTAGCCGTAGTAGCTCGTACGAAGGCATTGGAAACCGGTATTAAGCTATTAGTTCAAAAGTTACATGGTAAGGAATACTTACTAATTGTACTTTTGATGTTTATATTCTCTATTCTCGGTACCACTTATGGGTTCTTGGAAGAGAGCGTAGGCTTCTACGTATTGATTGCAGCAACAATGTTCGCGGCTGGTATGGATCCGCTTGTTGGTGTTGCAACAATTCTCCTTGGTGCAGGTTCTGGTGTGCTTGGGTCTACAATTAACCCATTCGCTACTGGTGTGGCACTTTCGGCGATGAAGGATGCAGGTGTCGAATATAGCCAAGGCACAGTGATTTTGATTGCGGTTGTCTTGTGGCTTACCACATTGGCAATTTCGGCATTCTTCGTTATTAGATATGCGAAAAAAGTTCAGCGAGAGAAGGGATCAACATTCCTAAGCTTGCGTGAGCAAGCTAATGCCGAGAAGGCTTATGGTAAATTCTTGAAATCTCAGGATGATCAAGCGAAACTTTCTGGTAAGCAAATTGCAACATTAATTGTGTTTGCAATTACGTTCCTCGTGATGATTGTTGGATTTATCCCGTGGGGTGAATTCGGAATCACATTCTTTGATTCATGGACAGGCTGGTTAACGGGTTCATCACTCGGTAACTGGTGGTTCTATGAGGCATCACTTTGGTTCTTAATCTGTGCTATCATTATTGCTATCATCAATCGACAAGGCGAACACGGATTCGTGGATGCATTTATCGATGGTGCAGACGATATGATTGGCGTAATCCTCGTGATTGCCGTAGCACGTGGTGTGACAGTATTAATGGGCGAAACTCACTTTGATAACTTCATCGTGATTAATGCAACTAATTGGCTTGCAACACTCCCAGAAATGTTGTTCGTACCACTGAACTACATTTTACATGTTGTTCTTTCAATCCTTGTACCGTCATCGTCTGGCCTCGCAACATTATCGACACCGATTGTTGCACCGGTTGCTGCCAACCTTGGTTACAGTACCAACGTAGCAGCTATGACGATTGTCGCGGCAAATGGTTTAGTCAATTTGATTACACCTACTTGTGGCGCCATTATGGGCGGTCTTGCACTTGCCAAAGTTGATTACACGACTTGGTTCAAGTGGGGTATGCGCGTAGTAGCATGCATTGCGATAGTAAATATTATCGTATTATGCCTATTCTCAATAGGATAAAATAGAAAAAATAGCCCTTCGGGGCTATTTTTTGTGATATAATAAGCTTATGGATAAATTGTCGTATGATGGGCCGATAGTTTTAGCTGTCTTGGATGGCGTTGGGCTCGCGCCGGATGCACCAGGAAATGCAGTTTCGAAGGCACGCACCTCTTTTCTTGGTAAGGCTGCGAGAGAACATTTTCATGTAGCTCTTGATGCTTCTGGTGAAGCAGTGGGTTTGGTTCCTGGACAGATGGGTAATTCGGAGGTAGGACATAATACGATTGGTTGCGGGCAAGTATATAAACATGGGATTGCAAGAGCTGATGAGGCATTTGAAACTGGTGCTGTGTTTGAATCTGAGGCTTGGAAAACGGCAGTCAACAGAGTGTTAATTAGCGCCACTATTGACAAAAGTGGTGATTCGTGGTATAATAAAGAAATAGAGCCTGCGACATTGCATTTTGCGGGTATTTTTTCTGACGGGGGAGTGCACAGTGATATTAAACATCTTTTTAAGATGATAAAAAAGGCATATGATGAGGGCGTAAGGCGAATGCGCATTCATGCAGTGTTTGATGGGCGTGATGTTGAACCGCAATCCGAACCTAAGTATATTCAGATGTTTGAAAACTATGTGTCGCAATTTGAGGATGCTGATATTTGTATAGCTGATGGCGGTGGACGGATGATTTTTGTTGCAGATAGATATGAAAATGATTGGAGTGTTGTAGCTCGTGGTTGGGATGCGATGGTAAATGCACGCGCGGATTATTACTTTAAATCTGCAACTGAGGCTGTAACCATGCTTCGAAGGTTGAATCCGTCGGTGCAAGATCAATATTTACCGCCGTTTGTGATTGTAGATGAAAATGAAAAAGCTATAGGTACGATAAAAAAAGGTGATTCGTTGATTTATTTTGATTTCAGAGCTGATAGAGCGATTGAAATAGCGCAAGCTTTCACATATTGGGATTTTCCGCATTTTAGTCGTGGTAGCTACACTCCGGATGACGTGTATTTTGTAGGAATGACTGAGTATAATTCAGATACGCATGTGCCTGAGCATCGATTGATTGAACCGGTTAATATTACAAATACACTAAGTGAGTACTTGGGCACAAAGGGTGTTTCTCAATTTGCGGTTTCCGAAACAGTGAAATTTGGTCATATTACTTATTATTTTAACGGTAATAGTTACGAGAAGGTTGATGGCGAAGAACACGAGGAAATTGAATCATATACGGAGCCATTTGAGACGCGTCCATGGATGAAGTCTGCTGAGATTACGGATGCCGTAATTAATAATCTTGATAAATATAAATTTGTGAGATTGAATTTTCCAGGTGGTGATATGGTTGGACATACTGCTGATATGGAAGCAACGATTGTGGCAATGGAATCGATAGATTTGTCGCTTGCGAGAATTGCTGAAAAAGTTGACGAGTTACACGGAGCGCTTTTAGTTGTGGCCGATCATGGAAATGCCGAGGAATTGCTTGATAGTGCCGGCAAGCCGAAGACTTCACACACGACCAATAAGGTACCGTTTATTATTTACGATAATACAGATAATCGTGAAAAATATGCGTTGACTGATAAAAAAGACTTAGGTTTAAGTAATTTGGCAGCAACGATTGCGACGCTTCTTGGTTTTGGTGATTATCCTGAAGTTTGGAATGATTCAATAATAAAACTAAAGTAAAAAATAACCGGCGAGGAGCCGGTTATTTTTTAGTATTAAATCATCCGCAGACGACGTTGTTGGCGTGGAGCCAACCTTCAACTGAACCGCCGTCGAGGTATTCGCCGGTGGTTTTGGCTACCCACATGGTGCCACCTTTATGAATGTATTCGTCGATTGGATCGGTAACCATGTATTCTTGATCTTTTGGACCAAAGTCATTACTATTTACATAGTTAACGATGACTTTTAAAAGCTCTGGTGACATGATGTATTTGGATGGATTAATTAGATTGGATGGAGCATTTTCAGGTTTAGGTTTTTCTACAATGCTTTTTAGCTTGCCGTTTTCAACTTCAAAGACGCCATATTTTTCGACTTTTTCTTTCGGAATTTCAACGCCTAAAATGGCGGAGTCGGAAGGATCTTTAATGGTTTCAATTAACGATTCGGCGGCCGATTTGCCGTTTGGGCTCCAAATAAAATCATCGCCCATGAAGACGAGCACTGGTTCGTTAATACTAAATTCTTTAACTACTAATGCGATTGGTACTGCAGTGCCATATTTACCCGATGGGTCTTGGACGGTATAGTGGATGGTAACGTCGTCAGGGAGTGTGCGGGCGAGCGCGAGGCGATCTTCTTTGCCACGTTCAATAAGATATTGATTAAGTGCTAAATTATCTTTATAAAACTCTTGCACTTGGCATGGTTTGACATTTGAAATAACCATATAAATATCTTTGACGCCAGCTTTGATTAGCTCTTGAACCGAATAATCTACGAGCGGACGGTTCCCGACTGGTAGCATAGATTTTTCGATTATTTTGGTAATTGGTAGACGCCTGGTTCCCCAACCGGCGACCGGAATAATAGCTTTCGTAATCATAATAAGGCAATTATATCATATTTTGTTGTGGAATAATTTGTGAGGAAGTCGTTGCAAATGAAAATGGTTGTGGTATAATTTTTATAAAAGAAGGGTGAAACATGGAATTTACGAAATTCAGTAGTAATGAGAAGGCCGTTGTGCCTCCGCAAAGTCCTGCTCCTACACCCACTCCGCTAAGAAGCGTTTCCGTGGGTGGCAGTTCTGGAGTTAAGACAAGTCTCTGCACCACGCCGCATACGAGTAAAATCACTGGTATGGGTGTTGGAACAAATCATAATAATATATCAAAGGCGAGTGTAATGCCTCGTATGAGCTCGGTTTTGTCGAGGCAGCCAGCTCAGAGTGTTACTTCTACCTATCAAAGTGGTACACGCGTAACACCTGCTCCTGCACCAGCTCCGGCTGCACCAGTAGCACCAGCTCCGGCTCCACAGCCAGCTCCAGTTGCACCAGCAGTACCGGCTCCTGCACCAGCTCCGGCTGCACCAGTAGTACCAGCTCCGGCTCCACAGCCAGCTCCAGTTGCACCAGCAGTACCGGCTCCTGCACCTGCTCCGGCTGCACCAGTAGCACCTGTTCTTACTCCTGAAGAAAAAGAAAAAGCCGAGAAGGATGCGGTAGTTCAAGAACTTCAAGCTGCAATGACTGCTGATCAAGTCCAATCTACACCCGATAAGACGAAAAAGAAAAATAAGAGTAAAAATAAAGTAGGTGATTTGTTTGGTCCTAAGAAGGCCACAATAAAACTAGGCACTTTCTTGTTAATAATAGTTGCTTTGGCTGGTATCGGATTTGGCGCGTGGGCTATGTATAGTAAAATAACTGAGACAAACGATTTAAATACGCAGATTTCTAATTTGAAGAAGAGAAATAATGAGCTTGAGGAACAATTAGATGGTGGTACGGTTGTAGGACCAGGCGGTGATGGTTCTGGAATTACCACCAGTAATCCGGTGATTACTTCTGTGGCATCTGGTGAAGCTTACCAAATAAACTTTAATTCTTCGAAGATTGATATTGGCGATGATAATTATCGCATGATTCAGTTAGGCGTGAGAGATGGTGCATTAAACCTTTGCAGCGTCAATGTTGGTAATTATTATGGCTCTCAAATATATGGCGATGGTAATTTTGAATCTACATGTCAAATCAATAACCTTTCCGGTGAAATATATAAGATTGTTGAATTCGGTGAGGGTAGGGATATCAATGGATTTTATGTAGGATTCATTATGACGGATGGTAGCGTATGGTACGTTCCGATGTCTGAGCTATCCGAAGGATACGAATATACAGCAAGAAAGATGAACTTTGATGAGTATGTGATTAACGCTGTAGATGTCACGGTTAACCTTTATGATCAAGGTGACTCCTATCCTTCCACGGTGTTTGTCTTAAGGGATGGGGCGACTGTCAGATTTAGCAATATGATATTGTAAAAAATACATACAAAATAGATTAATTAGCACTCTTGCACTATGAGTGCTAATTTGCTATAATAGGGGTATGCAAGAAGAATTTAGCGAAATAATGAACAAATTGTCCGAAAATGCAAAGTTTTCTTTGCAAAGGGCAGATTACTATGCTAAGAGGTATAATAATGGCTACATGGGGACGGAACATCTACTTTTAGGTTTGATGTCAATGGATACGTCCACTGCGGCTAAACTGATAAGAAACGAAGGCATTTCGGCTGATGAGATTGAAAAAGCTTTGAATAAAGTTGCAGTTGAAGTGCAGGGTGCCGATATGGCAATGATGTCACTTTCTGATGCTGTGGTTTTAACTCTTAGAATGGCACAAAACTATACTAAGGAGCAAGGATTGACTGTAATTGGCACGGAACACATTTTGTATGCATTGCTTAACCAATCAAATTCGAGAGCATCGTTAATACTTTCTGGTCTCGGTGTAGATAATGAAAAATTGCTCGATAATATTGAAAAAATGGTAGAAGAGCAAACAAAAGATGAAAAAAGCAAAGCCGAAAAAGCCAAGTATATTAAAAAATCTCAGTATAAGTTTCTCAGTAGATTTGGTAAGGATTTGACCGAAGAGGCACGTGAAGGTAAACTCGATACTGTAATTGGGCGTGAAAGTGAAATTGAACGAGTTGTTACAGTTTTATCTCGTCGTACAAAATCAAATCCGGTATTAATTGGTGAAGCTGGGGTAGGTAAAACTGCTATCGTGGAAGGGCTCGCTACTCGAATTGTTAAAAATGATGTGCCAGGTAATTTGATTGGTAAGCATATTTATCAAGTGGATTTATCGTCATTAGTAGCTGGGACTAAATTCCGTGGCGAATTTGAAGAGCGTATTAAGGGTATTATTGACGAGGCCACGGGCGATGAATCGGTGTTACTATTTATTGATGAGTTGCATTTGCTGTGTGGCGCTGGTTCGTCGGAAGGATCGATGGATGCAGCAAATATTTTGAAACCGGCTCTTGCCCGTAACACGATTAATTTAATTGGCGCTACCACGCTTGATGAATATCGTAAATCAGTTGAAAAAGATAAAGCGTTGTCTCGCAGATTCCAGACCGTGATGGTAGAAGAGCCAAGTGCGGCGGTAACGTTAAGAATCTTAAAGGGCATTAAAAAGCATTATGAAAGCCATCATGGTGTAGTGATTCCGGATTCAATTTTAGAAACGGCAATTACGATGGGACAAAGATATATAAATGATAGATTTATGCCAGATAAAGTTATTGATATCATTGATGAAGCTTCGGCGATTGCAAAAGTTGCGGCTGATAAAAAAGGTGGCAGCAAGTATAAAAAGATGAAAATTGAGGCTTCTACTCTCGAGGGTAGAATTAATGAAGCGGCCGAGAAAGAAGATTTTGAAACTGCTGCAAATCTTAAAACTGAACTTTTGAAGCTAAAACAGGAAATTAAGAAGCTTGAAAAAGCCGGTGTGAAAAAAATGGAAAATCCGACACTAACCGAAGAAAATTTAGCAACGGCGGTGTCATTAAAAACCGGAATTCCAGTTTCAAAAGTGCATGGTAGTGAAATGAAAATGCTGCTTGAGCTCGAGGATCATATCAAAGAATCGATTATCGGACAAGATGAAGCGGTGCACGCAGTAGCGAAAGCTATTAGAAGAGGCCGTAGTGGTATTACGGATTCAAGACGTCCGATTGGTTCATTCTTATTTATGGGCCCAACCGGTGTAGGCAAAACCGAGTTGGCACGAGTAATTGCAAGAGAAGTATTTGGCGGCGAAAATGCGTTAATTAAAATTGACATGAGTGAGTTTGGTGAAAAGCATAATGTTTCGAGACTTGTGGGCGCTCCAGCCGGTTATATTGGGTATGATGATGGTGGAAAGCTAACTGAGGCTGTACGACGTAAGCCATATTCTGTAATTTTGTTTGATGAAATCGAAAAGGCGCACCCGGATGTATTTAATATTCTACTTCAAATATTAGAAGATGGGGTGCTAACGGACGGGCAAGGTAATAAAGTTAAGTTTAATAATTCGATTGTGATTTTGACATCTAATTTGGGCTCAGCTGATATGTATCGTGAATCAGAGCTTGGGTTCACGGCTAAAACTCCAAAAGATAAAAAGGCTTTGGAACAAGAGTATGAAGAGAATAAATCTTATGCGATGAAGGCTTTGAAAAAAGTTATGCGTCCGGAATTAATTAATAGGCTTGATAACATTTCCGTGTTCCATGCTTTAACACGTAAGGATATAGAACGAATATTTGATAATTTGATAAATGATTTCAAAAAACGTTTGGCAACTAAGGGTATTGGCCTTAAAGTTGATGAAAAGGCGAAGAAATATTTGATTGAAGAGGGTTATGATCCAAAGAATGGCGCCAGACCATTAAGGCGCAAAATTGAGGATGAAGTTGAGTCGTTGTTTGCGGAAGAAATTATTGCCGGTAATTTGAAAAAAGGTGATATCCCAACGCTTAAATTGGTAAATAAGAAATTAATATTAGTAAAGGAGTAAGATGAAGGATTATTTAGTTCCGACAATCATTGAGGAAACAAATAAGGGAGAGCGTGCGTATGATATTTATTCGAGACTTTTGAATGATCGCATTGTATTTTTAGGAGAGGATGTAAATTCGCATACAGCGAATTTAGTAATTGCGCAGCTATTGTATTTGGCGCATGAAGACCCAAAAAAGCCAATTAAACTTTATATTAATTCTCCTGGTGGTTCTGTATACGATGGGTTGGCCATTATCGATACGATGAATTATATTGAACCGGATGTTGAGACTATCGGCATTGGTTTGCAAGCCTCAATGGGCGCGATGCTACTTTCGTGCGGTGCTAAAGGTAAGAGGTTTTGTCTTCCGAATGCGCGTATTATGATTCACCAACCATCTTCTGGCACGGAAGGAAAAATAACCGATCAGGAAATTATGCTTAAAGAAGGCATTTTCTTGAAGAAGCGTCTCGCAGAAATATTTGCCAAAAATACCGGTAAGAGCTTAGCACAAGTTGAAAAAGACATGGACCGCGACAATTGGATGAGTGCTGAAGAAGCTAAAAAATACGGCATTATTGACGAAATAATTGAAAAATAATTATTTCTTTGGCGTAGTAATATTAGCGCCTCGACCGTAATCTGGAAGGATGATTTTGACTCTTTCGCCTTTGTGATTGAAAAGTGGAATACTAAGTTCGGCAGCTAAAGTGTTGACTACGGCGGCTCCGATACGAAGCCCAGTAAATGAACCAGGGCCGGACATAAAAGTGATGGACTTAATGTTTTTAAAGTCTTTGTTGTTTTCTTGAAGCTTGTCGTGGATGAAACCGAGGAGCTTTTCGGCTAAATCGTGGTCAAAATTGTAACGATATTCTGTGTCATTCAGTTTTAAAACGGTTTCGGATGTGGAAGTGTCTAGGTATAAGTCCATATTAATTCTCGATTTCTATTTTACGACTATCGTTTTCGTCATAAGCAATATTAATTTGAATTCGGTTATTAGGCAGCACGTTTGCAACCGAGTCTGCCCATTCAATAACAATAATATTGTTTTTATTAGACAGTGATTCTTCGAGTTCGGCTTTCATAATGCCAGGATTGTTTAAGCGGTAAAAATCGTAATGGATTAGTGTGCGATTATTCGGTAAGGCATATGATTTCGAGATTGTAAAACTTGGGCTGGTAATAGATTCTTTTAAACCGAGTCCGTTTGCGAAGCCACGTACGAAAGTAGTTTTGCCAGTGCCAACATCGCCAATGAGCTCAATGATAATTGGTAAATTAAAAGAATTAGAGTTGCTGAGTATTTTTTTCGCAAACTCTTTGCCGTACTCTATCATTTCTTGCTCTGACTTAATATTCATTGTATAATTATAACATGAATATCTATATTTCCGGTATTTCGGGTACTGGTATGGGTCCGTTGGCTTTGATGGCAAAGGCTGCAGGTCACAACGTATGTGGATCTGATTTGACTGCCGGTGCGATTAACGATGAATTAAAGGAAGCCGGCATTGAAATGAGCATCGGTGTGCAGGATGGTGCTTTTTTGAAATCAAAAATTGATGAAACTGATTGGTTTGTCTATACTTCGGCCTTGCCGGGAGACCATGCAGAACTTGTTATGGCTAAAGAGGTCGGTTTAAAATGTACAAAAAGAGACGATTTAACAGCGTTTTTAGTGGATGATTTAGGTTTAAAGATGGTGGCAGTGGCTGGAACGCATGGCAAAACTACTACGACATCGATGATTGTTTGGGCTTGTCAGCAGCTAAAAATCCCGGCAGCGTATTTGGTGGGTTCAACCTTAAGCTTTGCGAGGTCCGGTTCTTACAAAAAAGGAGACAAATTCTTTATCTACGAAGCAGATGAATATGATAAAAATTTTTTGAAGTATCATCCATGGCTTTCGATTATTCCGTTTCAATCATATGATCACCCAGATATTTACCCAACGCAAAAAGACTATAACGATGCTTTTTCGCAGTTTAGAAACCAAAGCGAAAAGGTGATTGACAGTGATAGTGAGTTATCGTTTAGTGCAGAAGAGTTCAAATTAGCTGGTGAAGCTCGAAGAAAGGATGCAGCACTTGCGGCTGAGGCGGTTTTAAAAATGATGTATCAGGATGCCACTGATTCAAAAATACATATAGATTTGAATTTTGTAGCTTTGATTGAAGTTTTAAATCAATTTCCTGGAGTAGGTAGAAGGTTCGAAAAATTGGCGAACGGAGTTTACAGTGACTATGCGCATCATCCGGAAGAAATCGCCGCAACAATTGAGTTGGCGCAGGAGGAGGCTAAGTTAACTGGTAAAAAAGGCGTTGTTGTAATATATGAACCACATCAGAACGTAAGGCAACATGAAGTGCGAAGTGGTTATAAGGACGCGTTTCAAAATGCCGATAAGGTTTACTGGTTGCCAACTTACCTTACGCGCGAAGATCCGAATTTAGAAGTTTTAACTAATGAAGAATTGTGTAAAGATATTGACAATGCAGAGCCTGTTAAAATGGATGATGAACTTTGGCAAAAAGCATTGCAAGATGAAAAAGATGGATACCTTGTTGTTTTAATGACGGCTGGCCCGGCTGATACATGGCTAAGGAGTAAGTTGTAATAATTGAATTAATCGGTGTGCTATAATAAAGATATGTGTTCGTCTTTGATGAAGAAGGTGGTGAAGTTGCTCGACCCAAAACTCGACAAGTATCGAGAAAAAAACAATGCTCCGAAACCGAAATATACACCAAAGACTGAAGAGGAATTCATCGATGTTCTAAGAAGAACTCCGAAATCGATTTTAGATGATAAGAGTCGCTCGCGAATTGCGGCGATTATGAACTTTGATTCGAGGACGGTTGGCGATATTATGGCACCAAAAGAAAAGATTATTTTTGTGAGTGCAAATGAAATATTGGGTCCATTAGTTTTAGATAAATTATATCGATCTGGGTATACTAATTTTCCGGTAGTAGACGAGAAAGAAAAGATTAAAGGTGTGATTCATACGGAAGCTTTAAACGCACTTGAAATAAAAAATACTGACAAGGCGGAAAAGTATATTGATAAGCAAGTACACTATTTGCAAGTCAGCGATTCGTTACCGAAGGTTGTGGAGGAAATTGAACGTACGAATGGTTATTATTTTTTGGTACAAAATGAAGATCACGATTTGGTTGGGTTTTTTACTGTACAGATGCTCCTTGACTATCTAACTAAGTAAAATTGTGGTATAATATGCTCCATGAGAATTACAAGCGATAAATTAGCTGATTATTTGGGAAAAACTGTAACTGTAGAGGGATGGGTCAACTCGAGGCGTGATCATGGCGGATTGATTTTTATAGATCTTCGCGATCATACCGGTATTATCCAGTTGGTAGTAACTCCGGAAACGGAAGAATCGTTTAAGTTAGCTGAATCGGTGAGAGATGAATATGTGCTAAAAGCAGTTGGCAAGATGCGAAATCGTGAGCCAGAACTTATTAATCCGAATATCCCGACTGGTAAAATCGAATTAGTTGTAAGTGAATTAACTCTTCTTAACCGTTCGGGGCCTTTGCCGGTAAATACGCATGATGATGGTGAAAAATCATCAGAAGAGTTAAGGCTTAAGTATCGTTTTCTTGATTTGCGTCGTCCGTCGATGCAAAAACTATTAAAAGAACGTGCCAGATATTATAGTTTTATGCGTGCTTACATGGAAAAACATGATTTTATCGAAGTGACTACCCCGATTCTTGCCAATTCGTCTCCGGAAGGAGCACGTGATTTCTTGGTGCCGTCAAGGCTGCATCCGGGCACTTTTTATGCTTTGCCGCAAGCGCCACAACAATTTAAACAATTATTGATGGTAGGTGGTGTGCCAAGATATTATCAGATTGCTCCGTGTTTTCGTGATGAAGATCCACGTGCTGATAGGTTGTATGGTGACTTTTATCAGTTAGATCTCGAGATGGCATTTGCCGATGATGGTGAAACTGTGCGTACTGAGGTTGAGCCATTATTGACTTCGCTTGTTAAGGAGTTTGCTGGCAAAAAACTGTTATCCGAAAAAATTCCACGCATTCCTTATACCGAATCGATGGAAAAATATGGTGTAGACAAACCAGACCTTCGTTATGGTATGGAGCTTACTGATTTGACAGACGTATTTAAAGATACCGATTTTAAGGTATTTAAGCAGCCGTGTGTGAAAGCGATTTGCGTAAAAGGTGGGGCAAAATTAACGCGTCGCGAGATTGATGAGTTTACTGAAAAAGCCCGCAAACTCGGAGCCGGTGGTCTTGCATATATATTATATAGTGATGGCGAGGCTAAATCTCCGATTTTGAAATTTATGACTGAAAAAGAAATTGATGGTGTTCGCGAGAAGATGGGTGCAAAGGATGGCGATGCGGTGTTCTTTGGTGCGGATACGCGTGATAAAGTAAACAAGGTTTTGGGGCAACTTCGTATTGCATTCGCTGATCACTTTGGGCTAAAAGATCCAAACATTTGTGCGCTTTGTTGGATTGTAGATTTTCCGTTCTATGAATGGGACGAGAAAAATCGTAAACTCGATTTTGGGCACAATCCATTTTCGATGCCAAAGGGTGGATTAAGTGCATTAGAAGGAGCAGAGACGAACGAAGACAAATTAGCGATTGTGGCTGATCAGTATGATATGGTGATGAATGGTTATGAGATTTGTTCTGGTGCTGTCCGTAACTATAATCCGGAAGTGATGTACAAGGTATTTAATATTCTTGGATATAACAAAGAGTATGTTGAGGCGAGATTTGGTGGTATGCTATCAGCCTTTAAGTTTGGTGCGCCACCGCACGCTGGGTGCGCATTTGGTATTGATAGAATCTTTATGGTTCTCGAAGATACAGATAACATTCGCGATATCGTAGCCTTCCCGAAGAATGGACAAGGCGTTGATTTAATGATGAACTCACCTTCAGTGGTTGATCAAATTCAGCTTGACGAAGCACATCTCGCAATTTTGTCGGACGAAGAATAATTTAAAGGGTGGAGTTTGCGACTGACTCCTGCCAGTGATATAATAATCACATGAAAAGCAGGAGTCAGTTTGTTTGCCAGCAATGTGGCGCTACTTATGCCAAATGGGTTGGGCAGTGCACAAATTGTAATTCTTGGAATTCTTTAGTTGAACAGGTAGTAGAATCGGTGGCCGGTAAAACGGCAATTGAAAAAGGCCGGGTGTCCGGCAAGAAATTGGATTTTGTAAAAATAAAGACAATTGTGCCAAGTGATGCAAAAGCGAGGCTAAAGACTGAGTTTGACGATTTGAACTTAGTATTGGGTGGAGGAATACTGATGGGTTCAGTATCACTTCTTGCTGGCCAGCCGGGGATTGGCAAATCGACACTTTTGATGCAGATTTGTGCAGAAGTTGCAAAGAAACATGATGTCTTGTATATTTCCGGTGAAGAGTCGGCCGGGCAGGTAAAACTGCGCGCTGAACGATTGGGTGCAAATTCGGATAAGTTAAATTTTGCGGCATCGACTTCAGGTAACGATATAGCCAAAACTATCGAAGAAGGTGGCTTTGATCTTGTAATTGTAGATTCGATTCAAACACTTGCGATGGAAGAAATATCATCGGCGCCGGGCACTGTTTCACAAGTAACCAATTGTGGTAATTTAATAATCCGTGCGGCAAAAGCAACCGATACTGCTGTCGTGATTGTCGGTCACGTAACAAAAGACGGAACGCTTGCTGGGCCAAAGGTGTTGGAGCACTTAGTAGATGTAGTATTGAATTTTGAGGGCGATAGATATGGTGGGTTTAAAACAGTAAGGGCGGTCAAAAACCGTTTTGGTTCTACTAATGAGGTAGCGATTTTTGAAATGATGGCAGGTGGGTTAAAAGAAGTAAAAAATCCTTCGGCGGCGTTACTTGCGGAACGCACCAACACGGATGGGTCAGTAATATTGGCAACCCTCGAAGGAAATAGGCCGATTTTGGTTGAAATACAGGCTCTTGCGACTAAGACAAATTACGGTTATCCGAAGCGTACAGCATCTGGATTTGATTTAAATAGATTAAACTTATTGATTGCAGTATTAGAAAGACGCACAAAACTAAAATTATCCGAAATGGATATTTTTGTGAATGTAGTAGGTGGAATGAAGATTAATGATTCGGC
>JAEEGL014820225.1_pt1 | contig 14398 bp, 12 predicted proteins | sample 9134231 | NCBI WGS metagenome assembly JAEEGL01 (sample SAMN16246548, study PRJNA631951) | gut metagenome | biome: gut microbiome; feature: rumen; material: fiber-attached | host: Bos | place: Iran: Karaj | collected 2018-10
GGCAAGTCCGACGCGGAGGTGATGCGCTTCTGCCAGTCCTTCATGACCGAACTCCAGCGCCACATCGGTCCCGACACGGACGTTCCTGCCGGCGACATCGGTGTCGGCGGCCGCGAAGTCGGTTTCATGTTCGGCCAGTACAAGCGTCTGCGTGACGAGTTCACCGGCACCCTGACCGGAAAGGGCCAGACCTGGGGAGGTTCCCTGATGCGTCCCGAGGCTACCGGTTACGGCGCCTGCTACTTCGCACAGGCAATGCTCGCCACCCGCGGCGAGACCTTCGAAGGCAAGACCGTGGTCATCTCCGGTTCCGGTAACGTGGCCCAGTATGCTGCACAGAAGGCGATGCGCCTGGGTGCGAAGGTCGTCACCCTGTCCGACTCCAACGGATTCGTCTATGATCCCGACGGACTGACCGAAGAGAAACTGAACTATGTGTTCAAGCTCAAGAACGTCATCCGCGGACGTATTAAAGAATATGTAAAGGAATATCCCAAGGCCCAGTACTTCGAGGGCAAGCGCCCTTGGAGCATCAAGTGCGATATCGCCATGCCTTGCGCCACCCAGAACGAACTGAACGCCGAGGAGGCGAAGATGCTGCTGGACAACGGTTGCTTCTGCGTCACCGAAGGTGCGAACATGCCTACGACCCCTGAGGCCATCGCCCTCTTCCAGAAGGCGAAGATCCTCTATTCCCCGGGCAAGGCGTCCAATGCCGGCGGCGTTGCGACTTCCGGTCTCGAAATGAGCCAGAACTCCATCCGTCAGAAGTGGACCGCCGAGGAGGTGGACAATATGCTGCACCGCATCATGAGCGATATTCACGACGCCTGCCTGAAGTACGGCACCGAGCCCGACGGCTACATCAACTACGTCAAGGGCGCCAACATCGCCGGCTTCATCAAGGTGGCCAACGCCATGATGGACCAGGGTCTGGTGTAAAATATCCGCAATGGAGGATTATTCTACATTGATGAACAGGAGAATTCGCCGAATTCTCCTTGTTTGTAATAATTATGACAGTTTCGTCCTGGAAGAGGACGGCAATATGGAGACGCTCATCGCCAATGAATACGCGGAGCTGAACCTGAGCAATCCTCCTTCCATCATCCGGGCGGAAACGACGGTGGAAGCGCTTGCCCTGCTGGAGGCGGGACAGCGCTTCGACCTTGTCATTACGATGTACAATGTAGGGGAACTGGACGTATTCTCCTTCTCCCGTAAGGCGAAGGCGCTGGATGCGTCCATGCCCATCGTCCTCCTGAGTGCTTTTTCCAAGGAATTCCGCAAGCAGGTTGCGGAAAGGGACCGTTCCTGCATCGATTACGTCTTTTGCTGGAACAACTCGACGGACCTGCTCATCGCCATCATCAAACTGCTCGAGGACTCGCTCAATGCGGAGCACGACATCCTCGAATGCGATGTCCAGGCCATTCTGCTGGTGGAAGATTCCATCCGCTATTATTCCTCCTACCTGCCTGCGCTCTATACCCTGATTTTCCATCAGAACAACTCCTCCATCAAAGACGCTTTGAATGAGCGTCAGCAAGTCATCCGCAAACGGTCGCGGCCCAAGGTCTTGATGGCCACCAACTACGACGATGCCCTTTCCCTCTATGAGCGGTACAAGGACAATCTGCTGGGGGTTATCTCCGACGTGGGCTTCGTCCTGCACAAGGGTGACAAGTCGGAGGACGAGAAAATCGATGCGGGCGTGGACCTGTGCCGGCGCATCAAGGCGGACAACCCCAAGATGCCCATCCTGATGCAGTCTTCGCAGGAAAGTATGAGCAGCGTAGCCGAGAAGTTGGGGGCAGGCTTCATCCTCAAATCCTCGAAATTGCTGATGATGGAACTTTCCGCCTATATCGAGCGGGAATTCTGCTTCGGCGATTTCGTGGTCTTCGACCGCAAGACCGGAGAAGAGAAGGACCGTGCGTCGAACCTCACCGACCTGGAGCGCATCGTCCGCAGCATGTCTGCAGCCGACCTGCAGAGCATCGCCAAGCATAACTACTTTTCCAAGTGGATGTTCGCGCGCGGACTCTTCGATCTCGGGCGCGAAATCAGCCAGATAGACATCGGCCCCAGCGGCGATATCGAAGCGGCCCGTCAGGCCTGCGCCGACTGCATCCACAACTATCGCATCAAGGAAGGGTCGGGCGCAGTGGCCAGTTTCCATTCGGACAGTTTCAACGACGCCATCTGGTTCTCCCGGCTCGGCAACGGGTCGATGGGCGGCAAGGGACGCGGCCTAGCGTTCCTCAACCATATCCTCCAGAAACACAATCTCTATTCCGAGTGGGAGGGTGTGCGCGTGCTGGTGCCGCGTACCCTGGTCGTGACGACCGAATACTTTGACAAGTTCATCCTCGCGAACGGTCTTCAGTACGTGATCGATTCCGACAGTTCCGACGAGGAAATCCTCTCCGAGTTCGTGGCTTCCACCCTTCCGCTGGATCTGGTGGAATCGCTGCGGACCTTTATCCGGATCGTGCACAAGCCGCTGGCCGTGCGTTCTTCATCGGTGCTGGAAGATTCTTATTATCAGCCGTTTGCGGGGGTCTATTCGACCTATATGATCCCGCATACGGAGAATGAGGACCAGGAACTGCGTTTGCTGACCAAGGCGATCAAGAGCGTCTATGCCAGCGTGTTCTTCTCCTCGTCCAAGGGGTATATCACCGCGAGCGGGAACGTGATTTCCGAAGAAAAGATGGGCATCATCATCGAGGAAGTCTGCGGTTCCGAAGAGGAAGGGCTTTATTTCCCGACGCTCTCCGGCGTGGCCCGTTCGCTGAATTTTTACCCGGTGGGCAATGAAAGGCCGGAAGACGGCATCGTCAAATTGGCTTACGGTCTGGGCAAGGCCGTGGTGGAAGGGGAGCAGGTGCTCCGCTTCTCGCCCAATTACCCGAAGCACGTAATCCAGACCTCGACGCCGGAGCTCGTGATGACGGAGACGCAGAAAGCGATGTTCGCGCTCAACCTCAGTCCCGAGCGTTTCAAGACCTCGGTGGACGATTCGGTCAACTTCGAGCGCATTCCCATTTCGGACTGCGGCCGTTTCGGTTCCTTCCGGAAGGTGGTTTCCACCTGGGACGAGGCCAACTGCCGCATCGTCGATTCTCCCTGGCCCGAAGGCCCGAAGTTCGTGACCTTTGCGCCGATGCTCAAGTTCGGCACATTCCCCATCGCTTCGATTACCCGTCGGCTGCTGGATATCATGCGCGAAGAGACGCGTTGCGACATCGAGATAGAATTTGCCGCTGAAGTTCCTTCGGACGGCTCCCCCGCGACCTTCAATGTGCTGCAGGTGCGTCCCATATCGACGGACAGCCGCCGTTCGGACGTGAATTGGAACAGTATCGATACGAAGGGAGCGCTGCTGACGGCGGAGAGTGCGTTGGGAACGGGCTGGATTCACGATGTGCAGGATGTGGTCTATCTGAAGAAGGAGAGTTTCGACCGCCTGCGTACCGTGGAGATGGCTGAAGAGATTTCCAAACTCAACGCGCAGTTCCGCGAGGCGGGGATCGGTTTCGCCCTGATCGGCTATGGCCGCTGGGGTTCCGCCATCCCTTCGCTCGGCGTGCCGGTGAAGTGGAGCGACATTTCCTCGGTCGAGGTGCTGGTGGAATGTTCCCTGGAAGATTTCCGCGTGGACCCGAGTCAGGGTACGCATTTCTTCCAGAACCTCACCTCTTTCAATGTGGGTTACATCAACGTGGACCCGTTTGCCCGGGACGGCGACAGTTTTGACTATGAGGCGCTGCAGGCTCTCCCGGCCGTATTTGAAACGAAGTATCTGCGGCACGTCCGCTTCGACAAGCCGCTGGAGATATGTATAGACGGACGCGAGAACCGCGCCGTGATCCTTAAATGATATGAAATTAATCATACCGGAAAACTATAAGAACCTTTTAGGAGGTATCGAGAATACGGAGAAGGCGATCAAGGCGGTGAAGGATATGTTCCAGAACAACCTTTCCGCACAACTCTCGCTTTTGCGGGTGACTGCGCCGATGATGGTGCTTTCCGGCACCGGTATCAACGATGACCTCAACGGGGTCGAGCGCCCCGTGCGTTTCCCCGTGAAGGAACTGGGGGACCGCAGTGCAGAGGTAGTGCATTCGCTGGCCAAGTGGAAGCGGATGAAACTCTCCGAGATGAAGTTGGCGCCCGGGCGCGGTATCTATACCGATATGAATGCGCTCCGTCCGGACGAGGAACTGGACAATATCCATTCCATCTATGTGGACCAGTGGGACTGGGAACGGGTGATCCGTCCGGAAGACCGCAACGAGGAATTCCTGCGCAAGATGGTGCGCCGCATTTATGAGGCCATCAAGGTGACGGAGAACAAGTTGTTCGTGGAGTTCCCGCAGATAGAGCCGCAACTTCCCGAGGAGATTTTCTTCATCAGCGCGCAGGAATTGCTGGACCGCTATCCCGGTATGAGCGCCAAGGAGCGCGAGGATGCAATTGCCCGCGAGAAGGGTGCCGTGTTCATCATCGGCATCGGCGGTGCGCTTTCGGACGGCCTTTCGCACGACGGCCGCGCCGCGGACTACGACGATTGGACGCTGAACGGCGACCTGCTGGTCTGGAATGCGGTGCTCGGGCACGCGTTTGAACTTTCGAGTATGGGCATCCGCGTCGATAAGGCGGCGCTGCTCCGGCAGTTGGAAGCCAAGGGCGAGATGGCCAAATGTGATTTGCTTTATCACCGTGCCTTGCTGGAGGGCCGTCTGCCGCAGACGATTGGCGGTGGAATCGGTCAGTCCCGCCTGTGTATGTTCCTGCTGCGCAAGGCGCACATCGGCGAGATTCAGAGCAGTATCTGGCCGGATGAGATGCGGGAAGCGTGTTCTAAAGCCGGAATTCTTTTAGTATAACCATATGTTTGTTTCAGTAAATACGGAACGGCCAGCCTGCAACAACGGATGCTTGTTGCTGCGCAACCCTATCCGGGTAAATGCATCCTTATGTTTTCGGCTGTCCGTTTATCCCGTATTTGCTGAAACGGATTAACCATTAAGGATTATGGAAAAAATCAAGGTGGCCATCGTTGGATATGGCAATATTGGACAGTTTGCATTGGAAGCGGTAGAGGCCGCTCCGGATATGGAATGTGTCGGCATCGTGCGCCGTGCGGGTGGTGCTGCCATTAAGGGATATAAGACCGTTTCCGACATAAAGGAACTCGGAAAGGTGGACGTCGCGATTCTGGCGACCCCGTCGCGTAAAGTGGAAGAGACGGCGCTGAAGTATCTTGCGCTGGGCATCAGCACGGTGGACAGTTTCGATATCCACACGAAGATTTATGACTTGCGCGAAACGCTGGGCAAGGCGGCTGTCGCCGGCGGTGCCGTCAGCGTCATTTCCGCAGGTTGGGATCCGGGCAGTGATTCCGTGGTCCGTGCGCTGATGCAGGCGATGGCCCCCTGTGGCGTGACCTATACCAATTTCGGTCCCGGACGCTCGATGGGGCATTCGGTGGCGGCAAAGGCCATAGACGGTGTCAAGGATGCGCTGAGTATGACGATTCCGCTCGGGACGGGTATCCATCGCCGGATGGTCTATGTCGAACTGGAGAAGGGTGCGGATTTCGCTGCCGTCGAAGCGGCAATCCACGCGGATCCGTATTTCGCTTCCGACGAGACGCACGTGATGCAGGTCAGTTCCATCGAGGCGCTCAATGATGTCGGCCACGGCGTGAACATGGTCCGCAAGGGCGTTTCCGGAGCGACGCACAATCAGCTTTTCAGCTTTGATATGAAGATCAATAATCCCGCGCTGACGGGGCAGGTGCTGGTCTGTGCGGCCCGTGCTGCCACGAAGCAGAAGGCGGGATGCTATACGATGATTGAAATCCCTGTGATCGATTATCTTGTAGGCAATCGGGAAGATTTGATCAGGCATCTTGTATAAATCTGATGCTGCAACGGTCACTTGTTGCTTCGCAACCCTATCCGGGTAAATGTGACCTTATGCAGCACCAGATTTATCATCTAACTGTTCTGAATTTATGCGACGGGTAGTAATTACGGGTATGGGCATCTGGTCCTGCCTCGGACAGACGCTGGACGAGGTGCGGGACGCTTTGTATGCCGGACGTTCCGGTATCGTGCTGGATCCGCTCCGCAAGGAGATGGGATTCCGTTCCGGCCTGACGGGGCTTGTGCCGACGCCCGAACTCAAAGGGGAGTTGCCGCGCGCCCAGCGGGTGTTTATGCCCCAGATGGCGCAGTATGCCTATTGTGCTACCCGTGACGCCTTGAAGATGGCGGGGCTGGAGCCGGAGTTTATCGCGGCGCACGAAGTGGGCCTTCTGTACGGAAACGACAGTACGGCCGAAGCCGTGCACCGTTCGGTGCAGACCATCATCGAGAAGAAGGATACGATGCTCTGCGGTTCCGGGGCCATTTTCCAGTCGATGAATTCGACGGTGACGATGAATCTCGGGGTGATTTTCCACCTGCGGGGTATCAATCTGACCATTTCCGGCGCCTGTGCCAGCGGTTCGCACGCCATCGGTCTGGGGGCGCTGCTGATTCGGGACGGGCTGCAGGACATCGTCGTCTGCGGCGGTGCGCAGGAAGTGAATCCTGAGGCGACCGGCTCTTTCGACGGTATCGCCGCCTTTTCTACCCGTGAGGATGCGCCTGCCGCTGCCAGCCGGCCCTTCGATGCCGGACGTGACGGTCTGGTGCCCGGAGGCGGTGCTGCGACGCTGGTGCTCGAAAGTTACGAGTCGGCCAAAAGCCGTGGGGCGACCATCCTTGCCGAGGTGCTGGGTTATGGCTTTTCCGGCAATGGCGAGCATATTTCCACGCCGAATGTGGACGGTCCGGTCCGGGCGCTCCGCGCGGCACTCTCCAGCGCTGGTTTGAAAGCCTCGGATATAGGCTATGTCAATGCCCACGCGACTTCTACCCTTGTGGGTGACAGCAATGAGGCCAAGGCGCTCTTTGAGGTCTTTGGCGAGCGCAGTGTCCCGGTGACCAGTACGAAGAGCCAGACCGGCCACGAAATGTGGATGGCGGGAGCCAGCGAGGTGGTGTACTCGATTCTGATGATGAAGGGGGGATTTATTGCACCGAACTTGAATTTCGAGACGCCGGACGAGGATTCTGCGCGGCTCTGGATTCCGGCGCAGCGCCTCGAGCGGAGCTTTGATATCTTTTTGTCCAATTCCTTTGGCTTCGGTGGCACCAATTCTGCCCTTGTTATTCGTAATGTTACTAAAGAATAACATTTTTGCTTCGTGCTATTGCAATAAGATTACCCTCTGCTCCCTGCTGCTACGCAGCCCTATCCGGGTAAATGGTCGCAGAGAGCAATCTCGTTGCAAATTATCGCACTCAGCAATTATCCATAATAGCTATGTCTAAATCTGCAGTTATCATCGGTGCCGGACTGGGCGGACTGGAATGCGGTATTTTGCTCTCGAAAGCAGGATACCGCGTTACGGTTTTGGAGAAGAATGCTGTGCCGGGAGGCTGTATTGCCGGTTATTGGCGGGACGGGGCGTATTACGATACCGGTTTCCATTATGCGGGCAGTATCGGTCAGGGACAGACGCTGGATGTGCTTTTGAAAGGCTTGGGGCTCGGGGATCTTCCCTGGCAGCCCTTGGAAGGGGAAGAAGTGCTCGTCCGCGGCCGCCGCTATTTCCTGCCTTTTGGTTTTGACGCTTACGCCGATGCGCTTTCGGCGGCTTTCCCGCACTGCCGGGAGGAATTGCGCCGCTATATCGTTTTCCTGCGCGAGGTCGTGCAGATGCCGCTGGCCCATTTTGGCGACGGGCGGGCGATGGTGCTTTTTGCCCGCAGTGCGAACGAATATCTCGAAGCGACGATCTCCGATCCGCTGCTGCGGGAGGTACTCTGCGCCGCATCGACGCGCCTGCCTTATGCACCGGAATTGCCGCTCTACAGTTTTGCGCAGATCAACGCTTCGTTCATTCAGGGCGCCGCGCGGCTGGAAGGCGGGGGAGAAACGCTGGTGCGTGCCCTGGTGCGTGCTTTGGAAGCCGATGGCGGCACCCTGCGCTGCAATGCCTCCGTACAGGCGCTCGAAGCGGAGAACGGCCGCATTTGCCGGGCTCTTCTTGCCGATGGCAGCCGGCTCGAAGCCGATCTCTTCGTTTCGGACATCCATCCCGCGCTGACAACGGCCTTGCTGCCGCCGCAGTCCCTTCGCCCCGCTTATCGCAAAAGAATCGCTTCGCTGCGGCAGACCGACGGTTTTACCGGCTACTCCCTGCGTTTCCGCAGAGGCGCGTTCCCGTATCCGAAGCGCAATTATTTCCTCCCGCCGGCGGGACTGTTCTTTGCCGTGCCTCCGGAGGGAGAATTTGCGCTGACCGCCGATATCCTCGTGCCCGGCACGCGGCCGGAGGAAGCGCAGCACTGGATTGCAGCTTTCGATGCGATGCTGCCGGGACTGGCCGCATCGGTGGAACAGATTAGCGTCAGTACGCCGAAGACCTGGGAGAATTATCTGGGAATGCCGCAGGGGAGTGCCTACGGCATCGCCAAGGACTATATGCATCCGCTTTCAACGGTGCTCAGCCCGCGCACGCCGCTGGAAAATTTGTTTTTGACGGGACAGAATCTTAACTTGCACGGCGTTTTAGGGGTTTCGATGACGGCGCTCTATACCTGCGCGGAAATCCTCGGAACGCAGTGGATTCAAAAGCAGTTTGGAAGATGAGATATGCGCTTGTTACCGGCGGAAGCCGCGGAATCGGTAGGGCTGTATGCCTGAAACTGGCCTCGCAGGGCTGGAATGTGCTGATTAATTATGCTTCGAACGCCGCCAAGGCGCAGGAGACGCTGGAAGGCGTGCTTGCCTATGGCGTGAAGGGAGAACTGCTTCCTTTCGACGTAACTGACGCAGCGGCCGTGAATGCAGCCATCGGCGGCTGGCAGGCGGCCCATCCGGACGACCTCATCTCCGTCTTGGTGAACAATGCCGGCGTCCGCAGCGATTCGCTGCTCATCTGGCTGGAGCCGGAAGCCTGGAGCAAGGTGCTTTCCACTACGCTCGACGGCTTTTACAATGTCACGCGGGCGGTGCTGCAGCCGATGCTTCTGGCCAAATCCGGCCGTATCATCAATATGGCGTCCCTCTCCGGCCTAAAAGGGCTCCCCGGGCAGGCGAATTACAGCGCGGCGAAGGGCGGGCTCATTGCCGCAACCAAGGCGCTCGCGCAGGAGGTGGCGCGCAAGAAGGTGACGGTGAATGCCGTCGCTCCTGGCTTTATCCGCACCGATATGGTGGAAGGGCTGGATGAGGCGGAACTGCGCAAGACGATTCCCGCGTCGCGCTTCGGCGAGCCTGAGGAAGTGGCGGCGCTCGTCGCCTTCCTCGCTTCCGACGAGGCCTCCTATATTACCGGAGAGTGTATCGGTATCGACGGGGGATTATATTAATATCCTGCAATCACAAATTCACTCCCAGCCAGACAAGATAGGCCGTTTCGGCAGCGAGCATCAGGGCCGCGTCGAAGCGGTCTACTTTATTGTTGCGGCCGGTCAGGGCGCTGAAGGCGACGAGCAGCATACTGAGCACCAGGATGCCCGCATCCACCCATTTGATGCCGGCGAAGGAGAGCGGCGTGATGCTGGCGGAAATCCCCAGAATCAGCAGGATATTGAAGACATTGGAGCCGAGGATGTTCCCCAGGGCCAGTTGCCCGCGCTTCTTGATGGCGGCGACGATGCAGGTGGCCAGTTCGGGCAGCGAGGTGCCTCCGGCCAGCAGGGTGACGGCGATGAATTTGTCGGACACGCCTACGGAATGGGCAAATCCCACGGCATTGTCCACGAAAAGCCGTCCGCCGACGGCGAGGGCAGCGAGTCCGCCTACCACCAGCAGAATGGCCATAAAGAGCGAGCGGGACTTGCCGGGCGCCTCTTCCGCATCGGCCTTGTCGGTCTTGAAACTCCAGAAGATATAGCCTGCGAAAAGCAGCAGGAAGACCAGTCCCTCGATGCGGCTCAGACTGCCGCCGGTCCAGCCCAGCCCCAGCATCAGCAGCGTGACGCCGAGCGTAACGGGAATGTCGCGCCGTATGTTCTGTGCCGATATCGCGATGGGGGTAATCAGCGCCGTGAGGCCGAGGATCAGCAGCACGTTCATTATGTTCGAGCCTACGACATTGCCTACGGAAATATCCGCATTGCCTTCAATCGCACCGGTGAGACTGACGACCAATTCGGGCATCGAGGTGCCGAAGCCGACGATGGTCAGGCCGATGACGAATTCGCTGACGCCGAAGCGGCGGGCGATGGCGGAAGCGCCGTCCACGAGGAAATCGGCGCCGAACACCACCAGCGCAAGCCCAAGGAAGATCAATAAAATGCTTACGGTCATTTCCGGCTCAATTGACAGACGTTTTCCACGTGCAGGGTGTGCGGGAACATATCGACGGGCTGCACGGCATCGATGCGGTAGTCCTGGGCGAAAAGCGCCAGGTCGCGGGCCTGCGAGGCCGGGTTGCAGCTGACATAGACGATGCGCGGCGGCGCGGCGGCCAGGATCACCTTCGCCACGTCAGGATGAATGCCGGCGCGCGGCGGGTCGAGGATGATGACATCCGGCTGCCCGTGCTCCGCGATGAACGCTTCCGTCAGCACGTCCTTCATATCGCCCGCAAAGAATTCGCAATTGTCGATGCCGTTTTCGGCGGCGCCGCGTTTCGCGTCTTCGATCGCCTCAGGCACATATTCTATGCCGATGACCTTCTTGCAGCGGCGGGCGACGAACTGGGCGATAGTGCCCGTTCCGGTGTACAGGTCATAGACGGTCTGGCTGCCGTCGAGTCCGGCGAATTCGCGCGCCACGCCGTACAGGCGCTCCGCCTGCCGCGTATTGGTCTGGTAGAAGGATTTCGGGCCGATGCGGAAGCGCAGGCCTTCCATCTCTTCGGTCAGGGTGGGCTCTCCGCGGAAAAGCAGGCACTCCTGGTCGGTGATGCTGTCGTTGCATTTGCGGTTGACCACGTAGTAGAGCGAACTGATCTGCGGGAAGGCCTCCGCGACGGCCGTCAGCATCGGCGCGATGAGCGGGCTTTCGTCCCCGAAGCAGACGATGAGCATCACCTGTCCCTTCCGGTTGTTGCGGATGAAGATGCCGCGCAGCAGCCCGTGGTTCTCCCGGATGTCGTAGAAAGGCATACCGTGGCGGATGGCGTAGTCCTTGATGAAGAGGCGGATGGCGTTGGAGGGTTCGGGCTGCAGGTAGCAGTGCCGTATGTCCAGCACCTTGTCGAAGAATTTCCCGACGTGGAAACCCAGGCCCAGCCGCTCCTCTTCGCCCAGGTTCTGCGGATATTCGTCCGCGAGTATCCATCGGCGGCAGGAGGCCGAAAATTCAAGTTTGTTACGGTATTCCGTGGTCTGCTCCGAAGGCAGGACAGGCTGGATCTCAGGGACTTCCAGATGTCCGATGCGTACCAGTTGGTCATACACCTGCCGGCGTTTGGCTTCGAGTTGGAGCGGATAGGGGAGCGGTTGCCAGCGACAGCCGCCACAGATGCCGAAGTGGCTGCAGAAGGGCTCCAGACGGTCCGGAGAGGGCTGTACGATGCGAAGGATCCGGCCTTCGAGATAGTTCTTTTTCTTCTTGAAGACGCGGATATCGACGATGTCGCCGGGAACCGCGAATTCCACGAAGACGACAGCGCCGCGACCTTCGTCGGCTTCGCCCATTTGTACGTGGGCGAGGGCTTTGCCTTCGGCCGCTATCGCCTCGATGGTCACATTATGGAGAATCAGTTCTTTCATAAAATCTTTCAAAGATACGAAGAGTTTGTTATATTTGTGAAAATTGACCACATATGTTAAGCAAAGAAGAACAGATCAGACGGTTTGAGACCGGTTTCCCCTGGTTGGATATTGTTGCGGCGGCGACGCCCGGGAAGGGAATCCAGGTGCTTTCCGAGGCGGAGGCCAAGGAGGCTGCCGCCTATTACGAGAAGGCTGCCGTGAAGGGAAAATGCAAGTTTGTCCCGGCTTCCGGGGCGGCTTCCCGTATGTTCAAGGATATGTTTGCCGGCCTGTCGGCGCTGGAGGCCGAGCCCTCCAAAGTCCTGCCGGAAGAGGCTCCTGCAGCACGTCTGGTGCGGGAACTGAAATCATTCGCCTTTTATGACAAGGCCCTTTTCGGTGAGCCTGCCGCGGATGCCGCGAAGCAGCGCGACGTACTGTCGAAACTCCTGACCGACAAGGGTCTGGGCTACGGCGCCAAGCCGAAGGGCGTGCTGAAGTTCCACCGCTATGCCTCCGGCGAAGTCCGTACCGCGATTGCCGAGCACCTGGTGGAAGCGCAGGAATATATGCGCAATGCCGACGGCAGCGCGACGCTGACGGTCACCATCTCTCCGGAGCACCGGCCGCTCTTCGATGAAGCGATTGCCGCGGTGCAGGCCGAATTCGAGCAGCGCTACGGCATAAAGTACAAGATCCGCTTTACCTGCCAGGACAAGGCGACGGATACGATTGCCGTCGATGAGAACAACCGGCCCTTCCTGAAGGCCGACGGCAGCGAACTCTACCGTCCCGCCGGTCACGGAGCGCTGATCTACAACCTTAATGAGATCGAAGAGGAACTGGTCTCCATCAAGAATATCGACAATGTTTCCTGCGAGCGCCTGCTGCCCGTCACCGCACTTTGGAAGAAGGTGCTGATGGGCAAGTGCCTGGCTCTGCGCGACCGTATTTTCGGCTATCTGCGTGCCCTGGATGCCGGTGCATCCGATGCGCTCTGCGCCGAGATACGCGCATTCCTTGCCGATGAACTCTGCGTAGAAGTGATGCCTGCGGCAGGGGAGTCGCTTGCCGATGCGCTTCGCCGCAAACTTGACCGTCCCATCCGCGTCTGCGGCATGGTGCGCAATCAGGGCGAACCCGGCGGCGGTCCCTTCATTATCCGTGCGGCGGACGGTTCCACTTCGCTCCAGATCTTGGAGAGCGTGCAGATCAAGGGCGGCGCCTGCAGCGGCACGCATTTCAATCCCGTGGACCTGGTCTGCTGCCTGCGTGATTATAAGGGAGGGAAGTTCGACCTGCTTCGTCACGTGGATCCCGAGACGGGTTTCATCAGTTCCAAGAGTTACGAAGGCCGTCCGCTCAAGGCGCTCGAACTGCCGGGACTCTGGAACGGCGCGATGAGCGACTGGAATACCCTGTTCGTGGAAGTGCCGCTTGATACTTTCAACCCCGTCAAGACGGTGCTGGATCTGCTCCGGCCCGCCCACCAGGCGTAAAAGTCGTTTTTAAAGATTGCTTACTGCGCCGTAATTTCCAGCGTAAGCGTTTGTTTGAGGCCGCCGTCCAGTGTGATGACGGCCTCAATGCACTGGGGAGTACGGCGGACAGCACGAGGGCTGCAAATTTCAGTAAGTACTTGTTCATCAGTCGGGGCCGTGTAGTGTTCGCTTGTGGTCATAGAAGCGCAAAGATAGGCAATTTTTGCGACACTTACTCCGTTTGAAGATCAATCAGATCAAAGAACATAAAGCGTGTCTTGAGGGGGAGGGGCATATGGCGATTTTCAGCTTCTTGTTCCTCAGAGGAATACAAGTACCGAAACTGGTTTTTCTCGTAATAGTGAAGAGCTCTATTGTTTGCTTTTGCATCCACAGCCAGCATCCGGCAGTCTGACAAATTGTCTTGATGGGTGGCAAAGCGTTTTAGTGTTGAAAGCAAGTCTGAACCTACGCCGAGGTTAGCAAAATTCTGGTTGACGCCCAACTTCCCAATAAGGATAGCCGGATATCGATTCATTTGCTTTACACGGGATATCCGAGCGTTTACTTTTTTCTTACGCGCATTGGGGAGATGATCAACGCGAACGCTATCGTTGGAGAGGGTAAATGCACAAATGATGTCAGAAGGTTTATCGTCCAGGACAAAGCAGTAGGTTTTCCCAAGCATGGCCTTATGGTGAAGTACGGAATCCTGACTAAAGAATTTGTCAAGACCCGGATCTCCGCAATGGAATGGGTTACAATCCGCTAAAAGCTCTTGTGTAAGAACTTTCAGGGTGCAGGAATCTGTGAGGAAGCCCATATCCTAATGCAACTGGGCTTTGGCGAGAATCTTTTCGAAATCTTCTTTTGAGATGCCGCAGGGCTGGGTGTGAGGGTTCTTTTCGGCAGCATCAGCCAGACGGATAAAGCGCTCGGCGGCTTTACCGGTCAGGATGGGAATGGGACGGATAGGCGTTTTCATAAATCTTACTCCTTATACTGTGCTGTCATCAGACAGCGCAAAATTAATAAAAATTATCATCGCCGCAAAACTATACAATGAAACAATGAATGCAAGGGGTAAGGCGCCTCCAACGTGCAGATTTTTACGTTTTATACACGTTTTTACGCAAA
>JAEEGL016093088.1_pt1 | contig 14398 bp, 15 predicted proteins | sample 9134231 | NCBI WGS metagenome assembly JAEEGL01 (sample SAMN16246548, study PRJNA631951) | gut metagenome | biome: gut microbiome; feature: rumen; material: fiber-attached | host: Bos | place: Iran: Karaj | collected 2018-10
GGGACGTAGATGTCGAGCTTTTCCTTGGAAACGTCAACTTCGATGTGCACAGTGTCTGATTTCATGCTATACTATCCTTGTCTGGAGGCTGAACCGGGAGACTTGACCGCTTCCCGAAACGCCTATACAACTGTTGAGCCTTTAGACGAAACGCGGCGGTGGGCTGAGCTGTCCCGGAGAGTTAGACCCTGGACCCCAAAGAGCCTCGCCGCCGCAGGCCCGTCCAGGAAAGGCCTTTCCGGGCGGGCCGTTCTGTTCGGATACTCGTCCGACTGAACAGCAGCATAGTTTACCATATTTCGATTAGACAAGACCTAAATTATCACAGACGCCGCCTTCTCGCGTATCACCTCTTTTTTATCCCATCTATCACGTTCGAAAGCCGGCGCAACAAATCGTCATATGTAAGTATGTCGATTATGCTGGCGTACTTCCTTCGAATGATTTCAAAGTCAAGTTTCTGTTTATTGTCAAAGTCATTGCTCCGCCCAAGAATGAGAATCCCCTTCGGATTAACAACGCTGATTTTAAGGTCTGGCAAGAGCCGCCCACGGCAGTGTTTGTTGATGTAATCTTCAAGCACATATCCGCCTTTCCTAAGATGATAAAGATATGACTCCATCTGCATTACAGTGCCCGACAAGGTGTGTCCTGGGTACTTGTTCCCACGATAGTTACCCCGCGAAAAGATATCTGCCGCATTGGGCTTCTTTATCTCAATAATGTCAATATGTCCGTCAGAATCTAAAAGGACGACATCCAGCTGTTTCTGAGCGTCCGATCCGTCTTCCTTCTTACATGGGATAGTCACTTTATACAACGCTTGGATATAGCGCGGATACAGAATGAGGATAAATTCCATGATCAGCTTACACCATTCATCCTCAGAGTAACCTAACGAGCCTTCTAAAAGCTCCTTCATTCGATTGCGAATATACTCATATTTCTGTATCTCAAACTCCTTGTACGCAGGAAACTTCTCGTTCTTGGCCTCGAAAACCGATCTAGCATCTTCTCTCTTCTTATTGAGATATCTCTCAAACCGCGTTTCAGCATCGCCCTTCACGTCGCAAAACTCTGATAATTGCCGTTCAATCTGGCACTCAACATAGAATCCTACCCAATATCTCGACGGCCACGTCTTACGCATATTTGCATATACAGACTCAGGAATGGCATCCTCACGCGCCCCGCCGATTATAATTGATTGGCCAATCTTCCCGTCTATCTTCTGCAATAACGGGACGCCCCCAACGCGAGAAAGGAAGAACGCCCCTGATAGCTTTACATCTTTATGTATTAAACAATCACACTTTAACCCCAACACGTCTTTGGCGATACGATAGTATTCCTCCTCACACATAACTCCAAGAAGAAACTCCCACGTGTAATCGACATCTGCTATATCATCAGCCATCCGCCTCTGCTGTCCGGTCTTCAGGACATGCGACATGGGGAAGCTAAACGCTCTTCCAATTGAAATCCGACCGTCGAGTGAACTTTTATACTGATCCCACAACCATCCGTCTCCATTGTGCGGAGTATACGAGAGGATCAGTCTTTGTCCGTCTTTTATAAACTCAAACGCAGCCAATTTCTCGCCCTCCTTAATTCCATCATTCGTTCCTCACAAGTACAACAATCGACGTCAACTCCGGAACATTACTCAAGGTCTTGAATGATCTGCACTTCTCGCGCGTCTAAGATTGCTCGTTATGCATACCTCTCAACAATCTCATTATAAACTGATTTCACTACCATCCCCATTGACATGACCACATGACGAATCATCTCCAGATGGCGACTGGGGGTCCGAATGGAGAGTGTTGCCACCGGCGGCGGTTTCCCGTAGACTACAGGAATCACGGAAAAACTTATGCGCCACGTCTCGAAGTGGAAGCACAGCTTTTCGCGTCTCGCGGGCGTTGTGCGGGCGTGCGCATGGCTGCGGCGCAACGTCGTGGAGCTGCTCGAATCCTTCTGTGCGAATGGGACAGCACGTGGTGGAATCCGCTTGGTGGATGTCGCCAGACCCCTGTATTTGCAGGCTTTCCTGCCGTTCGACGCCTGGCCAATGGGACTGCACGGGCCGAAAAGCCCGCCTTCTCGGGGCTTCCCGGCGACGCGATGAAAAACAGGGGTGCGAGAAATACATCGTCAATCTCAAGAACACTGGTTGCAGAACGAATTATCAGACATTATGAGCTCACTTCCATACGGAGTGGGATGGTAGTGAATGACAACATAATTCATTAATGCCCCCAGCACGTTTTAGTCCCGCGATTTACCACGTGATGCGATGTTGATCTTTCTGAACAACTCTCCTTTTACATCCAAGATGGATGACATATAGTTCAATTGTATTGCAGCGAATTCACCCTTCAAATCTGGGTGCAAAAGACTCCCCTGCATATAATCTGATGTATTAGAACTCACGAAATACACATCTTGCGAGAAACCATTCTTCCGAACCTTACTAATCAATGATATAGCTGAACCGCATATTTCACAATCACCAAAGGAATCCTTTCCTCTCTTAGCAGGCTTCATACTACTCATCTGCCTATTGCGCGCCCACGTCTGTGCATCATGACTAGATTCAACTATTATAGAATCCTCAAACACCTCGGCTATCTCATTCAATATTCCAGAATACACTTTTTCGACGCTATCAATATCGATTTGCATACTAGCGGCAAGACCAGCGATTCTGGGGAACCGATTGTATGCCATATAAGCCGCTAAAGCTGCATTCCACCTACCCGCCGGAGCTTTTAAAGCATTAACTTCCGCATTTACAAATTGACCTGGAGCATAGAATTCATTGACAACCTGCTTTGGCACAACTAAACAACACTCCCTTTCTCTCCTGCAAGAACATAGCCAATCCAGAACCAAGATGGATTTCTCCGCCCGTCCGGCCAATATCCCCCTGAAGATGTCGCCTAAAATGCACGTATCAATAATTAGCAGGGGCAAAGGCTCGCCCAGAATTGATGCTAAAGCAAACTCTTCGCTAACAGATTCTGGACGCATCATTTTTCTGCCAGTTTGAGTTTATTATCATATTCCTTCAGCAAATCAATTTCATCCTCGTACAGGCTCACCAATCGTGAGGCCCCCTCCTCGTCCCAAGCCAGCTCCTCTTTCAGGATTTTCTTCAAGGTTGCCGACTCCAATCTGGAACTTGTAGCGGTCGTATGAATGCAAATAACAAATTCATGCCAACGCGCAATATCAAGTGGATGCAAGCCGCCGCGATTAGCCATAGAAGAAAACGTCTCTAAATAACTCCAGGCTTTGGGCGGAAGCACATCACGACCAGAATAACTATCATTCGTTACAGTGCAATTCAACCCATGCAAAGAGGGTTGTATCACTTGATGAAACACCCTATCAAATATACTGTTATACTCCTCAATATTCAACTGTCTGACTCGGCATGGGACGATGTTGCTCAACCAAATCTGACCTTGGCGACCATCAAATACAAGTGTCACTAATGCCTCAGGCCTGGCCTCATAATCTAGCATCGAAATGCAAATAAACAGCTCATTCTTGAAGCAAAAATCATCTTTCATATTCTCCATGGCTTCGTTGTCTTGCTTCCATTCGCTGCGCTGCTGAGGAGATCGCAACACAGTAGAAACCCGGACAAAGAAACTCCTTGCCTCCATCTCAGAACAAATTATGTAAAGCTCTTTATACCTTTTCATAGCAACTTCCTCGTTTGTCACTTCAACGATTCCTTAGCTAATTCTTTCAACACCTGCTTCTTGATAAACTTCGCCGGATTGCCGCCGACGACAGTCCAGGGTTCGACATCATTCGTCACCACAGCTCCAGACATTGTAACAAGCTCTTCGTAGATCATCATATGGAGTGATCAGGAGTTGGAATGGACTTGGGCCTTGTGCATGTCTTCCTGGTATTTGCGCTGCTCTTCTGGGGACATTTTGTCGAAGCGGGAACGCTCGCGGCGGGCGAGGTCATTGATCGGCGTCATTCCAGTTTCAAACATCACGGCATAAGCGTCTTAATAGCGTCACGCAATAGCTCAACCCGAATCTCCGGAGTGCCGTCACGATAGCCCTTCAGATAAATCAACCGCCCACCATAACCTGTCCAAACCTCTCCCCCTCTACACGTTTCTACACGTTCTACACGGCTATCTCCCCCAGCTCCCTCTACACGCTCTACACGTTCTACACGGCTCAACTCCCCCACTCCGCCACTCACAACTCCTCCACTCTTCCCATCTACACGCTCTACACGGCTCAAACCCGCCTCCCATGCTGGGGCGCCGTCAGTGGTGATGACGCGCTTGCCGCGCTCGAGGGCTTCGGCGATGACAAGTCCGAAGTTATCGGAGAGTGTCGGAAGAACAAGCACATCACACCAGTCCCAGACTTTCTCGAGCTCCTCGCCAAAGGCGTTGGAAATTATTTTTAACCGTGTAGATCGTGTAGATCGTGTAGAATCTTGTATCTGCCTGACGGCAGCTTCGAGATACTCGACGCCCTTCAAGGGGTGGCGGCGGCCGAGGTAGAGGAGGTTGAGGTCTTTTTTGACAGGATTAACAGGATTTACAAGATTAAGATTGTTGAGTTTAAAGAACCGCTTGATGTCGGTGACTTCAATGGGTGGGCAGCGACGGCCAAGGTAGGCGCGTATCCAGTCGGCCTCCGCTTCGCAGGTCGCGACTAGCGTTTTGGCGCGGCGAAGACAGAAGCGCTCGATCGGTCCCACCAACCATTTCTTCCAGCCGTGATACCGAAGCCGCACCGGATCGTAACACGCTTCCGGCATCCAGCGCACGTTCCGACCCCACAACGCCGCCCACCAGAGGCAGGGCAACCATCCACAATGAATCCATACCTCGTCAGCGGATCGAAGTTGGCGGATCGAAGCCCACGTGCGGGATGAGACGGTGTGACCTTGCCGCTCCTGCTCACCCATAATGAGCCGAGCGATATTAGCAGCCCCGTTCCATTTCTCCCAGCCAGCACAAATGTGGAGAATATACATAAGTTATGAGTGGAGGAGTGGAGGAGCTAGAAGGCAATACACAGCCTTATAACCTCCCCATGTCTTGACTGAGCCCTAACTAAGCCCTGACTGAGCCCTGGCTCAAAAGGAATTTCTTATTCGTATTTCAGCAGTTCCAACACCAACTTAAATACCTGCGTTGCCGGATTCGCGGCATGCGGGGGCACGCCAGAAGCCATCACCTGTGCACTCCTTCGTGCCGCACGCTCAAGCGCGGCTGGAAGTCTGCTACGCAACAGCCCATATATTCCTTCCATGTTCTTTTGATAGCCTGCTGAAATACCAAGTTCTTCACGGAAATGCTTATCGAGCATATCCATGGCATCGTCTCTAGATATTGGACCTCCTGATATGTCTCGAAAATGCGCAAGATACCACACCTCAAACGCCTCGTTACTCCATGCAGCGTGCCAATAAGGCATTTTCTGTTTGGGGTCTGCCTTGGCATCCTCTTCGGCGATTGCCGCAATCGCATTGTCAAATCTGTCATTAGGAAAATCATCCTTGTCAAAGACAACCCATACATGATAGAAAGGCGGCAATCCCGACTCCTTCCGGATCTCTACTTCGTGCCTTGCTCGTTCAACAAGATGCTGCGTATTGTCCGCCGCACCAACTACCACAACCCTGTCTCCTTCGCCATTGCAGAGCACGTTGCGGAACTCGTCAAAGTATAATGGCTCAGTCTTCTCTCCCTCGCAAACAATAAGGAAATACCGTCTCGGCGGACGGCAGCCCTGCCTCCTAGTATCAGCCTCCGCAGTAGAAAAACCAAATTTACGACGCCCGATCATAATCCTCCTATGAATGGAATCGCGCCATACAACCCCTGCAAATAGTCCTTTTCGTATGAAGCATCGCTTCGTACACTCTTACCTTCTTTCTTGAATTCCGCAAGTGAATACAGTCTAGTCGCAAAAGAATTATTCCGCTCCGTGAAATATATCTCGTCACGTCGCAACAATGGCTCGTACTTCCCTTTTTGCGCATCGTACACCTTGTCGTTCAGAAGATTCGTGTCATGTGTATTGAATACCAACTGCGCATTGTTTGGATTTGACGCCTTTGAATTGAACAACCTTATGATCTGTCGCACAAGAATTGGATGCAGACGACAATCAAGCTCGTCAACCACCAACAATCCTCCCTTGTCCAAGATGTCAAGCATAGGACCTGCCAGGACAAAAGCTCTTTGCGTACCTGAAGAAGCAATTACGTCTAGGGCGAGTCCATCGTCGTAAATGCCGCCGCCAATACGTTTTGGACGAATCTTGACATTAAATCGACTTTGATTTCCACGCCAAGTTGTAAGACCCATTCTTGAGTCATCAAGCATCGATTCGACATCTATCAAACCTATAGTTGGGTCTGTCTTTTGCAGAAAGTCCAGAACCCTTTTCGCCCCATTGCTGGTTTTGCAAAATTCTGCAGTATAGTCGTACTGCATCCATTCTGCAGAATACATCGCCATATTCGCGAACACCGCACCAACAATCGTTGTCGCCTCAGGCACAGCCAAGTTGGCGCACGTCGAAAGGAACAAGGCATTCCCGCGCGTCTTCGTTATAACCGTTTTGTCAACCCCATCGAATGACTTTGAAACGCGAATTTCATCCTTCTCACCATCCCTGAAACGCACAAACAATTCCTTTTCGACAACTCTATCCATCGCCATGTCCTTGACAAACAACCACTCCTCTACGAAATCATGGAAAGTAGCCTTAAATCCATAGCGATAAACCATGTTACCTATCGAAAACAACATCTCAAATCCCGAAGGTTCCGGCACTTTACCACGATCGGCATACAAAAACGGTTGCACGGGAATCAAACTACCCACCTGCCCCCCAACAGACGATTGCCGAACCATGTTCATAAAGAAATGCATGGCCCTCAGCAGATTTGTCTTGCCGCTAGCATTTGCCCCATAAACCGCAATGGTCTTCAATGCTCGTTCGTCGGCAAAACGCGTTCCTGGGAATAAAGACACCGTGGCTTCATCTTGCCGCTCTTTACATGTCCTGACCGCCCGCAAATCAAGGGTCTGCGGTTCATTGAACGAACACATATTCGAGACTGTAAATTGCAGTATCATATCTTTTTTCCTACCTTGAGTGGCGCATATTGTACCATATTTTTCGCCGTCTTGTCAATGGTAAAGTGAAAAAATCACAATTCTACCCATTAGACACCTAAAGTGCGCCTTCTTAAATGCCATCAGTCGACTTTCGCCCAACCCGCGCAGATATGAAGGATCGTCACAAATTCACTCTCCAGCACATGCCGACGACTTCGACGTTGGAGGCGCCGAAGACTTCGTTGACGGCGCGGGTGACTCCGAAGCGAGGATTGGGATTGCCGTAGTCGTGACCACAGATCATCGTGATGCCTGCGGCTTTCGCCCATTCGCATTCGGCCTTTACGTCTTCGTAGCGATGGCTTGCATCGAAGAAGACCATGTCGATTTGACCTTTGACCTGCTTGCGCCAGTCTTCGGACGAACAGTTTACCAATTCCACCTTCGAGCCGCGCAAGATGCGGCGCGTAAACGCCTCGTGGACCTTGCTCGGCAAGCCAAAAGGATTCCAGCTAAAATTATCAACGGCAATCACACGTCCGTCTGTAACCTGCCGCGCAAGTTCACGCGCCGTCAAGCCAAAGAGCGTGCCGACCTCAACCACCGTCATGCCAGGGCTCTCGGTAGCCCACCTGCAAACGGCCTGCATCTCTTCTTCCGTCAAACCGCCAAGCGCGTCGAGCGATGTGTTGTCATCGGCGTAGAGATACGACAGCGTAGAAAACGCCGTCTTGGCCTCGCGCCAATGCCTTAAAAGTGTTATAAGCCGCTTAATCATATCACGGACTTCCCCTTGCATCTGCGAGTCTCAATCCAGGACTTCGCGTAACTGCCGTTAATTAACCTCGTAAGCCGAGCCATCATTGCGGCCGTCCTCATGTGGTTCAGGCCATATCGCTCATTGACATTATCTTGCTCTGCCGCCTGCTCTTGAGTCCAACGCCCCTCTTGTGCGCTACTCGTCTTGCTGCCTTCATGAATCCGGAATCCCCATGTGAAATCCGGGATCTTCTTGTACCAATACCCCATCTTTCTGAACCTGCACCACAAATCGACATCCATCGCATACTTCAGCGAAACGTCAAATCCCCCGGACTTCTCAAACAACGTCCGTCTAAAGAAACTGCTCGGCCCATATACTTGGACAGGCAGCCCGGCATAAGACAACCGCCATCCCCTGTCCCATGCGCACCACTTCGCACACCCCGACTTATCCATATACACCACATTCCCAGCAATCCAAGCAATCCTGTCAATCTTGTTAATCCTGTCTATAACCTTCTTCAGCGCACCCGGTAGAAGAACATCGTCTGCGTTTAGCCAGAACAACCACTCTCCCCTTGCCTTAGCGAACCCCTTATTCAACGCATCGCTCTGCCCGGAATCAGGCTCGACGTCGCCATCCTGCACAATCACCTCCAGCTCCTCACCCACACCCTGCGCTTCCAGAGACGCGAGCGACTCCTTGAAGAACGGCCTATCACCCTTCACAGGGATTATGCAGCTAAATATTGGCGTATTGTTGGACATGTGTAGGGGATGAGTTCTAGTTCAGAGTTCGAGTGCTAGAGCGGGCGGAAGTTTTCATTGAGTTTCTAACGTAGAGACGCAGAGTCGCAGAGTACGCAGAGGGGTGTTTAGCCGTGCAGAGGTGGAAAGGTTGAGAGATTCGGGCTTGCAGTACAAAACGCATCGATGTCGTAGTGGTCAAGTGATAATATAGGTAAGTCCCAATTATCACTTCAACTAGAGACAAAGTGATTCAATATCCTGCCAGTTAGCTGGCTTCTTAAGTGCCTGCGTTATTCTTATCATCTTTCCCATCTTTCCATAACATAACTACATCCAATGTTCCATTGTCTGGCTTGTTTTCTTCCTCTATTCGATCAATCTTCACAACGACAGGCATATCTACCAATTGACCCGCTACCACACAGACACCCCTAGATAGAATTGGCAGAGACTCCACCGACACCTTGTCAAGATAGGATATGGTATTGTTAACCTGTTCAATATCATGCTGATTAACTAGTCTATGAATGAAATAGTTATGCAGTTGCGAAATGATCGTAGATGATATATCCGATGGTCGCTGACTGGCTATAGTCATAAACACGCCAAACTTACGCCCCTCCTTGATAATCTCCTCGAATACTTCAAGCCTGTAATCCTTCCATTCTTCGCTTTCCCGCGTGGATTGATACGACAGAATATTATGTGCTTCGTCAACAATAATGTTCAGATGTCCCTTGTTCCTTCCAGCCGTCTTATGCTCGTTGTAGAGCTTATTTGAAATCAGCAATGGTATCCGTTTCTTAGTGTCCACATTAACGTCACTTAGATCTATGACAACGATATTGCTTTCACTCCAAAAATCGCCATCTTCCACAAATGACAAAACTTTATCAATATCCTTTTCTGCACTTTTCAGTTTATGAATTGCAGGAGCAATATGCTCATTCACCGCTCGGTTTTCCAGAACATCATATATAAGCCTCATGTACATAATATATATGAAGTTCGTCAATGGATTCGCTGAAAACCGGAATTCCCTAACCTTCTTCGCTATTGTCAACTGCTCAATTGCACCCGGCCTCTCACTAAGATTAATGAACTTCTCCGAAGCCGCAGCTGCATAATAGCACGCATTTTTTGCATGAAACCAAAAATCATTCTTAATACCCAAATCAACTTTTGTCTCTGGATCTAGATTTTTCGGAACAATATCCGCCACGTAATCAACAAGAAGATCACCCTTAACCTTGTCTGACATTGCTAAAATCTGCTTTATAAGGGCCAGCAAATAATTCTTGAACTTTAGTTCATCACAATTGATATTCTTGAATAAATCTATACTCCGCTTAATGAATGGCCGCTGAGTCTTTTCCGTTGCATTGGCGAAGATGCATAAGAGATTCAAGTCCAGTAGGTCATTTGCCGCCATCGGGATTCTATCCCCACCCTGCTCATTTCTTGTTGAAAGCTTATAGACCTTCTTACCCGCAACAATAGCGTTGTCCGTTGAGTACTCTCCATTGAAGTCAAAAAGCAAGAATCTTGAGTTGTCCTTAAACTGCCGACTTCCTGCGTAACGCACAAACAACTGCCTGTAAATCTTCGAAAGGGTATATGATTTACCACTTCCAGTATTTCCAAAAATCCCGATGTGACTTGAGAATAGTCGCCCAACGCCTATTTTAATAGGCACAAGCGGATCGGTTGACAATTCCCCTATCTTTATATAATCGTCATTTTTGTCTCCAAACGAATGTATCTTGTCAAACTCATCTTGAGTCATAAGGAAACATTCATTGTCAATCAGCGGCAATTCATTTACGCCCCTACAAAAATCCCCCCCGTCAAAATATCCAATCAATTTCACCACAAGCAAACGGCTAATCCTTTTCGAAGCATCGCTGTAATCTGCTTCCACAGGCACCTTATCTTCCACAATACTCTCTGTCTCTACTTTTCCAATGATAGACACAAAACCCTTTAATATTTTGACATAGCCCCCCACTGAAACGTTCTTTACCAGCGTTCCTTTGTAAATCAAGTGTGACGAGTTCTTATTCTTGTCCACACGTACTTTCACCGTGCGGCCATCCACGGAACAAACCACTCCAACCTTGAATACAGAGTTGTATGTCGCTATCTCGATATTATTTACCATAGACAACTATGTTATTCGAGATCAAATCAAATAAGTCATTAACAGTCTTGAAATCAAAATGAGTAACGGCGTCCACAAAATCCTGATACTCATTATCATCTTTACCACCATTCTGCTTTTTGAACTCCGTAGGTGTCAATATTTCTATATTGTTATTCGGACACACAGCCGGAATCCTCAAATTTGATCTTATATCCTCACCAGCATTGTCATCATAAGCAAAAACGACAATATGCAATGTTGGATTCGTGTTGGCCGCGCGTCGCGTAATATCCGCTATGTGCTCATCCGCAAACGAAAAGCCAAGGACCATCAGCAGAGTATTCTCCTTTTCCAGATTATTTGAATACTGTCGCATCAATTCATAGAAATGATGATCAATCACCGATTCTCTAAATTTCCGCTTTGTCGGATTAATCATAACAAGTTTGCCATACTGCTCTAAGAAAGGCGCAAACACATTCTTGTCAATCCCTCGTTTACTTTCTGCCTCCGAGATCATCTCATCTAAAGTCTTTTCTCGCACTTTGCCTGCAGCATCCGTCGTAGTAGTGCTTACAAAGTTATTAGCCGCTATGCCTGCAAGAGCATCTTTCACCGCCTTTACAGTAGGCAGACCAATGTCATTTTTTATTATATCACTCTCGTTTCTCCAGTTTATTGAACCATGTATTTTTATGAGATTGAACACTGGAATATCGGATACATTTTGGAAGTGCAAGCTAGTTTTGCTAAAAATTTTCTGGAAATTACCTTCATCATACACTTGCTCAATGCTTCCTTGAAATCCATCATTCAACTCTATCCCATGCCCTAATGCCGCTCGCTCTATCATCATATCCACATTTGTAGTGAACAAGTTTACCTGTTTCCCCACCAATCGGCTGTTTCGTTTGTTGATTAGGTCATTCCATGACGACAAGAATCTTCTGTATTCCTCTATCGTCGCTTCGTATTCAGACCCCGAAGGATTAGAATTGGGAAACATGACTGACTCAAAATACTGTTTCAGAATAGAAGCTTTTACTATGATGTATTCTAACTTTTCTCCATGCATTTGCAGTTTCTCGTTCAGCGCTGTCAACCACTTCTCAATATTGCCGAGTACTGCAAGGTATGGTCGCGACAATCCAGAGCCATACAAAAAATTGATGTTGGCAGATTGAATGTAATATTTCAGTGTTTCTATTCTCATAACTAGGTTCTATTCATATGGATTACAAAAGACATTTTCCATTTCATCATCTAACCAACATCGCTCCTTTCAGATGCTTCACTGCTTTTACCAATAATTCTCTGGTGAACATCTGTTCCTTTCGCCTACTCCATTTCTGCATCTCTTTTTCAAGCACATTAATTACATCCTCCTCTTTCTCCTGCCGCCAGCGCGCAAGGGCATCTACATGTTCCAGCAGATAGTCAACAGACGACAACAACTCCAAAGAATAATTACTGTAATATCCTCGCAAGAATGCCTTCGTCTTTTGGCAAATTTCTCCATACCGCGTTTCTACACTCTCCTTCAAAAACTTCTGTGCCACGCTTTCAGCATCATCAACTAACCAAATATAGTCGAATGGCTTGCTCGCCATTCCTCCCATGCCCTTGATATAGCTACCGTTCATTCGATAAAGCACATGGGCAATCTTTCCGCCTGAATACGGCCCGTAGTAGTATGGTTTAAAATCTATTTTGAACAAATCCTTTCCTCCAAATCGCTGCATGAAGTATATCAATTTCTCAGCCGCAAAGACAGAAGCGAACTCGCCGTTTGCTATCATGTCGCCAAACATCGTCAGCAACATAGCCCGAGCCGGAGTAAGTTTGCATCTCTCGCTCTTCATCCGTTCAATAATCATATTTGTCGGTTCATACAAGTAAATATCGCAATCCAAACCAATCAGCGCCTCCTCTATCATCATTTTCACACGCGCCCAGTCTAGTCCACCATTGCTAGAACCAAGAGGTGGTATGGCTATAGACTTGATGTGCCTTTGGGCGATCTCCTTTTTTAGAGCCGACAATCCACTTTCGATATACGAATACTCTGACGGCATCTTCCAATGAGCTTTAGTTGGGAAGTTCATGATAATCTTATGCCCTGAAATCAGATTATCATCTTCCGTCACCAATATCTCGCCGACATGAAAATTATTGTTCTTGCAGGCTTCCCGATAGACACGATAGTTCTCCGGGAATGTCTCGCGAAACTGTAAGGCTATGCCCTTGCCCATTACACCGACTGTATTGACGGTATTTACCAGCGCCTCTGCCGCACTCTCAAGAAGATTACCTTTGACATAATGTATCATGATTCCACCTCCTTAGAAGTAAAAGCCACGTTTAATAACAATCTGTTCCTGTGGGATGCCCATATCCATCAAATCCTGTTGAGCTTTATCGTTAAAAACAGCATATCCCCTTACAAATTTCACTGGCAAGTCGTTCTTCACCAACAGTTCAGCCTCTTTGCGACGCTTCAAATCTCTATCTGCTTCACTATTCCAGAATTTTGAAAAGACATCTTCGTACTTGATAATATTATCTATATGTTGCAACTTGTCCTTACCATAATACCGGGTAAGATTACTTATGGCATGTCCATCTGTAAAGACGCAATCAATGTCCGAATTTATTAAATCTTCTAATTTTATGACGCAATACACTATCTTCTCTGGTTCTATCTTCGACACCCCGTTATAACCATTTTGTATCACATACAGCATAGGCGAGCGCGGTCCAAAATAGAATGGAATATATTCGTTTAACTTGTAACCTTGGAAAGTTTCTTCTTCTCGAATTCTTATTATCTGCCGATCACCGATAGACACGAAATTAGGATTCCGCAATGGCGAATTAGCCCGCACAATTCCATATTGAGCAATGTGCTGAATGTTGTCAATATGCGTTATCCTAAATGCATACTCCAATTTTACCGACATATCACCTCGCCTCCTCTTTTTTACAGCAACTAACTACTACACCTAACCTATTTTTAGACTGCTAATCTCGCGATTCACTATCCACCAATACCAGTGGCCTTCCCCAAAATGCCAGCAGGAGGGCAGAAAGACAGTCGAAGAATCTGAATTTAAGGAAATAGCGAGAACAAAACAAACAACTGCACAGAAGTGCCGCAGAAGCTTGTTACATCTAATTCTCCTGCCCTCATTCGGACACCAACTAAATCCTCCATAATTTTCACCTGAATTTCAAGAAACCGGTATAATTACTCTTCTTAACATACTCTCGCTTCAGCCCATGAAGTCTATTCGTTAACGTCTGCTCATACACTTCATACAACTTTTCTGGAACGCATGGACCAAACATGTATGTCAACGATTCAAACGGCAACTGTTCACAGCCAATAAAAATATGTTTGACATCCGAAAGCTGATTAGCAACATTATTATCCTTGAGTTTTACGATTATACGAGTCTCTTTCTCATAGCTCCAGTCTATGCTTTTTATATAGCCAGTTATCGTTTTTGACTTCTCCAAATCTTTTATCCCTTTGGGTATTGCAACATAATTACCACCTACAACATATTGCGGCTTCTCAATTGGCTTCTCGCCTGTTACATTGCCACCGTATATCA
>JAEEGL016728065.1_pt1 | contig 14398 bp, 17 predicted proteins | sample 9134231 | NCBI WGS metagenome assembly JAEEGL01 (sample SAMN16246548, study PRJNA631951) | gut metagenome | biome: gut microbiome; feature: rumen; material: fiber-attached | host: Bos | place: Iran: Karaj | collected 2018-10
AAAGGAACACCTTGTCTTGTAGCTGTATATCAGGATGCTACAGGAAAGGCACTTGACCTTGCACTTGCATACGGTGCTGGTATCGGTGGTGCTCGTGCTGGTATTCTTGAGACAACATTTAGAACAGAGACAGAAACAGACCTCTTCGGTGAGCAGGCAGTTCTTTGCGGTGGTGTTTGTGCTCTTATGCAGGCTGGATTTGAGACACTTGTTGAAGCAGGCTACGATCCAAGAAATGCATACTTTGAGTGTATCCACGAAATGAAGCTTATCGTTGACCTTATTTACCAGTCAGGCTTTGCTGGAATGAGATATTCTATTTCTAATACAGCAGAATACGGTGATTATGTTACTGGACCTAAGATTATCACAGAGGATACAAAGAAGGCTATGAAGCAGATCTTAAGTGATATTCAGGATGGTACATTTGCTAAGGAATTCTTACTTGATATGTCTCCAGCAGGACGTCAGGTTCACTTCCAGGCTATGAGAAAGCTTGCATCTGAGCATCCTTCAGAGAAGGTCGGAGAAGAAATTCGTAAGTTATATTCTTGGAACAACGAAGATGACAAGTTTATAAACAACTAAGATAATAAAATGGGCCACCCGTAGCTTCCAGGATTTGAAAGTAGCGGGTGGCGTTTTTTATGCGTCGCGGAAGTTTTTATTTCGGAAGAATTTATATAGATGAGATGAAATTTTGATTTCTGTGTAAACATCAGCATATTCTCTTGGAGAGTATTCGGTGATGTAGTTAACGGGGAAGGATTTAGTCATTCCTCTGGATTTACATAAATCAACAGCCTTGTTATATGCGATTGCGGCAGTGGCCTCATCATTATATCTTCCTACAATAAAATCTCCATTTAAATGAATCTTTGCAGCATAGACGGTTTTTCCTTTTTTGGTTTCTTTATAAACTCCATGATACTTATTTACTACGATGATGTTAGAGTAGCGGAAATCGGTATCATCACCATTAGCAAACATATAGTCTTTGCCTTTTATGCTGTATGGTTTGATTCCGTAGCGGCTTAGAATGTTGTATTGCATGCCATAGTCGCTAACAAACATATGATTTCCACGATTTTGAATCTTGTGACTTGAATAGTAGAACAAATCGTCATTATCGAATTTTAAAACAGTAGATTTATCCAGGTAATATAAAAAATAGTTTTTTTGCAGATAAATTGGTGTTTTTATATAGATATGATTATCTCTTAAATTTATTAGGGTAACGCATTTTTCGAAAGCCAGATTTTGAATTTTGGATTGACAGTTAAGTATGGAAAGCTTTTTATCTTTCAGAATTACCCAAGCCTCGTCGTAGGCATTTGCACATTCAGCTTCAGAAGAGAAGCTGCCAATGCTTATATGCTTTCCATTATATGTAATGTTACCTCTATAATAGGTACTACCATCTTTTTTTGTAGTTTTATAAACCCCTGGTTCCATAAACTCCTCCTTTGATTATCACAATTATTATTTTACACAATTGCGAAAGGGAAAGTTTTAAAATTCAGTGAAATAAAAGGATACATTGTATGAACTTTAATATTGAAAATAACACAAAGAAAGCTTTTTTATCAGGCGCCGTTGACGGATTTCCAATAGGACTTGGATATTTTGCAGTATCCTTTTCGCTTGGTATATTTGCAAAGCAGGTGGGCTGTGGAGCAATAGCCGGAATAATCAATTCCTTCCTTAATCATGCCAGTGCAGGAGAGTATGCAGTATATTCAATGATTGGAATTGGTGCATCCTATATAGAAATGGCGGTTATGACATTAATTGTAAATGCCAGATATTTACTTATGTCTACCGCATTAAGTCAACGAATTCACCCAGATACTCCTATGATTCATAGAATTGGAATAGGCTTTCATGTGACAGACGAGCTATTTGCCATATCCTTAAACAGGCCAGGCTACATTAATCCAATTTACTGCTACGGTGCTTTTTTGGTTGCGGTTATCGGCTGGTGCGCTGGAACTGCTACTGGAATTATAGCAGGAGGAATTTTACCAGGAAGATTAGTCAGTGCCTTGTCTGTTGCTTTATATGGAATGTTTTTAGCCTGCATTATGCCAGAGGCAAGACGACATAAGCTTGTAGGAGTTCTTATCATAATAAGCTTTGTTTTAAGCTATATTGCAAATGAAGCAGCTATATTTGCCAAGGTATCAAGCGGTACAAAAACCATTATTCTTACCGTAGTAATAGCATCCGTTGCAGCCATTATATTCCCACATCCGGAGGTAGAAGATGACGACTAATCCTTATATTTACATATTTGTTGCGGCAATAGTTAGTACGGTTATCAGAGTTTTGCCAGTTACAGTATTTAGAAAGCCTATCAAAAATAGATTTATAAGGTCTTTTCTTTATTATGTTCCATATGTCACCCTGGCTGTCATGACATTTCCTGCTATCATTCATGCTACTCAAAGCAAAATATCAGGAATTCTTGCCCTGGTAGTAGGAAGCGTTGCAGCATGGTTTAATTTGAGCCTGTTTAAAGTTGCCTGCATCTGCTGTGGTGTAGTTTTTATTGCAGAATTAGTACTTTGTTAGCATTATTTTTATAAGATTTTTTAATTGCATAAAATCAAATTCGTATATATAATTGTGACGATATGATTTTTAATTGGAGGAAAACATCATGATTAAAGTTGGAATTTTAGGTTATGGCAATTTAGGACGTGGTGTTGAGGCTGCTGTCACAAAAAGCGATGACATGGAGCTTGTTGCTATTTATACAAGAAGAGATCCAAAAACAGTTACAGTAAAGACTAATACTACAGTTAAATCTACAGCTGATTTGGATACTGGTAAGGAAGATATTGATGTACTTGTTATCTGTGGTGGTAGTGCAACAGATTTACCTGAGATGACACCAAAGTACGCTAAGCTTTACAATGTTATCGATTCATTTGATACACATGCAAGAATCCCAGAGCACTTTGCAAACGTAGATAATGCTTCAAAGGCTGCTGGTAAAATCGGTCTTATCTCATGTGGATGGGATCCAGGAATGTTCTCATTAAACCGTCTTTATGCTACATCTATTTTACCAGATGGTCAGGCATATACATTCTGGGGGAAGGGCGTTAGCCAGGGTCACTCAGATGCAATCCGTCGTATTGAAGGTGTTGTTGATGCAAGACAGTACACAGTACCAGTAGAGGATGCTTTAAGAAGAGTTAGAAATGGTGAGAATCCAGAGCTTTCAACTAGAGAAAAGCATACTAGAGAGTGCTACGTTGTTGTAGAAGAGGGCGCTGATAAGGCACGTATCGAAAAGGAAATCAAAGAAATGCCAAACTATTTCTCTGATTACGATACAACAGTAAACTTTATTTCAGAAGAAGAGCTTAAGAAGAACCACAGTGGCTTACCACATGGTGGAAGCGTAATATATACTGGTGAAACAGGCTTTGATGGAAATAAGCATGTTATTGAATACAGCTTAAATCTTGACTCAAATCCAGAGTTCACAGGTGCAGTTCTTACTGCTTATGCAAGAGCAATTGACCGCCTTAACAAAGAGGGTGTGACAGGTGCTAAAACAGTATTTGATATTGCTCCAGCATACTTATCACCTGTTTCTGCTGATGAGCTTAGAGCACACTTCTTATAATCTAATTTATATTAAATAAATATTTGTAAAATTAGTTGCTAACATAGGCTTTAAAGGTTTATAATCTTTAAAGTCTATATTTATGTGCATTTTTATCGGGAGGTTGCGAATTGCTAGAAAAATTAGAGAAGAAATTCGGTAAATACGCCATTAATAATCTTATTGTTTATTTGTTAGCAGGCTATGCTATCGGATATTTATTACAGTTTGGACAACGATTTACAGGGATTCCATACATTAACTATCTTACATTGGAGCCTTATTATATATTACGTGGACAGGTTTGGAGACTCATATCTTGGGTCATCATTCCACCAGATACAAGCATAATTTGGGCACTGATTATGTTTATGCTTTATTATCAGCTTGGTTCTGTGCTAGAACAAACCTGGGGTGCCTTCAGATTTAATGTTTACATCTTTGGCGGTATGCTGTTTACCGTGCTTGGTGCATTTGTTGTGTTTGCACTTTATGGAGGCGCTATACCAGTAGGTATTATTGGTGCCACTACCAGTACCTACTACATTAATTTGTCAATATTTCTTGCATTTTCTACTTGTTTTCCAGATATGCAGGTTATGTTATATTTCATCATTCCTATTAAGATGAAATGGATGTCTATTTTTTACTTAGTGGTTATTGGATACTCAGTAGTTAACGCTATTATTGCAGGGGCATTCTATGCTGCAGTACCAATCATCGCATCATTACTTAATTTCTTTATCTTCTTTATGATGACTAGAAATATGAGTAGATTCAATCCAAAGGACATTCACAGACGTGCTGAGTTTAAGCGTGCGGCTACACCACCTCGTACTCAGTACAGAGATGGCACACCTATTGCCAGACACAGATGCGCTGTTTGCGGACGAACAGAGATTACCAATCCAGAGCTGGAATTCAGATTTTGTAGCAAGTGTAATGGCAATTATGAATATTGCTCAGACCATTTGTTTACGCATACACATATACACTAGATTTAAGATTTTAAGAGGGGACACCCTCATCAGTCAGCAAAAGCTGACAGCTTCTCCCAAAGGGAGAAGCCTATAGAAACACGAAGGGATTGTATAAAAATGAGTGAAGAAGTAGTTAGCAAAAATTTTATTGAACTTGAAATTGACAAGGATTTAAAGGAGGGCGTATACGATCATGTATGTACACGTTTCCCACCTGAGCCAAATGGTTATTTGCACATTGGTCATGCTAAGTCAATTATCTTAAATTATGGTCTTGCTAAGAAGTATAATGGCGAGTTCCACATGAGATTCGATGACACTAATCCTACAAAGGAAAAGGTGGAGTTCGTTGATTCTATAAAGGCTGATATTAAGTGGCTTGGAGCCGATTGGGGCGATCATCTTTATTTCGCATCTAATTATTTTGATAGAATGTACGAGGTTGCTGTTGATTTAATTAAGAAAGGCTTAGCGTATGTTTCAGACCTTTCTGCAGAGGAAATGAGAGAGTACCGTGGTGACTTCGAGCACCCAGGAAAGGATGACCCAAACAGAAATCGTTCAATCGAAGAAAACCTTCAGATGTTCGAAGATATGAAGGCTGGTAAGTACGAGGATGGAAGTCATACACTTCGTGCAAAGATTGATATGGCATCGCCTAACATCAACATGCGTGATCCAATCCTTTACAGAGTTGCTCACATGACACACCACAATACAGGTGATAAGTGGTGCATTTACCCTATGTACGATTTCGCTCATCCACTTGAGGATGCGTTCGAAAATATTACACATTCTATTTGTACACTAGAGTTTGAGGATCATAGACCTCTTTATGATTGGGTAGTTAAGGCAGCAGGCTTTGCTAATCCACCACGTCAAATAGAGTTTGCTAAGATGTACCTTACAAACGTTGTTACAGGTAAGCGTTACATCAAAAAGCTTGTTGAGGATGGAGTTGTAGATGGATGGGATGACCCACGTCTTGTTTCAATCGCAGCATTACGTCGTCGTGGTTTTACACCAGAATCTATCAGAAAGTTCGTTGAGCTTTCAGGCGTATCAAAGGCTAATTCTTCATCTGACTATGCTATGCTTGAGTATTGCATTAGAGAAGACCTTAAGACAAGCAGAAGCCGTGTAATGGCTGTTCTTGATCCAGTAAAGCTTGTTATTGATAACTATGAAAGCGATGATGTTGAGTGGCTTGATGCTCCTAATAACCTTGAGAACCCTGAGCTTGGTAGCCGTCAGGTTCCATTTGGTAAGGAGCTCTATATCGATAGAGAAGATTTCATGATTGAGCCACCTAAGAAATACTTCAGATTATATCCTGGAAACGAAGTTCGTCTTATGAATGCATACTTCGTTACATGTACATCATACGAAACAGATGAAAATGGCAAGGTAACATGCATCCACTGTACATACGACCCAGCTACAAAGGGTGGAGATGCTCCAGATGGCCGTAAGGTAAAGGGAACAATCCACTGGGTAGCAGCTAAAACTGCTCTTAAGGCAGAGGTCCGCCTCTACGAAAATATTGTGGATGAGGAAAAAGGAGTGTATAATGAAGATGGTAGTTTGAATCTTAATCCAAATTCACTTACAGTTCTTAAGGATTGTCTTGTAGAGCCTTCATTAAAGGGTGCAAAGGCTTATGATAGCTTCCAATTTGTAAGACAGGGATTTTTCTGCGTAGATGCTAAGGATTCTAAAGAGGATGCATTAGTATTTAACAGAATTGTTTCTTTAAAGAGTTCTTTCAAATTACCAACAAATAACTAATAACTCATCAATAGTGATCTACAGAAAAGGATTGCAGCATGAATTTATTATCGGGAATGGAAAAATTTGGTTTCTCCATGGATGGAGAGCTAGACATTTTGGCTGATGAAAAGCCAAAGAAAGAGGCCGCTGCCGCTCAAAAGGCAGCTCCTGTAGTGAAGCAGGAAAAGGATTTTATTATTGATAAGAAGGTTCGTTGTCCAGTTTGTGACAAGGAATTTCCTATCAAGGCTGTGCTTGCCACAAAGCTTAAAAGATTAGAGCCTGACTTTGATTTGCGCCCTAATTATGAGCATGTTGATAAATGTAAATATGACTTCATGTCATGCCCATATTGTGGTTATTCAGCCCTTGATACAACTTTTTCAAAGATTGATACAGCCCGCGTAAAGCTTATTAGAGCAGAGTTTTGCCCTAGCTTTAAGCCACAGAAGGAAGAGCTTGCTGAAACCTATTCATACGAATATGCAGTAGAAAAGTTCAAGCTGGCTCTTATCTGCACCATGAAAAAACGTGCAAAGATGTCTGAAAAGGCTTATGTTTGCCTTAAGATTGCCTGGCTTCGCCGTGCACAGCTTAAGGAATTAGAAGGCAACAAAGAGGCTGACCCAAAGGTTGTAGAAATGCTTCAAAAGGAATACGATGGCTTCTACGCCCAGGCTTACGAAGGATTCATGAAAGCAATTTCTCAGGAAACACCACCATATTGTGGAATGGCTTCTGAGGCGGTAGAATTTATGCTGGCAAACATGTCGGTATATTATAAAAAATACGATGCAGCTATGAAAATCATTGCAAGACTGATTCAATCAGCTAGCACATCCCGAAAGCTCAAGGATAAATGTGTCGAGCTTAAGGAAAAGATTGTTGCAGAACAAGGTGAATAGATTTTTACGAACTGCCAATAGGTGGAAATTCCTACGTGGCAGTTCTTTTTTGAGGTTAATATGAATTGGATTAAATATTCTATAAATACAACTACAGATGCAGAGGATTTCGTTAGTGCAATGCTTATGGAATGTGGCATTGTCTCAATAGAAATCGATAATAACGTACCAGTTTCAGGTGAGAAGCAGGGTGGAGAATTTAAAGAGCTTCAGCCAGATTTACCAACAGATGATGGTACATCAAAGGTTTGCTTTTATCTTGGAGATGATGAAGATCACGAATCACTTCTTTCACAGGTTAAGGCAGGTCTTTTAGAGCTTAAAGAAACAATGGATATAGGAGAGGGCACAATCGATACTTCTGTTACAAAGCAGGAGGATTGGATTAACAACTGGAAGCAGTTCTTCAAGTCCTTCTATATCGATGATATCCTTATTAAGCCTACATGGGAGGAAATCGCACCAGAGGATAAGGGTAAGATTTTTGTTGAAATCGACCCAGGAGTTAGCTTTGGTACTGGTAAGCACGAGACAACTCAGCTATGCATTCGTCAGCTTAAGAAATACGCTAAGGCTGGTGATGAAATCTTAGATATTGGTTGTGGAAGCGGTATCCTTTCTATCATCGCAAACAAACTATTAGATGGTAAATGCCATTTAGTAGGAACAGATATAGATGAAGACTGTATCGAATCTACCTATGAGAATTTTGAGGTAAATGGTATTCCTAAATCAGCTGGAGATTTCTATGTTGGAAATCTTACAGAGGATAAGGATTTACAGGACAAGGTTGGTTACGAAAAATACGATATAGTAGTTGCAAATATTCTTGCAGATATTATAATCGGTATGGCACCAGCTATATATCCTACACTTAAGAAGGATGCTTATTTTATCTCATCTGGAATCATTGATTTCAAGGAAAATGAGGTTAAGGAAGCACTTGAAGCTGTAGGACTTACTATTGTAGAAATTAATCATCAGGGAGAGTGGGTGAACATCACCGCTCGTAAATAGGCTATGCAACAGATATTTGTAAATGATAATCCAATTGATAATAGCTTTGTTATAACAGGTGATGATATGCATCACCTTGTTAGGGTGGTTCGTCTTAAGCGTGGAGAGGTAATACGTGTTTCCACAGCTGCAGGCTCTAATTTCCTATGTGAAGTTAGTGATATTACGGATAAGGAGCTTATCGCAACAGTAAAAGAAGAGGTGCCATCTACTGAGCTTTCCAACAAAATCTATCTTTTCCAGGCCTTGCCAAAGGGTGACAAAATGGAAACTATAATAGAAAAATGTGTCGAGCTTGGTGTCTATGAAATCATTCCAGTTGAAATGAAAAACTGTATTGTTAAGCTGGATGATAAAAAGAAAAAGTCAAAGCTTACAAGATATCAGACTGTGGCTGCTACAGCGGCAAAGCAGTCGAAGCGTTCAATCATTCCTCAGGTTCATGATTTTATGACCTACAAGGAAGCTTTCGAATATGCTAAGAGTTTGGATATTAATCTGCTTCCATACGAAAGCAAAAATGGCATGAAGGATACCTTTGATGTTTTGGATTCCATAAAGCAGGGCCAAAGCATTGGTGTATTTATCGGGCCAGAGGGCGGTTTTGACCAGTCTGAAATTGATTTAGTAAAAGATAGCTGCAGTATTATTTCTCTTGGTAGAAGAATACTTAGAACTGAAACTGCCGCTATTTGTACACTTTCTATGTTGATGCTTAAATGTGAGGTTTAAATGATTTACTTTGATAATTCAGCTACCACCAGATGCTCTGATGGTGCTATGGAAATAATGCAGGAATGTTTGCAGGAAAACTTTGGTAATCCTTCATCACTTCATAAAATGGGATATAGAGGTAAGGATTATCTTAAAGAATCTAGAGAAATAATTGCAGGAATCCTTAAATGTCAGCCTAAGGAAATATATTTTACCAGCGGCGGTACAGAAGGAAATAACTTAGCCATCCGCGGAGCTGCAGAGGCTAAAAAGCGTCTTGGCAAGCACATTATCACTACAAAGATTGAACACGCCAGCGTTCTTAATCCTGTAAAGGCTCTTGAAAAGGAAGGCTTTGAGGTAACTTATCTTGGTACAGATGAATATGGAGTTGTCTCTTTAGACGAGCTTAAAGCTGCATTAAGAGAAGATACCATTTTAGTATCAATGATGATGGTAAACAACGAAATCGGAAGCCTTCAGCCAGTAGCAGAGGCTTGCAAAATCGTTAAGAAGGCAAATCCAGATATCATTTTCCATACAGATTGTATTCAGGCATTTGGAAAAATGACAATTATTCCAAAGAAGCTTGGCATTGATATTCTTACAGTTAGTGGACATAAGATTCATGGACCTAAGGGTTCTGGATTTATATATATTAAAGACAAGGTTAGAGTGGTTCCTCAGATTTTAGGCGGAGGACACGAAAGTGGTATGCGTTCTGGTACAGAAAATGTTCCAGCTATTGCAGCCCTTGGCGTAGCCGCAAAGGAAGCCTACGATAATCTTGACAACAACAGGGAGCATTTGTATGCTTTAAAAGCCAGATTAATAGAAGGCATTGAAACAATAGAAGGTGTTCAGGTTAACGGTCACACTGGAGAGGACAGTGCACCACAGATTGTCAGCGTTTCTATTAAAGGCAACAGAACAAGAGCACAGGTTATGCTCAACGCTTTACAGGACGGATACGATATTTTTGTTTCTGCAGGCTCAGCATGTTCTTCAAACAAGCCTGCTATCAGCGAGACTCTTAAATCTATCGGTCTTGAAAAGGATTTATTAGAGAGAACAATAAGGTTTAGCTTTTGCCCAGAGAATACCTTTGAAGAGGTAGACGCAGCAATTGCAGCCCTTAAAGATTTAGTACCAAAGATGGTTTTATAGTTAAAGGAAGGTAATATGACATATCAGGCATTTTTGATTAAGTATTCAGAAATCGGCGTAAAAGGTAAGAACCGTTATGTGTTTGAGGATGCATTAGTACGTCAGATTAAAAGAGCCCTTGATTCAGTTGAAGGGCATTTCGTTGTTAAGAAGCAGAGCGGAAGAATCTTTGTTTCTGTTGATGGTGAGTATGATTATGATGATGCAGTAGATGCTTTACAGCATGTATTTGGTATCAGCGCAATCTGTCCTACAGTAGTTGTCCCTGATGAAGGCTTTGATAAGCTTGCAGAGGCAGTTGTTAAGTATGTTGATGAAGAATTCGAGGATAAAAATTTCTCATTTAAGGTATTTGGACGTCGTGCTAACAAACAGTATCCAATGACATCTATGGAGGTTGCTGCAGAGGTTGGAGCAAGACTTCTTGATGCATTCCCAGAAATGAGAGTAGATGTACATAATCCAGATAGAATCATTTACGTTGAGGTAAGAGAGAACATTGCTATTTATTCTACAGAAATCCCAGGACCACACGGTATGCCTGTTGGTACAGCTGGTAAGGCAATGCTTCTTCTCTCAGGTGGTATTGATTCACCAGTTGCTGGTTATATGATTTCAAAGCGTGGTGTTACACTTTCAGCTACATATTTCCATGCACCACCTTATACTTCAGAGCAGGCTAAGCAGAAGGTTGTTGACCTTGCAAAGCTTGTTGCAAAGTACTCAGGACCAATCGATTTACATATTGTAAACTTTACTGATATTCAATTATATATTTATCAGCAGTGTGCTCATGAGGAGCTTACTATCATTATGCGTCGTTACATGATGCGTCTTGCTGAATATTTCGCTAAGCAAAACGATTGTATCGGACTTGTTACAGGCGAATCAATTGGACAGGTAGCCAGCCAGACAATGCAGTCTCTTAACTGTACAAACGCTGTTTGCTCACTTCCAGTTTACAGACCACTTATCGCTTTTGATAAGCAGGATATTGTAGATATTTCAGAAAAGATTGATACATACGAGACATCTATTTTACCATACGAGGATTGCTGTACTATATTCGTAGCTAAGCATCCTGTTACAAAGCCAAAGCTTGAGGCTATTGAAAAGCACGAACATTTATTAGATGAGAAGATAGATGAGCTTATGCAGGCAGCAATAGACAGTGTAGAAATTATAAAGGTAAGATAAAAAAATATGAGCTTTGCTATTAAGCAAAGCTCATAAATATTTACTAGATATAAAAGATTAAACGATGTAATCCTTTAATGTTGACATTACGTCTTCTGCATCACCCTCGGCATGTACTGTAAGGTCGATAGGCTTTGATAAATCAAGTGAGAAAATACCCATGATTGACTTAGCATCGATTACATAACGTCCGCTAACAAGATCAAAATCATAGTCGAACTGACTGATTGTATTAACAAATGACTTTACCTTGTCAATTGAGTTAAGAGAAATTTGAACTGTTTTCATTCTGCTTGCCTCCTCCAAAGATTTTGTATGGTTTAATACTAAAGCAATGGTATGTAAAAGTCAACAAACTCTTTGTTTTTTCGATATTTTTAGTGATTAATAGAAAGGTTTTAAATACATGAAAAAGGCTGCTTTACACAACCTTGGCTGCAAGGTTAATGCATACGAAACAGAGGCTATGGAAGAGCTTCTTAAAAAGGATGGCTTCACTATAGTGGACTTTAACGAGGAAGCTGATGTTTATGTAATAAATACATGCTCAGTGACGAATATCGCCGATAGAAAATCTCGCCAGATGATTCATAAATGTAAAAAGCTTAATCCAGATGCCTGTGTAGTAGCTACTGGCTGCTATGTTCAAAATTTCGGCAAGGATATTGCTGATGAATTAGGCGCAGATATTATTCTTGGAAATAACAAAAAGAACGACTTAGTTATTAAGGTTCACGAATATTTTGATAAGCTTGATAAAAATGATGGTCCTATTTTGGATTATTTTGATATAAATGATGGCAACGTTGATTACGAGGATATGCTTATTGAAAAGGATTCAGAGCATACCAGAGCATTCGTTAAGGTTCAGGATGGCTGCAATCAGTTCTGTAGCTATTGTATTATTCCATTTGCCAGAGGTCGTATCAGAAGCCGTGACATCGATGACGTCGTGGAGGAAATCACTGGTCTTGCAAAGAATGGCTACAAGGAAATGGTTATCACCGGAATTCATTTGAGTTCCTACGGTAGCGGCACTGACTATACCTTGGCTGATTTGCTTGAGGCAGTTCAAAAGATTGATGGCGTGGAGCGTATACGTCTTGGTTCCCTTGAGCCACAGATTGTCACAGAGGATTTTGCAAAGCGAGTTTCAGCTTTAAGCAAGATGTGCCCTCATTTCCATTTATCGCTTCAGTCAGGTTGTGATACTGTTCTTAAGAGAATGAACAGAAAATACACAATTAAAGAGTATACTAAGGGTGTTGAAATTCTTAGAAAGTATTTTCAGGATCCAGCAATTACCACTGATATCATTGTGGGCTTCCCAGGTGAAACAGAAGAAGAGTATGAAATCACTGAAGACTACGTTAGAGAGATTGCCTTCTATGAACTTCACGTATTTGCGTATTCAAAGCGTGCAGGCACTAAGGCAGCTACTATGCCTGGACAGATTACCAATGCTGTTAAGAAGGAAAGAAGTGCCAGATTAATCGCTACTGGTAATGAGAGTACTTTGGAATATCGCAAGAATCATATAGGTCAGACACTTGATGTTCTCTTTGAAGAAAAGGCGGTTGTTGATGGTACGGAATGCTTCATCGGCTTCTCAAAGGAGTACATTAAATGCGCAGTTCCTACCAGTGAAAATCAGGACTTTACCAATACGATTTCTATGGTGAAAGCTGTTGATTTATCAAAGGATGGACAGTATATGATTGTTGAAATTTAGGTATTTGTATATTACAATATTATATACATTGGTTACCGTATTGTGTTTTTAGGTAAGAGACGAGGTTATTATGGCAGATTTAAGTAACACACAATATTTTAAGGTTCAAAAGGAGAATCCTGTTGGCGTCAAGGAGGTGCTTGAACAGGTTTATAGCGCACTATCAGAAAAAGGGTATAATCCAGTGAATCAGATTGTGGGATATATTATGTCTGGCGATCCTACTTATATTACTAGCCACCGTAATGCCAGAAGTCTAATTATGAAAGTTGAACGTGATGAGCTCGTTGAGGAGCTTCTTAAGGAATATATAGCTAGTGAGAGCTGGAGTAAATAATGAGCAGGATTCTTGGTCTTGATTATGGGACAAAAACAGTAGGGGTCGCGATAAGTGACCCTTTACTTTTGACTGCACAGGAACTTGAAACCATTGTACGCCAGCGACCAAATGCACTTCGTCACACCCTTGTGCGCATCAAGGAAATTTGTGATGAATATCAGGTTGAAAAAATAATTCTTGGTTACCCCCGCAACATGGATGACAGCGAGGGCTTTCGTTGTGAGGAAACCTTGGAATTTAAAAAGCTTTTAGAGAAGCGTGTGGATATTCCAATTGAGCTTGTGGATGAACGACTTACCACAATGTACGCCGATGAGATTCTTGAGGAATCTGGTGTGGCAAAAAAGGACCGCAAAAAGGTCATCGACCAAATCGCAGCAGCGATTATTTTACAGGATTATTTGGATAATTATAGGAGTTAAGAATGGATAAGATTATTTTTACTGGTGATGATGGTGAGGATATCGAGTTTTTTGTTTTAGAGGAGACAGAGGTATCTGGAAATAAATATCTTCTTGTTTGTGACAGCGAAGATGAATCAGAAGATGCAGAGGCTACTATTTTAAAAGAGATTTCATCTGAGGATGATGAGGTGGTTTACGAGTTCGTTGAGGATGACAATGAATTTGAAGCAGTAGCAAAATTATTTGATGAATTAGTTGGCGACGAAGCTGACATTGATTATTAAGATTATTTTTTATTTGAAATAGGAGGTTTATTTTTTGAAAAAGAAAACTGAACAGACAGCTGAAAGGCTGAAGATTATTCCACTTGGAGGTCTTGAGCAAATCGGCATGAATATTACTGCTTTCGAGTATGGAGACAGTATTATTGTGGTGGATTGCGGACTTTCATGTCCTGAGGACTATATGCTGGGCGTAGATCGGGTTAGTCCAGATGTTTCATAGCTGAATGACAATCAGGACAAGCTTAAGGGATTTTTCATCACCCATGGTC
>JAEEGL017271432.1_pt1 | contig 14398 bp, 1 predicted proteins | sample 9134231 | NCBI WGS metagenome assembly JAEEGL01 (sample SAMN16246548, study PRJNA631951) | gut metagenome | biome: gut microbiome; feature: rumen; material: fiber-attached | host: Bos | place: Iran: Karaj | collected 2018-10
AGGAATTGCACTTTTTCAGTCGCACACATTGCGGATAGGCGGCACATTTTTTGCAATTTTCTTCGACCGGACGGTATTCTTTCCAGGACTTCACTTTGTCATCATCGAAGTTGTCACTATAAATACTCCCTACATATTCGCTATCACCGAAATGCTCGCAGCGCCCTATATGTCCATCAGGCTGAATAACCTCAGAATTGGGATCATCGGCCATACATGAATTCAAAGTCAATACACGCTTCAGACGCTTTTTTTCACGTATGCCAAAAGATTCAAGTCTATCATTCAGTTCTTTATGAATCGAAAGCGCCTGCTCAGTGGTGTCAAAATGTTTTATTTTACCAATATATTCAATGAGCAAACCGGCACGTGCATTAAAACCATTTTTTCCTGCATAACGCAACCCTAGCTCATCTGCGAGTTCAAACTGCGTTTTAGCATTAGTGGCATCCATATTCAGGTTGACAGTTACTTCGATTCCATGATCAAGCAATTTGTCAATATTAGAAAGAACTCTTTGATAAGCACTGCCATCGCGATAGACAAATGCTTTTGTCCGATTGTAGACTTCTTCCGTACCGTCAATGGTAACAAGCACATTCTGCAGATTCCACAATTGTTTTGCTTTATTGATCATTTCGGAATCAAAAAGGTATGCATTGGAAACTATTTTCGATTCATATTCCACGCCGTTGCGACGCAATGATCCGCAAATAATATCGATCGCCCTGGCATTGACGAGAGGTTCGCCTCCAAACCAGCGGAACGTAACTTTTTTGCCGTTTGCATTTTTTATCATGTGTGACGCAACATCTTCTGCAATCTGTTCAGACATAGAAAAACGCCGCTGCCCTTTTTCAAAACAATAGAAGCAGCGTGCATTGCAGTCGGTCGTAGTGAATACTATATAATGGCTGATTCCTTTTTTTTCGCGTAACATTAAACGGGCAACAGATTTGATTTGCTCGCAATGTTTGATTTCATCAAATTCCCGAGGCACAAGGAACCAGCGCTTGATAAGCAAATCATATACAGGGCTGTCTTCTGCCCATACATTCTGATTCTGCTCATCAATCAATAAAAGCTCCCCGGTCAGGGTGTTGTAAAGCAGTATACCATCCTGACAGGGCGCTTCCAGGCAAAAAAAAGATTTACGATACCTTTTTTTTGGAAAAATCCGTTGCTCTCCGGCAATTTTCCAAATGGTATCGATTGGGCTTTGTATTGGTTTCACAAGATACCTCCCTTTCGGGAAAGCGGCAGGCAGTATATCCCACCTGCCGCTTAGATCTAGCGTTCGAACTTATTGTCCGTCATCGCCATATGTACAATCATCATCTTCTGTTTCCGCATTCTGGCAACCGCTGGCAGTAATAATGTCTTCAGTGCCTAATACGATGATCTCGTACTCAGGATACTCAAATTCTTTCATATTGGTCTCCTTTCTTTAAATACTACTTTTCTTATTCTTCAGGCCAAAGCGCTCTCGCAGCATTTCCGTATGCCACGAATGCTTTAACCAGATTCTGAAGTGTTGTGTCGCTACTGTTCCACTTGCTCCTAGCATAGGTATAAGGTGAATAATCCATCGCAATCAACTCGCTGCCGTCAGCAGTTGTTATTGTGATCGTATAGATCTTATCCAAATCGAAAGCTCTTAGTCCCTTGACGAGGAACGAGTACCGCCCGTCGGGTTCCTCTTTGATTGCAGAAACCTCTCTCGTTTCGCCCTTGTTGTCAACACAACTGATCGTTAACCCAGCAACATCACCCGTCAAATAAACTTTAATCGAGGTTTGCGTCCCAAGTACAACCGCCGTATTGATCTTTGTAATGCTCGAAATACTGCCTGTTACTTTAGTAGCATATTCAGTACCAGGTCTGTCTGCATTGAGAGTAAAGTCAGGGTTGGTATCAGCATTGACCAGATTTTCAATGAACGTGTTGTATTCAACAAATTCACCGGTCTCATCGTCAATGTAAGACTTCCCATTGAAGTACTGCTGTGCAGCCGCGCCGTAATCCAGACCCGCTTTGCAAAGAGCAACAAGTTCTTGGTCCTTTTCGTTCGTGCTATTCTTCAGCCTGTTTATAGTATTGTGGAAATAGGTCGAAGCGGAGTAATCAAAGGATGCGACCACAGCATCATTGTTATGGAGTAACTTGATCGCAATATTTTCTCCCATCTGGTAAGCGAAGATATCCGGCAGAACAACTCTGTAGCGTCCCTGAGAATCCTGCTCTGCAGGAAGTGCGAGTTCTCCTATACGGCCGTCTTCAAATTCATATGTCACTTTGTAGTACTGTGCCTGAGCAGGCCCGCCTATACCGCTGATGTACAGGTTAACATTCAAGTTCTCCGCTAATGTCAATGTCGCGGTAATCCTCAGGTTAACCTTAGTCACTTCATAGATACCTTCAGTCTCAGTCTCATCCCAAATGTAAGTCTCAGGAAGCGTCAGCGTATTGCCTTCCGCTCTGATGTGACGATCAGCTGTTCCTGCGGTTCCTTCCTTCTCGTCAACGAATACCTGGATTCCGGAGTTGGCGTTAATGACAACATCCTTCCAGATCATAACATCCTGGTCAACATTTACGTAGCGACTGGAGATACCATAGTAACCGTTGAACGTACCACCGTTGATAGTGTAGTTTCCTGCGGAAGCCGCGTAGATCGGTGCGCAGAAGTAACTCCACCCATCATCAGCAGAAGGTGCAGCGTTTGCAGTGTAAGTGCCACCGTAGACCGTGATAGTCGCAGGAGCTGTAGTGTTGTTAGTGCCGATTGCAGCAAAGTGTGAGGTAATCGTCGGGCCATTGCCGTCAGCAGTGCCAAACACCGCAGTGCCGCCGTTTAATACGTACACACCGTACATACCGTCAGCGCCAGAACCTGTAGCTGTAAGCGTACCATTCTCAATTATCAGCTTGCCGCCGTCAACAACAATCAGCGATTTTCCATCGAAGTCCTGACCGGTTGCAGGTCCGGTGATTTTTCCGTTGCCTGTGACCGTCAGGTCGCCTGTGGATGTTACTTTGAACAGTACAGGTGCAGCAGAGTTTACTTCTTTGCCATTTAGATCGATCGTGATTCTCTTGTCAACCGTAATGCTCTCGGTAGTCGTATCCTTCAGAAGAACAACTGTGTCGCCTGTCTGTGCATCAGCAACTGCCTCGGCAAGTGTTGCGTAATAGGTACTGCCTATTCTCGCTACTGCATCAGCCCAAGCAGCTTTAAGCGTAATGGCTTCAGTCACAGGAGCGCTGAAGTCGAATGCTTCGCCGTTCAAAGTCCAACCAGCGAAGATGTAACCGTCCTTGGTAGGGTCAGCAGGTTTCTCAGCCTTTCCGCCGTGGTCAACTGTCTGCGTGTAGAGCGTGCTCTCACCGTCAACGAATTTCACTTCGTACTGGTTCAGCGTGTACACCGCAACAAGTTCAACGTCAGCGGTAACGATGCTTGTGAAGTCATACTGTACACCGCCCTTAGCCCAGTATGCGAAGGTGTAGCCTTCCTTGACCGGATCCGTTGCCGGCTTGGTCGCTGTGCCAAGGTAATCAACTGTCTGAGTGAACGTGTCTGCTCCGTTGTCAGGATCAAACGTCACTGTGAACTGTTTGATGGTCCAGTGAGCCTTGAGAATGATCTCTTCGGTCACAGGTGTTGTGAAGTCATAAGCTTCAGTAGCTTCACCCAGGAACCAGCCTGCGAAGTCGTAGCCGGTCTTTGTGAAAGTTTTCGTAGGAGCAGCAACCGCAGTGTTATAATCTACTTCGACCTTTTCCGGATCGTCGCCGTTAGCCGGGTAGAACCAGACTGTGATCTTGTTGGCTTCCCAAACCGCCGTGAGGGTGATGTCGCCAGTTACAGCAGCATCGAAGTCATAGTCTGCTTCGCCAAGCTTCCAGCCTTTGAAAGTATAGCCTTCCTTGGTCGAATCAGCAGGCTTCGTAGCTTTCTCACCATCAGCAACCGTCTGAGCCGGGATCGCAGTAGTGTCGCCGTCAACGTCGAAGGTCACGGTGTACAGCTTCGTCCACTTAGCAGTGAGTTTAACATCTGCGGTGATCTCAGTGTCGAAGTCGAACGCTTCGGTTGCGTCTTTCTCGAACCAGCCATCAAATCTGTAGCCTTCCTTAGTAGGATCAGCAGGTTTCTCGACATTGTCGCCCTTCACGACATCAACTGTCGTAACGTCAGTGTCGTCGTCCTTGTTGTCCGCGTCAAAGGTCACGGTCACGAGTTTAGCCACTTCGTAGACGCCCTCGGTCTCCGTGGGTATCCAGGTGTAACCTTCAGGGATCGTGCGGCTGTTGCCATCCGCTCTTACGTGTTTGTCAATATTGCCATCGCTGCCGACCTGTCCGTCAACGAATACCTGGATGCCGGAATTCGCGTTCATCGTCACGCCCGCCTTGATCATAACATCCTGATCGACATTCTCGTAACGAGTAGAGATGCCGTAGTAGCCGTTGAACGTACCGCCGTTGATGTTGTACTCGCCTGCGGAGGCCGCGTAGATCGGTGCGCAGAAGTAGCTCCACCAGTCACTGCTTGTCGGGGCAGCGTTCGCTGTGTATGTACCGCCGTTGACCGTTATGGCCGCAGGAGCGGTGGTGTTGTTAGTACCGATCGCCGCAAAGTGAGAGGTGATCGTCGGGCCGCCTTCAGAGGTTCCGAACACAGCCTCGCCGCCGTCAAGTACGTACACGCCGTACATTCCGTCAGCGCCACTGCCGGAAGCAGTAAGCGTACCGTTCTCATAGGTGAGTTTTCCGTTGACCGAGATGATAACTCGTCCGTCAAGGGCCGCACCGTTTTCAGGTCCGATGATCGTGCCGTTGCCGGTGATCGTCAGGTCGCCGTTTGACTCGATGTCGAACAACGCTTTGTAATCAGCCTTAGATACCGTAGTAGCATAGGTGATCTTCTTACCGTTCATGTCAAGGGTCACAGTCTTGTTGACCGCGATGCCTTCGGTAACAGTGATATCCTTCAGCAGTACAATCGTGTCGCCGTTCTCAGCTGCCTCGAACGCTTCTGCGAGAGTAGCGTACAGAGTGTCGCCGATCTTGGCTACAGCTTCGGTCCATGTCGCGACCAGCGTGATGTCACCGGTCACAGGAGCGCTGAAGTCGTAAGCTTCGCCGTTCAGCGTCCAGCCCGCGAAGATAGCTCCGTCCTTAGTAGGATCAGCAGGCTTCACAGCCTTCTCACCTGCAGGAATCGTCTGCGCTTCAGGAGCGGCAATACCGTCCTCGGTCACAAAGGTGACCTTCACTGCGTTAACGATATGGTAGTAGTCATCATCCTGTTTAACTGTCGTGCAGAGCTTACCCTCCACAACATACTTGGAATCGACATATTCGGAGTAGCGTCCGTCAGATATTTCGATGGCGCTTCCTTCTACATTGTCAACTGCCACTGAACCAGTGTACGTACCGGCGTTAACAATAAGCTTACCGCCGTCTTCTACGAACAGCGCTTTGTCAGTAGCTTTGACAACTGTGTCATCGCCTGTGACAGTTACGGTGTTGAAGTCTGCCTCGATACCGATTCCGTTGACGTCGACGTCAACATCCTTAATTGTGACATTGCCGCTGCTCCAGGAAACTATTCCAATTCCGGGATAAGAAAGGCTGGAGCCCATTCCTCTTACGGTCACGCCTTCGATCGTGCCGGAGCCGCCTCTGATCTCGATTCCCTGCTGGAAGTGGTCAGGACCTTCGCCCTTGTTCTCGGCGTTGCCGTTAATGGTGCCGCCGGTGATCGAGAAGGTTCCGCCATTGATGCAGATCGCCTGACGGTTGAATTTGTTGATATCAACATTTTCAAGAGTCAATGTTCCCGTGTAATCAGTAGAGGTAAGAACCGGTACCATACCGAACTTATTGACGTAGTCCGAATCACCGAATTGAGTCATTTCAAGATCTTTAATGGTAACTTTTCCGCCCTTGATATAGAAGCCGTGGACGTTGCTGTCAGTAACTGCATCCATGCCAGCGACGTTGGCCACATCATATTCGGCAAGACCTTTTACGGTATATCCGTGGCCGTCAATGGTCAGGTTTTTGTCAATTACGATACCGCCTGCAGCGAATGATACGACGTCATCTCTCAGCAGATCGATCGTGTCGCCCGCCTCAGCTGCAGCAACAGCAAGTCTGAGAGAAGCGTAGTAAGTAGTTACATTATTCTTGGTTATGGAAGCAACAGCTTCGGTCCAATTGATCACGAACACAATGTCGCCTTCAACGGTTCCAGTAGGATCAGGAATCCACGGGTTAGCCGGATCAAACGCATAGCCTTCTCTGGTAATACCAGTAAGGGCCGTGCCAGTGTACTTCGGTATAGGATCGCCATAAGGCACCTGGCTGCTCTGCAGGATATTTCCAAGCCCGTCGGTGTAGATAACTGTCTTCGGAACACCTTTCCACTGAGCAGTGTAAGTGACATTAGCTTCTTCGACCGTTGCGTCTACGCCTGTAGCAGTCGCATCAGTCTTGAGCCAGCCGGCAAAGGTGTAATTGTCCTTGGTCGGATCAGGGATCGTCGGAGTAGCCTGATGCAGGATCGCGTCAAGTTCCGTCTTCACACCGTCAACGTCGTAGGTAACGGTAGTCTTCCACTGAGCGGTGAGGGTGATGTTCTCAGTAATTTCAGTGGTGAAGTCGAACGCAGCAGTTGCGTCAGCTTCAAACCATCCGTTGAACACAAATTCGCCGTTGGTAGGATCGGCAGGTTTAGCGACTGCTGTACCCTTGGCAATCTTCACGACTGTGACATCAGTGTCATCTGCCGCATTGTCCGCGTTGAATGTGACGTAAACGGCATCGTTAAGTTCGAACATTCCAGCATCTTCGCCTTCGGTGATCTTGACAAGAATCTTATCTTCAGGAACACCTACGTTGGTCTTTTCACTGTCATCAGAGAAGTGACCGCCGTGAATGAAGGCTTTTTCAGCGGTATTACCTTCGGTAGCGTAAGAACCGACTGCCGCTGCGTTGTCAGAAATGAATCTGCCACCAGTAATATTTGTTATAGGTGCTCCGCCGGGATAGCCGCAAGTATCTACTACAAACGCATCTCCGGTTGCGTAGGCACCGTTTCCGTTAAATACGTAATCAGCCGAAGCACCGGTAGCGTGAAGCGTACCGCCGCTGATATTGACCGTGCCACTCTTCTGGTAGACCGCCGTGGCACCGGTGATAGTACCGCCACTGATGGTCAACGTTCCGGCATCGGGTTTGTAAATACCCAAGTCATTGGCAGAAGTGATCGTACCGCCTGCAATTACGATGTTATTGTTATTACCTTCGCTACCGTTCGTTCCGATAGCCGGACTATTGAGACCGGTAGTCCTTATAGTACCGCCGTTAATCGTAAGGCTAGCGGTGTGGAATACAGCTATTGCGTAAGCGTCATCCTGAGTAGCCAGAACTTCACCGCCGTTGATGGTAGCAGAAGAATTGTCGCACACATAGATTGCTTCATCAGTACTTGTTGCTTCAATCGTTCCAGACTCGAGGATAAAGGCAGCTCCGCCTTCAACCCATACCGGTATTCCGCTCTTGACTTTACCGCCGCCTTCAGTATCCTTAACGGTAACTGTGACACCGGAGCCCATAGGATTGATCAGCGCGTTTCCATTGCGTGTAATGGTATGACCGGCAAGATCGATCGTAACAGTCTTGTGGAACTCAACATATCCGGGTTCCTCAAAATCTTTTAGGATCTCGATCAGATCGCCATCCTGTGCAGCAGCGGATGCAGCTGCAAGGCTAGCGTAACCAACATCACCGATCTGAGCTACTGCTTCGCCGATGATCCAGTAATCGCCATCCTTGAAAGCTGCCTTACCGGGTACGATATCAGCAGCTTCAGGTTCACTGCTGAATCTGCCGCCGGAGATATATTTGTCAATGGCGGTATACCCATCCATTGCATAGCTTGCCACAGCTTCTGCATTAGCAGATGTGAATGTTCCGCCGGTGATAGAGGTCGTCGGAACTCCTCCAGGATAGTCGCAAGCCTCGATGACCACCGCATCGCCTGTAGCATTTGAACCATTTCCATTATGCTCGAACGCAGACTTTGTTCCGTTACCATTGATTTCGCCGCCGCTTATCGTCAGAGTTCCGCTCTTCTGATATACCGCGGTTGCACCGGTGATAGTGCCACCGGAGATCGTACAAGTATCGTTGTTAGGCAGATAAACGCCAATGTCAGCACTGGTTATAGTACCGCCGGTGATGTTGATTGCAGTACCGCCTAACCCTTCAGACCCGTTTGTAGAAACTGCAATCTGTGTTGCATTGATAGTTCCGCCACTTATTGTAAGTGTTGCACTGCCTGCTGTACCATTGCCTATATTAGCAATGCCATAATCTGCAGTAATCGTTCCGCCGCTGAAAGTCGTAGTAGACTTATCATTGAATACACCATATTTGCCGTTCAAAGTACCGCCTGTGATATTCAGCGTTGAACCATTGTTGTTATAAATATCAAAGTTGTTGTTTGTGTTACCTGCTGCATTAGTAGCAGTGATTGAACCTTTTTCTATTGTCGCCGTACCGTAGTTGTCGATTGCAATAGAATTGCTAGCGGTTCCGCTTTGGGTAAGAGCAATCGATCCTGCAGCATTCTCGCTGCTGTCTGTGAGCGTAAGTGTTCCGTTGTTTGCAATCACTGCGCCCCAACTACCGCTCGAGATTTCTCTTGAGATCGTCTTTCCATTAAGGTCAAGCGTTATGCTCTTTTCTGCAGGAATAACTGCTGTTGCAGAGAGTTCAACATCAGCAAGCATAGTGATTGTCTCACCGGATTTTGCTGCTTCTATTGCTGCGTCAAGGGTTCCGAAGTACAGTGTCTCACCTTCGCGCTGGATGGAGGCAACGGCGAATCCGACGACATAGGGATATTTTTCTGCGGTAGCGGCATCTTCGTTCTTAACGTAATTCTTTCCTTCCGCAAAGGTTGTCGTTTCGGAAGTCTGATCGTAGTAACCGCCATTCAGCAGGATGACCGCACCATCTTCAGCAGTTACCTCACCTGTGAAGAAGCCGTCGTTCACCGTGACTTTTGCGGCAGAAGTGCCATCAATCGCCTGCCCTGCATAAATCGCATATATACCTTCGCCGCCGTTGAATGTACCACCGTTAATAGTGATATCGCTGTTTTCGAAGGCAAAGATGCAGCCAGGACCGTATTCGAAATCATTGGTCTGAACAGTGAATGTGCCGCCGTTAATAACTACGGTGCCGCCATTGTTCTCATAGGTATTAATGATATTGTACTCGCTGTTGAATACGCCATCATTAATGGTGAGTTTACCGCCATTAACATAGAACATATAGTCAACGCTCTCGACGGTTACTTTATTGATAGTGAGCGAACCGAAACCGATCGGCATCATACCGTAATCTGCAATGATAATCTTGCCGGTTCCATCGGTGGAATTATCTGTGATCGTAAGATTGCCGCGTACATAATCGTAGTATGCAGTTGCTTCGAGCGTAAGTTTCTTGCCGTTAAGGTCAAGAGTTAAACTCTTTTCTGCTGTTACATTGAAATCTTTCTCTACAGCTTCATCTGCAATTATTACGACGGTATCTCCGTTGCTTGATGCATCAATTGCGGCTTGAACAGTAGCAAAGTATGCAGTTTTACCATCCTTAGTTATAGATGCAACTGCTTCGCCAATCGTGTAAGGATAGGCAACATTTCCACTTGCTACTGCATTTTTGCCTTCTACTATGTATTCCTGAACAGGTTCAATACTGTACAATCCGCCTGCGAGAAATGCAGTGACATTTTCGGAAGCAACTTCGCCACCGAACTTGCCATCCGTAACGGTAATCTCAACACCCTCAGTAGTTTCGTCCTGAAGATCAACTTCATAGATGGCTTTCTCACCAGTAAATGTGCCGCCAGAAATGGTTACATTGATAGGCAGGTTTGTGGTATGCTGAGAAATTGCAATTGCCGCTCCAGAGATAGTAGTGCCATTAGCATTTGCTGCTTCAGAAAATGTTCCGGTAGCTGTTATCTTGGCGTCTCCGGATATGGTCAGCTCACCGGCACGAATCTCGATGCCGGTTTTGCCAGTGATTTCAGCATTTCCATCAACGGTCGCGACAAGACCTTCGTTACCTGCAAGATACATAGCAGTAATTTCAGAGGTCAGTTTAGCGCCTTCACCAATCGAAATAACGGCATTCTTAGTTGTTCCGCCATTAGTCGCAACAGCAAAATCGTCACCACCACTGATTGTACCGTGAACAGTAAGAGTTTGGTTTTCGGAAAGAATCGCAACACAGCCTCCATCGATGGTAACACCTTCACCGATGGTGATATCATTGTACTTACCAGTCGCCTCAATCGCATTATTCGCAGCTGGATTAACTATGATTGTTCCGTCTTTTTCATCACTAGTATCAACAATATTGAACACTTTATGTGAAGATGCAGAACCTGCACGGCTCAAGAGTATAGCAGAATCAGTTGCATTAGATGTTATAGTATGGCCGTTAAGGTCAAGTGTAACATTACTTGCAGCTATTCCAGGAACAATTCTACTTCCTGTAGAAACATCCTTTAGCAGTTTATATGTGCCGCTTGAAGAAACCACAGTGCCACTGAAGGCTTTATAACTTACTGTTCCATTTAAAGCAGTAAATTCAATGTCTGCTTCACGAACAGTATATGTAATTACTCCATCTACTGGGGTAGAAGTGATAAGGACATATGGCCCTTCCGGAGCTTTAACAGTAAGAGTCTTTCCATCTTTTTTGACTCTAAGAGTTTCTGTCACTTTCATCGTATACGGCTCAGAGATATTCGCAAGGAGCGTAATTACCTTTTCGCCATTATTTGCCGCTACTACAGCATCCGTGAAAATACCATACGCAAGGTTTTCTACAGCCGCCACAGCAGTACCTACAGTATACGGATAAGCTTCCTTTGTGGCTTCATCTTCATTTAGGATGGGATAAAGCTGATTACCATTAGTATCTTTACCACAATACTCGAATGCTGGAACTTTTACAAAGTATCCGCCTGTGATCTCAATCATGCCAGCATTTCCAGTCGTGAAATTTCCATCGTAGAAACCACTGACAATAAAGGTTGTAACACTATTCTTGGACTCGTTTACAATGCCTTCTTCACCGCTGAATGTATTCTCCGAAAGCGTTATATTCATTCCGCTACTGTCTTTTACTCTAACAGTATAACCAGACGAAGTCAGCGTATTGCCGGAAATCGTTCCGGTTCCATCGCCGCCACTGATGTTGATGCCGTTCTTCGTGCCGGTAACATTGCAGTTGGTTATCGTAAGATCTTTAACGCCAACAAGCTGCGCAAAGCTGTGGCCGTTTGTAACGGTTAGGTTCTCCAGTGTAACCTTGTTCGCACCGGCACCAGAAGCCACGCGGAACGCAACTGTCGTAGTGCCTTCGCCAGCAAACTCACAGTTCTGAACAGTAATGTTGTGAGCGTAATTATACTTGCCGGTAGTATAAGGCTTGCCTGTTGTCTTGGTGCTGGGAACATCGATGAACGCGTCATCGTATGTCGAGGCATCATAAGCGAACTTAATATTCTGAATGGTCAGAGTATCTGTGCCTTCGTATCTGCCATCGCCGTCAACGTAAAGCTGTCCGGTAATGGTTTTACCGTTGCCGTCAACAGTAAGATTCAATCCGGCTTTCTGATGTATGACCGCCACTTCGGTAATATCCGCAAGCAGATTGACGGTTGCGTCACCGGTCATTTCGTGGGCAGCATCAAGGGCATCCTGAAGTGATGTATAAAGCGTACCAGCTAATTCGGCAACAGGATCGCCGAACGTATAGATCGTCACATCGCCTTCTTTTGTTACTTTCAACGCTTTCCCTTCAGGAGCTTTAACAGTGAGCTGCTTTTCATTATGAGCGATCTTCAGGGTCTCACCGACATCAAGCGTGTACTCATCAGTGATGTCCGCGAGAAGCGTAATGACTTTCTGACCATTGTTCGCAGCATCAACAGCATCCGTGAATACTGTGTAGCCAACTTCGTCAACTACCGCGACTGCAACACCTACAGTGTACGGATATTGCTCTTTGGTTTCCGCATCCATGTTGGCAACTGGATACAGGCCTTCGTCGCAAACTGCCAGGTCAGGTTTTTCACTAAACACGCCACCCTTGATTACGAACTTTTCTCCGTCAGTCGGCAGAGCTCCAGCGTACTTACCGTCAATGATTGTTACCTTACCGCCTGATGTAGAGTTACTTATTACTCCTTCATAACCTCTAAACGTGTTGCCGCTAAGAACTGCCGTAGCAGAACTACCACCCTTCATACGGAATGTATAGCCATCCGCTGTCTCATCAACGTAAATTTCGCAGTCCTTTACACTGACCGTTCCAGAAACGCTAGTCAAACTGATACCATTCTTTGAATTGGTTAATTTGCAGCCTTCTATTGTCACGTTCTCAACACCAGTCATTTGTGTAAGGCTGTGCATTGAATCTGCAGTCAAATTCTTCAGTGTAATATTCTTAATACCACCGCCGATAGAAGGGAAATTAAAGGCTTTTGTTTCAGCATCATAATTACCGGAAAATTCACAATCTGAAACTGTAATATTATGAGCATAATTATAAGCACCAGTTGTATACACTTTGCCGGCTGTTTTTGTATTTGGAAGGTTAATGAAACCGTCCTCGTAAGTGGTTGCATCGTAAGCAAATTTCAAATTAGAAATTGCCAAAGTCTCTGTTCCATTTGATCTTCCATTTCCATCAATGTGAATCTGTCCGGTAATGGTTTTGCCGTCGCCGTCAACCACGAGATTCAATCCAGCTTTCTGATGGATAACAGCCACTTCGGTGATATCCTTCAGCAGAGTTACGGTTACGTCACCGGTCATGTCGTGCGCCGCATCGAGAGCTAACTGAAGAGTAGCATACAGGTTATCATCAATCTTCGCAACAGCCGTCGCTACAGTGTAAGTAGTAACACCATCAGCAGTTTCGGTCTTCAGGACGTAATCGCCTTCGGGCGCTTTAACGGTAAGCGTTTTCGCACTATGAGCAACCTTCAAAGTTTCATTGACATCAAGTGTGTACTCATCAGTAATGTCAGCAAGAAGTGTAATGACCTTTTCGCCATTGTTAGCAGCCTCTGCAGCTTTTTCGAACGTCATATAGCCAAGGCCGTCGACCGCCGCAACCGCCTCACCGACGGTGTACGGATAATCATTCTTAGTCGCCTCGTCAGTATTGGCAATCGGATATAGACCGTCACCGCAAACTTCCACTGCCGGTGCAACGCTGAATACGCCACCATTAACAAGGAACTTGCCCGTCACTGTCGGCAACGGGCCGGCGTATTTGCCATCAACAATGATTACTTTGCCGCTAGCTGATGTATTATTTATAATGCCTTCCACACCGCCGAATGTGTTATCGGACAGTGTAACTTTCATACCACAGGCATCCTTCAATCTGAGGGTATATCCTTCTGTCTCAGACTGATTTGCAAGAAGTGTGTTATTGGAAATTGTTCCGGTTCCTTCACCGCCGCTGATGTTGATACCGTTCTTTGTGCCAGTAACTGTATTGTCAGTTATTGTCAAATCTTTTACGCCAACAAGCTGTGCAAAGCTGTGGCCACTGGTAACAGTGTTACCATTAAGCGTAACCTTATTTGCACCGGCACCGGAAGCCACGCGGAACGTGACTGTAGTTTCGCCAGAACCAGTGAACTCACAATCCTGAACAGTAATGTTGTGAGCGTAATTATACTTGCCGGTCGTATAAGGCTTGCCTGCTGTCTTGGTGCTAGGAACATCGATGAACGCGTCATCGTATGTCGCGGAATCGTAAGCGAACTTGATATTCTGAATAGTCAGAGTATCCGTGCCTTCATATCTGCCATCGCCATCAACATAGAACTGTCCGGTAATGGTCTTGCCATCACCGTCAACAACAAGATTCAAACCGGCTTTCTGATGGATAACAGCCACTTCAGTAATGTCTTTGATCAGCTTAACTGTTGCTTCTCCAGTTAATTCATGAGCTGCGTCAAGTGCTTTCTGAAGAGACTTGTACTCCTTGGTTTCTGTACCAGAAACAACTTCGGCGACTGCACCTACGAGTTTACCGTTAACATAAACGTCACACCGTTCCCAGTCATTTGAGTCATCTGGGAATTGCGTTGTAAACTCATCTCTTGTAACGGTCTCATTGGCCTTCTCACAATCGTTGAAATAGAGGTCAAAAACAGTATTGCTTCGTGCATCAACTATATAATCACTAGTAAATGAGCAATTATTGAATTCTGTTAAATTATAAGCGGCAACACGATCCCCAGGATCCTTCGGGCTAAATTCGCAGTTATTAAATGTAA
>JAEEGL011914621.1_pt1 | contig 14397 bp, 8 predicted proteins | sample 9134231 | NCBI WGS metagenome assembly JAEEGL01 (sample SAMN16246548, study PRJNA631951) | gut metagenome | biome: gut microbiome; feature: rumen; material: fiber-attached | host: Bos | place: Iran: Karaj | collected 2018-10
GCCGCCGGGGTGCTGGCCCGTGGTGCGCTTGACGCCCACGCAGCCCGCCACGAGGCGGTCCTTCTCGGTATTGCCCGCCTGGATGCCCCGCTCCTCCAGGTACTTGCTGACATAGCCGTAGGCGGTCTTGTCCGCCAGGCCGGAGATGGTGCCGGCCCGGAAGACATGGTCCCGGCCGAAGAGCTCCTCCACGTAGTGGTGGGCGCGGTTCTGCTCCTCGCCGGAGAAGTTCAGGTCGATGTCGGGCACCTTGTCGCCCTCAAAGCCCAGGAAGACCTCGAAGGGGATGTCGAAGCCGTCCTTGGTGAGCTTCCGGCCGCAGATGGGGCAGTCCCGGTCCGGCAGGTCCACGCCGACGTGGTATTTCTTCGTGTCCACGTCGAAGAAGCCCTTGTGGCACCAGATGCAGCGGTAGTGGGGCGGCAGGGCGTTGACCTCGGTGATGCCGCACATGCGGGCCACCAGGGAGGAGCCCACGGAGCCGCGGCTGCCCACCAGGTAGCCGTCCTCCAGGGACTTGGCCACCAGGCGCTGGGCGATGTTGTACAGGGTGCAGTAGCCGTAGCCCACGATGGACTTCAGTTCCTTGTCCAGGCGCTTGCGCACGATCTCCGGCAGGGGATCGCCGTACATCTCGCGGGCGGTGGCCTTCGTCATGGCGAGGATGTTGTCCTCGGCGTCGTCCCATTTGGGCTGGAAGGTGTCCTTGCCCTCGGGGTGCTTGGGGAAGAGGCGCAGGTTCTCCACCATGTCCGCGATCTTCCGGGGGTTGTCGATGACCACCTCCCGGCACTTCTTCGGCCCCAGATAGGCAAACTCCGCCAGCATCTCCTCGGTGGTCCTGAAATACAGGGGCGGCTGCAGGTCGCAGTCGTCGTAGCCCATGCCCGCCTGGATGATGGCGCGGTTGATGGCGTTGTGGGGGTCCAGAAAGTGGACGTCGCCGGTGGCGACCACGGGCTTGCCCATCTTTTCGCCCAGGCGGACGATGCGGCGGTTGTACTCCCGCAGCTCCTCCTCGTCCTTCGCCTCGCCGCTGCGGATCATGAAGGCGTTGTTGCCCACGGGCTGGATCTCCAGGTAATCATAGAAGGAAGCGATCTGCTCCAGGGTCTCGTCCGGCTCGCCCCGGACCACCGCCCGGAAGAGCTCGCCCGCCTCGCAGGCGCTGCCCAGGATCAGCCCCTCCCGGTACTTCCCGATCAGGAAGCGGGGCATGTGGGGGCGGCGGCGGAAGTACTCCAGGTTGGAGGCGGAGACGAGGCGGTTCAGGTTCACCAGGCCCTCCTGGCTCTTCGCCAGCAGGATGATGTGCCAGTTGTCGCCGATGGCCCCGCCGTGCAGGTCCCGGTTCAGGCCGGCCAGGGTGTGCGTGCCCCGGGCCTTCACTTCCTCAAACATCTTCGCCAGGCACTGGGCGGTGGCCGTGGCGTCGTGGACGGCGCGGTGGGCGTTCTTCAGCGACACGCCCAGCTGCTTGCACAATGTGCCCAGCTTGTGGTTCTTCGCCTCCGGGTACAGCTTGCGCGCCAGGGTCAGGGTGTCCAGCACGGGGCCGTCGAAGCTGCGGTCCAGCCGACGCAGCTCCGCCTGCAGCACCGCCGCGTCGAAATCGCTGTTGTGGGCCGCGATCGGGGATGTGCCGATGAAGTCCATCAGCTTCGGGATGGCGGTCTCCGCGCTCTCGGCGTCGGCCAGCATGGCGTCGGTGATGCCGGTCAGGGAGGTGATCTTCGCCGGCAGGGGCACATGGGGGTTCACCAGAAGGGAGAGGCTGTCCTCTGCGGTGCCGTTCTTCAGCCGCACCGCGCCGATCTCGACCACCCGGCAGGTCCGGGTGTTCAGCCCCGTGGTCTCGAAGTCCAGGACGACGATGGGCTCGTCCAGCTCCCGCTCGTCCGCCCGCTCCACCACGTTCCGCTCGTCGATCAGGTAGCCCTCGCAGCCGGGGATCAGCTTGATATTGTTCTGCTTCGCCGCCCGGAAGGCCGCCGGGAAGGCCTGCAGCACCCCGTGGTCGGTGATGGCCACGGCGGGATGCCCCCACTTCGCGGCCCGGGCCACCAGCGTCTCCGCCGGGGTCAGGGCGTCCATGGCGGACATGTTGGAGTGCATGTGCAGCTCCACGCGCTTTTCCTTCGCCCGGTCCTCCCGCTCGATCTTCACCATGGGCACCATGTCGCGCACGACCAGGCAGAGCTCCCGGGCATAGCTGTCGAAGGAGCACTCGCCCCGCAGCTTCACGTTCATGCCGACCTTGATGCGCTCCACCTTTTCCCGGACGGCCGCCCGCTCCTCCTCGGTGACGGGCGGCGGTTCCGCGTCGCCGTCCCCGTGCCTGCCGTAGGTCCGGCGGTAGCGCAGGAACGCCTTGCACAGCACGGAGGAGGTGTAGTCGGTCACGGCAAAGGTGACCAGCAGGGTCTCGCCGCCCCGCAGCTCCTTGGTCTCCAGCTTGAAGATATCGCCCTGCACCACCACCACGCCGGCGTCGGCGGTGAGCTCCTTCATCTCCATGGGATCGTCGGCGATGCCCCGGCCCAGGATGGCCCGGCCGGCGGTCTCGTCGCTCATCTCCGGCATCAGGGGATCGCCGGGCTTCGCGGGCTTCTTCTCCCGGGGCGGGCGCGGGACCCGGGGCTTTTTGGCCTCCTCCGCCCCGCCTTTGGCCCGGAGCTCCTTCAGGCTGAAGCCCTCGGTGAGCACCCGGGTGGATTCCTGCCGCAGCTCCTCCATGCGGCGCTCCTGGTCGCCGGCGATGGCCAGCTCCACCCGCAGCTCCACACAGAAAATATCCAGGATGGCCTGCCGCATGCGGGCCTGGACGTTCACCCGCTGCATGTAGCCCATGGAGAAGGCGTCGGGGAAGGTCAGGGTGACGCAGCCGTTGGCGCAGCGCCAGTCGATGGCGTCCCGCCAGGCGGCGGAGGCGGGGTAATTGCGGCACAGGAAATCCACCAGCACCTGCTTGTAGGCGCCGATGTTGGCCTGGAAGTCCTCCGCCAGCCCGGGGCTCACCACCCGCAGGGCCAGCGGCCGGTCGGGAAAGGCCCGGCGGAGGATCTGCTCCATCTGCAGGAAGGTCTTCTCCTCCACCAGGGTCATGGAGTGAAAGGTGATATACAGCTTGTTCCGCGCCTTGACATACACCGCCTGGGGCGGCGCCAGCTGCCCCCGCAGGTGGGGCAGCTCGTCATAGATGCGGTTCATCAGGTCTTCATAGCTCATGGATCTGGCTCCTTGATGTCCGGTCGGATCGCGGCGCTCCATCGGGTCCATTATACCGGGAGGGTCCCTCCCCGTCAAGGGAACGGATGGCCGCGCGGCATGGCGGCGCACCGCCGGGATCCCGCCCGGGACGCGGGTTTTCACGCGCCGGATCCGGATCGCGGCAGTTGACTTTGCCCCCGTTTTTCGGGTACAATGGGCAAAGAGAAGGAGGGGATCCCCGTGACCCGGACCAGAGGCGATTTCTCCCAGGGCAGGGTGTCCGCCCAGATCCTGCGGCTGGGGACCCCGCTGATGCTGGCGGAGCTGGTGCACGTCCTCTACAGCGTGGTGGACCGGATGTACATCGGCCACATGGGCGAGCAGAGCACGGTGGCGCTGACGGGCATCGGCGTGTCCTTTCCGCTGGTGACCCTGATCGGCGCCTTCGCCAACCTCTTTTCCACGGGCGGCGCCACCCTGGCCACCATCGCCCGGGGGGAGGGGGACGATCCCCGGGCGGAGCGGATCATGGGCACGGCCTTCGCCCTGCTGGTCGCGGTGGGCGCCGCGCTGACGGTGCTGCTGTACACCACGGCGCCGGTGACCCTGCGGCTGCTGGGGGGTGACGACACCACCATGCCCGCGGCGCTGGATTACTTCACCATCTATGTGCTGGGCACGATCCCGGTGCTCATCACCCTCGGCATGAACCCCTACATCAACGCCCAGGGGTTCCCCCGGGTGGGCATGCTGACGGTGATCATCGGCGCGGCGCTGAACATCGCGCTGGATCCGCTGTTCATCTTCGTCCTCGGCATGGGCGTGAAGGGCGCGGCCCTGGCCACGGTCCTCTCCCAGGCCGCGGGAGCGGCGTGGGTGCTGCGCTTCCTCTGCGGAAGGAAGGCGGCCCTGCGGCTGCGGGGGCTGAGGATCGACCCGGCGGAGGTGGGCGGCATCCTGAAGCTGGGCGCCACGGGCTTCACCTTCAAGGTCACCAACTCCGTCACCCAGGCCATCGTCAACATCATGCTGAAGAGCTGGGGCGGCGCGGCCAGCACGCTCTACATCGGGGCCATGAGCCTGATCAACTCCCTGCGGGAGATCGTGAGCCTGCCGGTCAACGGCATGACCGCCGCGGCCCAGAACGTGATGAGCTACAACTACGGGGCAAAAAAAGGCCGCCGGGTGTCGGAGGCCATCCGGTTCACCCTGATCAGCGGTCTGGCGGTCAATACGGCCATGTGGGCCCTGATCCTGCTGATCCCGGGCCTCCTGTTCAGCGTTTTCTCCGACGACGGGGCGCTGATCGACCTGGCGGCCCGGTGCGGCAGGGTCTACTTCGGGGCCTTCCCCATGATGGCGCTGCAGCTCACGGGCCAGATGACCTTCGTGTCGCTGAACCGGCCGAAGCACGCGCTGTTCTTCTCCCTGCTGCGGAAGATGATCCTGGTGGCGCCGCTGACCCTGCTCCTCCCCGCCGCCGGACTGGGGGCCATGGGGGTGTTCTGGGCGGAGTTCATCAGCCAGCTGGTGGGCGCCGCGGCCTGCTTCACCACCATGAGCCTGCTGGTGTGGAGGCATATCGGGGAATTGGGGCAGGAGCCGGAGGCTCCGGAAGTGTGAAGGGAACAGCAAGGCTGTCGGGTTGGTGAGGTTTCCCGCAGCGGCCATATGGGGTTTCCGCACCGGGGATATCCAAACCGCCGCGCCCCATCCCCCTGCCCCCTTCCCGAGGGAAGGGGGAAAAATGAGAAAGCCCGGGGGACGCTTTCCTGCGGGAAAGCGTCCCCCGGACCCCCTTGAAAGCTGCCGCATCGCCCCGCCCCCGACATCTTTGCAGGAGGCGCGGCATTTTTCATTCTACATTCTACGTTCTACATTCTACATTCTGCATTCTTCGTTCTTCGCTCTTCATTCCGAATTCCGAATTCTGAATTCCGAATTCCGCTCACGCCCACGTCCCGTTCCTGAACACCGGCGACGTGCTGCCGTCCGGGCGGATGCCGTCGATGGACAGATCGTCCGCGCCCACCATGAAATCCACGTGGATGATGGAATCGTTGATGCCCTGCGCCTTCGCCTGCTCCATGGTCAGGTCGTCGCCGCCGGGGAGCACCTCCTTGAAGCCGATGCCCAGGGCCGCGTGGCAGCAGGCGTTCTCGTCGAAGAGGGTCTCGTAGAAGAGGAAGCCGCAGCGGTTCACCGGGCTCTCCTTCGGCACCAGGGCCACCTCGCCGAGCATGGCCGCGCCGTCGTCCATGCGGATCATCCGCTCCAGCAGCTCCTGGCCCTTCCCGGCGCGGCAGGAGACCGCCCGCCCGTTCTCGAAGGTGATGGCGAAGTCCTCGATGAGCTGGCTGTTCCAGGAGAGGGGCTTCACCGCGACCAGCGTGCCCTCGCACTTCCCGGCCATGGGGGAGGTGAAGATCTCCTCGGTGGGCATATTGGGGATGTAATACGCGCCGTTGACGCTGTTGACCGCGCCGGCGGCCTCCCACTTCGCCCCGGGGATCAGCTCCACGCTGAAGTCCGTGCCGTTGGCGCTGTGATAGCGCAGGGAGGAGAAGCCCTGGGCGTTGAGCCAGGCGGCCTTCGCCTCCAGGAAATCCGTGTGGGCCTTCCAGTCCGCCACGGGATCGTTGTCCTCGCTGACGCGCACCGTCCGCAGGATGGCCTCCCACAGGCGGTCCACGGCTTCCCCGTCGCTCAGATCGGGGAAGCATTTTTTCGCCCACTTCACGGAGGGATAGGCGACGATGACCCACTGGTGCTTGCCGTCGATGGCGTTGCGGTAGGGCCTCAGCACGGTGGAGCGGCTCCGGGCCACGGCGGAGAGCTTCGCGGGATCCACGCCGTTCATGGCGTCGGGGTCGTCGGAGGCGATGATGATGCGGCAGGGCAGGTCCACGGTCATCTGCTTCATCTTGGCCTCCTCCCAGGGCAGTACCTCCGACAGGGTCTCCTGATCGGCATAGAGGAAGTTGAGGCGGCCGGTGACGTCGCTGTGCCAGTCCAGGTTGACCTTTTTCGCGCCGGCCTTATAGCACTCCTCCGCCACGAGGGCGGCGAAGTCGTGGAGCTCCACGGAGACGGACAGCTGCACCACCTGGCCGGGCCGGACGTTGGCCCCGGTGCGGACGATCAGCGCGGCGTATTTTTTGAGAAGGTTTTCGGTGATCTGCATGGGGTATTCCTCCTATGATGTTTGATACAGGTCGATGTGTCAGGGGGGGTGCTGCGGTCTGAAGTGAGCCTTTGCTGCTGTGCCGCTGCGCCCCATCCCCCCTGCCCCCCTTCCCAAGGGAAGGGGGGAAATAAGTGAGACCCCGGGGGACGCTTTCCTGCGGGAAAGCGTCCCCCGGACCCCCTTGAAAGGCGCTTCCGCGTTTACCGTTCTGAGTCCCGGACCGCCCCGATCCCCTGCCTTCTTCCCGAGGGAATGCGGGAGATCAAGAGTGACGTCAGGGGCTCCTTTCCTGCGGGAAAGAGTCCCCCGGACGACCTGGAAAGGCGCCATGCCGCCGCACTTCCGCCATCTTTGAAAGTGCCCGGCATTCCTCCTCATTGGCACAGGAAGCTTTCATTCTGCATTCTACATTCCAAGTTCTGCATTTCTCATTCTTCGTTCTTCACTCTTCATTCCCCTTCCCGCCCGCTCCCCTGTTCTGCGCCTCCAGCTTTTCGAGGAAGCGCAGGCACTCGGCCCGGGTGCGGGGGGTGTAGAGGGAGGGCGGGGCGCTGTCCTCCTCCGCCGGGCGCTGCAGGGCCTCGAGGCCGGCCTCCCGGAATTCGGCGGGGGTGCAGCCGTAGCGCTCCACAAAGCCGCGGGTCATGTACTTCAGCGCGGAGAAGCCGCAGGCCAGGCTGATCTCGGAGAGGCTCTGGTCCGTCTGCATCAGCAGGGCCACCGCCCGGCGGCAGCGCAGGCCGTTCAGGTAGGTCTGGAAGGGGATGCCCATCTCCCGGCTGAAGAGGTGGGAGAGGTACGCCATGCTGAGCCCTTCCCGCTCCGCCAGGTCGCTGAGGAGCAGCTTGCCGCCCATGTGCTCCTCGATGTCGTCCGTCAGCCGCTGCAGCCGGGCGGCGCGCAGGTCCGCGTCCCGCAGGTCCTGGTCGCTGAGTACCCGGTGAGGGACCTTCTCCAGCAGCAGGGCCATGATGCCGTTGATGGCGGCGGCGCAGCGCAGGGGGTAGTTCGGCGCGGCCTGCCAGTAGTTCCGGGCCCCCTCCAGCAGCAGCTCCCGGAGGCGGGTCACGTCCTCCTCCTCCAGGGTGGCGGCGGTAAGATCGGTCACGTCGAAGCGGATGTGCTCCGCCCGGGGGAAGTACCCCCGGAAAAAGCTCAGCGGCATCTGCAGGGCCACGAACGCGTAGGGCGCGCGGATGGAGCGGGTGCGCAGGCTGTGGCCCTCGAAGGGGTTGACCACCCACAGGCTGCCGGGCCGGAGCAGGCAGTCCGCCGTCCCCGTCCGCAGGCGGGGCTGGCCCTTCATCACCAGCCCGATCTCGATCTCCCGGTGGGCGTGGGGCACGACGGAGGCCAGCTGGCGCGTAATGAATGCAAAATTTGTCTCGTCGTAGCGGATGACTTCATACGTATTTTCGGGCATCGATTGCCCCTTTCCGCGATGTGTCATCGCAAACTTGTCACCGGGTGAACGCAAACTGGTTGTGGACGCGTGGGCGGAAGGGTGCTATGGTGAGGCCGTGGTCACCACCCACAGCACCGGCAAAGGAGGTATGAACGATGACCATGCTGATGAAAGAAAATCCGAACACCTTTGAGATGAGCTATATTTTCTCTGAGGATGTGCAGGCGGGCGAGCTGCGCAGCGACCTGCACGACGCGGCCTATGCCGCCTCCTCCACCCGCGCGGATGCGCGGAAGGACAAGCGGCAGAGCCTGGCGGAGGCTGCCTGGGAGCGCTTCCTGATCAGGCAGGCCCGGCGCGCCGACAGCGACCGCCTGGGCGCGGCCATGCGCGAGATGAAGATCGCGTGACCGGGTTTTCACCGAAAGGGCGGAGCCGAAAGGCTCCGCTCCTTTTTTGTCACGGGACGGGGGCAGGGTCAGTTCCCCGTCTCCACCCGCTCGTAGATCACCACGCCCGCGGTGGGCATCACGAACAGCATGCCGTCCGCCAGGAAGGCGTCGACATTGCCGATGTTGACCCGGTCACCGGTCTGTACCCAGATCGAGGCGGCGTCATCGGTGCCGGAACTGCCGCCGTAGAGCATGGCGGTGCCGTCGGGAGAGAGCGTCATGGTGGATTCCAGCCCGAGCTCATCGGCGACCATGAATTGCCCGTTCCCGATCAGCGCGATGATCTTCCATTCGCCCGCGGCGGACCGGGTGTCGGCGGGGATGGGCTCGCACACCAGCGTGTTGTCTTCCCCCATATCGAGGATGAGCCGTCCGTCCTTCACCTCCGCGGGGAGCGAGTCGATGAAAATGGCTCCGTCGGTCTCGCTCCATTCCGAGGCCACGCCGGAAAGGACGCCGTTCTGGCGGCCCAGCAGCATCGAGGTGCCGTTGTCCAGCAGAATGAGGTCGACCTTGTCGGAGATGTCCGACGTCATGGTGACGACGCCGTTCTGCTCCCCGTACACCACGTTCCAGGCGCCGGCCGCGGAAGCGGGCTCTTCGGCCGGGGCTGCCGTTCCGGAGGGCTCCGTCTGCTCCTCCCCGCGCTCGAACACCAGCACCGCGTCATCCTTCTCGAAGCGGATCTTCCCGTCCGCCAGGACGCCGATGTTGCTGCCCATGGTGAGGACGTCGCCGTCCCGGGTCCAGGTGCCGCTGAAGGTCTCGGGATCGCCTCCCGCGACGCTCCCGTAGACAAAGGACACCGTGCCGTCCGCGTCGATCCGGAGGGTGGCGTAGAGGCCGAAGTCCGCGGGATCCACTGTTCCGGCGGCGGTCTCGAGCTGGGTCAGGTTCCAGGTGCCCACCGGGGATCCCTCTTCGGCGGGCGCGGGCGCTTCCGCGTCCTTGCGGACGAGGATGAAGACGCCGCCTTCCTCCGTGGTGATGATGATCTTTCCGTCCTCCATCCCGGTGGTGAAGTTGCCGGACAGGACCGGCAGGCCGCCGTTCATCCGCCAGACGCCCGAGGTGTTCAGGATCTCCTCGCCTCCGGCGGCGGCCTTCATGGTGTAGGTGCCGCCGGCCTCGATATCCAGCTCGAAGGTGATGCCCAGCACGGCCATATCCCAGGTCACGCCGTCGATGACGCCCTGCTCCGCCTCCCAGTGGCCGGCGACGTCCGCGGGGTCCGCGGATCTCTCCGGCTCGGCGGGCTCGGCGGGGCTGTCCGGCTCGGCGGGCTCCGCGGATCCCTCCGGCTGATCGGAGGTCTCCGGCCGGACGAACACCACCACGGTGCCGTCCTCCATGGCCGACAGCAGGGCGTCGCCTTCCCGCGTGATGGGATTGATGCCGTCCATGGAGATGCCGTCCGCGGTCTCCTCCCAGGTGCCCGAGCCCGTGGCGGGCGCCGCGCCCGACAGCGTCGCGACGGTGGTGTAGGTCCCGTTGGGCAGCAAGTCCATCTCCCAGACCGCGCCCATGGAGGCCAGGGACAGCGCGGAGGCGCCGGTCCTGAACTCCACGGCTTCCCAGTGCCCGAGGATCCACGCGCTGTCGGCAGATCCGACGGTCTCGTATTCCCCGCGCTCAAAGAAGAGCGTCATGCTTCCGCTCTGATTGGTCAGGGCAACGCTGCCGTCCTCCAGCTTCGCGGTGAAGGTGCCTTCCATGGTCAGTTCGCCGTTCTCCACGCGCCACAGGCCCGAGGACTTCAGGTCCTGATCGCCGGTCTTGCCGCGCAGCATGAAGGAGCCGTTGGCCACGAAGCTCAGGTTGGCCGAGACACCGATGGAGTCGATGGGGAAGGTGCCGTTCGCGTTCCGCACCCGGGTGCACACCCAGTAGCCCACGAGGCTGTCCTCATCCCGATCCGTCTCCGGAGCGGCGGCATCCTCCGGTTCGTCCGGGACGGCGGTATCCTCCGGCTCGTCCGGGACAGCGGCGGCTTCCGGCGTCTCCGACCGGACGAACACCACCACGGTGCCGTCGTCCATGGTCATCAGCAGGGCGTCGCCCTCCTGCGTGATCGGATTGATGTCGTCCATGATGATGCCGTCGGCGGTCTCCTCCCAGGTGCCCGAGGCGGTGGAGGACTGTCCGCTCGACATGGTGGCGATGGCGGTGTAGGTCCCGTTGGGCAGGATGTCCGTCTCCCAGGCCGAGTTCATGGAGGCCAGGGTCCGCACGGAGGAGCCGGTCCTGAACTCCAGCGCCTCCCAGTGGCCGAGATACCAGGCATCCCGGGTGTTCTCGTACGCGCTGCGCTCGAAAACGAGGGAAGAACCGGAGCTGAGGGAAGCCAGCACCACGTGCCCGTCTTCCAGCGACGCCGCGAAATTGCCCGACACGGTCAGGGTATCGCCGTCCTGCTCCCAGGTGCCCGAGGTCTTCTTGTTCTCTCCGGAGCCGATGGTCCGCAGGATATAGGTCCCGTTGGACACAAAGCTCACGTCCATGGCGTATCCGAGGCTCGAGATGGAAACCGCGGTCCCGTCCGCCGAGCGGAATTCGGTGCACACCCAGTAGCCCTCCACGGACGGCGTTTCCGCCGCCGCGAGGGTCAGGGCCAGGCACAGGGCCAGCAGGACCGCCGTGAAGATCTTTTTCATGTTCGTTCCTCCTCACGTTTGGGGCGGATGCCGCTTCAGTTGCCGGAGCGCTCGTAAACCAGGGTCACGCCGCTGATCTCGATGCGCATCTCGCCGCCCTCCAGGGTGGCGGTCACGCCGCCGAGAACGATGGTGTCGCCGTCCCGGGTCCAGGTGCCGTCATAGGTATCGGTCTTGCCCTCCTGGGTGGTGGCGAGGGTGCAGGTGCCGTCCTCGTTCAGCATGATGGTGGAGTACATGCCGAGGGTGGCCGCGTCCATGGACATGCCGGCCACCTCGCCCCGGGTCATGACCCACATGCCCGTCACGTCATCCGTGCCGCGGCTGTCGGCGGCGGGGGCTTCGTCGCGCTCATAGACCATGACCAGGCCCTGGGACTCGATGTGCATCTCCCCGTCCTCCAGGGTGGCGGTGACGTTGTCCATGATGACGGTGCTGCCGTTCTGCCGCCAGGTGCTGGTGCTGGTCTGGGTCTCGCCGTCGTTCACGATGGTGAGCGTGACGGTCCCGTCCTCCCGCAGGACGATGGTGGAGCCCATGCCGAACGCCGCGGGATCGAGGGACATGCCCTCGTACTCGAGACGGGTGAGGGTCCAGGTGCCCGCCAGGGAACCGGTGTCGGCCACGGGCGCGGTCACGGGCGCGGGCGCGGCTTCGCCGGTGCGGACCATCACGAAGGCAGAGCTGCCGGTGGTGAAGATCAGGTTGTCGCCCTCCCACTCGCAGGTGGCGTTGCCGGAGATGGTCACGCTGCTGCCGCTCTGGCTCCAGGTGCCGGAGGTGTGGAGTTCCTCTCCGTCGTAGGTGGCGTTCATGGTGTAGGTGCCGTCCTCCGCGAAATCGACCTCAAAGACGATGCCGACCGCGGAGAGGGGGAGGGTCATGCCGTTCGTGCGGCCCTCGGTGCCCTCCCAGTGGCCCACCACGGACCGGCCGTCCGCGGCCGCGAAGGCCACGCACAGGCACAGCGCCAGGATCATGACAGTCAGAAGCTTCTTCATTGCGGGTCCCTCCTCGTTTCGTTGTCCGGATCATCACTCCGCGCGCTCGTAGACCAGGATGATGCCGCTGGCCTCGATCCGCAGTTCGCCGTTCTTCAGTTCGGCGGCCAGGCCGTCCACGTTGACGCTGCTGCCGTTCTGGCTCCATCTCCCGTTAAAGCTCTCGGTCTTCCCGCTCTGGGTGGTGGTCAGGTAGACGCTGCCGTCCTCGTTCAGCACCAGGGTGGACGCCATGCCCAGCGTCGCCGGGTCGATCGTGGAAGTGCCCATCTCCCCGCGGGTCAGCACCCAGCTGCCGGCCGCGCTCCCGGCCTCCGCGGGCTGCGTCGCGGCCGGGGCGGCCGCCGTCTGCGCGTCGTCCGCGCGGACCAGCACGAAAGCCGCCTCTTCCGAGACATTCAGCACCAGGTTGTCGCCCTCGGTCTCCAGGCTGTGGAAGCCCGAGATCGTCAGCGCGCCTCCGTCCTGGCTCCAGATGCCGTCCAGGGCGGTCTCCTCGCCGTTGTAGGACGAGTACACATGGTAGGTGCCGTCCGCCAGGAAGTCGATCTCAAAGACAAAGTCGACGTCCGCCAGCACCAGGGGTTCTCCGGCGAGGCGGCCCTCGATGCCGGTCCAGTGGCCGGTGATGTCCGCGGAGCCTTCGGTCCGCTGCCCGTCGGCAGGCGCGGCGCCCGTGCGCACAAAGGTCCAGAGGATGTCGTCCTGCTCGACGGTGAGCTTGCCGTCGGCGAGGGTCATGACCGTGCCGGAGTCGAAGCTCACTTCGCTGCCGGTCTGGATCCACCGGTCGGTCTCCGTCATCGGGACGCCGGCATAGGTCATGGTGGTGGTGCAGGTCCCGTCTTCATGCAGGGTCATCGTCCAGGTGATGCCGACGGTGGACAGTTCGATCTCCTGTCCGTCGTAGAAGGCGACGGTCGCCTCCCAGTCGCCGGCGGCGGATTCCGTGTCGGCCAGCGCGAAGCCCGCGCAGAGCATCAGGACAGCGAGGATCCCGGCAAGTGTTCTTTTCATGACAAAGGTCTCCTTTCAAATTTGAGTCTGTATCAGCTTCACGCCGCGCCCCGCCCTTCGCGGGGGCCCGTGAAATCGCATCAGAACCAGTAGCGGTAGGCGGCGATGGCGCCGAAGATCTGCAGGGCGCCGGCCAGCAGGCAGTAGGGAGCGGCCGCGGCCGCCAGGCGGAAGCCGCCCTTCTCCCCCTGGGGATGGTGCAGCAGGATGCCGAAGAAGATCCAGGGCATCAGGTCTACCAGATAGCGGTTGCCGAACTGCCAGCCCCCGAGGGTGCGGTGCAGGAGGAGCATCAGCAGGTAGCACAGGCAGCTGAGGGGCAGCAGCCACAGGCTGGCCCCGCCCCGGTCCTGCCGGCAGCCGCACAGCCACGCCGCCGTGCCCAGCAGCAGGAAGGGGTTCAGCAGCCAGCAGCTCCCGCCCTCCACCGTCTGGAAGGTCAGCATGCCGTTCTCCAGCGCCGGGGGCCGCAGGAGGGTGACCAGGTTCGGCACGATGTAGGCCGGGGAGAACTGGGCCCCGTACTGCTCGAACTCGGGCAGGTAGTTGTGGCCGAACTCCAGGGGATTTCCGAAGCGGGCCAGGTTCAGGGCCATGTAGATCAGGGCGAAGTACACCGGCCCGATCGCCCAGCGCAGGTGCCGCCGCAGGAGCGGACCCGGCCGCTCCTCCGGGTGCTTCTCCCGCAGGCCCTTCCACAGATGCCACAGCAGGAAGGGGCCGAAGACCGCGGCCATGGGCCTGCAGCCCACCGCCATGGCCCAGCAGGTCAGGCACCAGCCGCCCCGGCCCTTCGCCGCGTGGTGCAGCGAGGCCAGGGAGAGGGTGAAGCAGAGGTTCTGGGCGATGAACCACACCCAGCCGTTCTGGCACAGGAAGAGGTAGCCGTTGCACACCAGCAGGGCCAGCGTCCAGAACAGGACCCGCCGCTTTTCGGGCAGCATCAGCTGGGCCAGCCGCACCGCGTGGAAGCAGGCCAGGGCCGCCGAGGCCAGCGCCACGAGGGTGTCCGGGGTGTTCACCCCGAAGATCAGCACCAGGGGCAGCAGGAGGATGGAGGGAAAGGGCGGGAAGGACACGTAGTATTTCCCGTCCCGGATGGCCAGCTCCAGCCAGGGGTAGCGCGCCCCGTCCTTCAGGTCCAGCCGGCCGTCCAGCCAGCTTTGGGCCTGCAGGCTGTAGGAGTTGTAGGCCTGGTCGCTGCCGATGAGGCTCTGCCCCGTCAGGAGGATGCACAGCACCGCCAGCGCCAGGAAGCCGGCCGTGACAGCCAGCCATTCACCGGTCTCGCGCCGGGACATGGGCTCACCTCCCGCTCGTTTCTCTCGGCCCCTCACCCGGCAAAGAAGGCGGCCAGGGTCTCCCGCATGGCCTCCGGGCTCCCGGACGCCAGTTTGCCCTGGGCCATCTCGCCGCTGCCGCCGCCGCGCCCGCCGAAGGCCGCGCACAGGGCCTTTGCCGCCGGGCCGGC
>JAEEGL012335158.1_pt1 | contig 14397 bp, 12 predicted proteins | sample 9134231 | NCBI WGS metagenome assembly JAEEGL01 (sample SAMN16246548, study PRJNA631951) | gut metagenome | biome: gut microbiome; feature: rumen; material: fiber-attached | host: Bos | place: Iran: Karaj | collected 2018-10
AAGGAATACTGCTTCCTTTTTGCCTCTGGATGCTGAGACTTTCTTTGCTGACGGTACTGCCTTTCTTATTGCATCGCAGATATGCGCTTCACACACGCCGCATATCATTCCCCCCACACCTATCACAGTTCTAGTCATCTTCTTTTTTCTCCTGCTATTTTTGATTCTCTGAGGTTAGATGCTGCTAACATGTATTTTGTTTAACAGCGGTTTCATACCTCGTTACCACAATCTTTACTGATGAATTGTTTATCATATTGTATATTTCCTCGAGTTTCTCGAGATCCTTTGTTAGTTAGCTATGGCTAACTACAGTAGTTATACGCTATTTATCGACACTTATCAAGGGGAATGTATAAAAACCTGTTGCTTGACAAGTTTCTCTGTATGAATACACAAAAAAGGGAGACCGTTCTTTCGGAACGTTCTCCCTTTCAGTCAATTCATTCAGTTTTCAATTATTCCGGATCTCAGGTCTCTGCCTTGCAGTCATACGTTGAACAGGAACAGGAACAGTCCGTCGGTCTTCTCTTCGCCGAACAGTTTCTTGAACTGATCCGTGGATGCTCCTCCTTCTGAAAGGAGCCTTGAAACATATTCTCCCGTTGCTGCCTTCTTCTCTTCCGGAGAAACTTCAGGTGCCGCAGCCAGCCACTGTCTGAACAGTACGGTATAGTCGGATACTATTCCTTCTGCTTTGTCTTTTACTTCCTTTCCCGTTTTGGCAAGCGAGAAATAGAGAAGGATCGCATCGTACCATCTGGCTTCCCTGGCATAATCAGGAAGGCTCTCGTAGGAAGCCTTTATCTTTCTTCCCTCCTCCAGCAGCTCTGCCGGAGCATCGCCAACGAGTGTGTCATATCCTTCTGCCAGTACGGTATTCTTCCCCATTGCTTTGATGACGTCAAAACTGAAGAGAGGAACGTCTCTGTCATCGGAAGTGATGATCACCGTCTCCATCTTCATGAGGCCGAGCATGGCCTTCATATCGATGAATGCGACACGGTATGAGAATACGTTTTTATCCGCGGTATCGTAAGCGCTGATATTGAACGTCATGCCGCTTTTTGACATTTTCGAGAACTGACCCGGGTCGACCGGCGTGAGCTTCCTGTCCTTTCCCAGTATTCCCAGCACCGTTTCTTTCGCTGTCATAATGTTTCCTCCGCTTCTTCTGTTATTCTTTCCGCCGGTCCCGTTACGGGGAGGTGGGATACATCCTTGAGTCTGCGCTGGATCTGTCTGGTCCTGACGCCTATCAGTTTATCCAGATCCTCGTTGACTTTCATTATACGCCCCTGAGCGCTCTCAAGGACAGCCCCGAATGTGTCAAATTCCGTTCTGACTTCTCCCAGAACTTTCCATACCTCGCTGGATCTCTTCTGTATAGCCAGAGTCCTGAATCCCATCTGCAGCGAATTCAGAAGAGCTGCCATAGTCGTCGGTCCTGCAATACTGACTCTGTAACTTTGCTGCAGAGAATCGACAAGACCTCTTCTCACTGCTTCTGCATATAAACCCTCCACAGGAAAGAACATAACCGCAAAATCAGTAGTGGCAGGCGGAGAGATATATTTGTCTCTGATCTTCCTTGCTTCCTGGCGTATCCTGGTCTCCAGAAAGCTGCCTGCCGCATCGACCGCTGCCTTATCACCTGTTTCATAGGCGTCGAGCAGCGCTTGATACGCATCCATCGGGAACTTGGAGTCTATGGGCAGATAGACTGTCTCTCCTCCTTCGCCGGGAAATTTCACCGCGAACTCGACAGGATCCGATGAACCAGGCTTCGTCACCACGTTCGTGGAGTACTGCTCGGGGGAGAGCATCTCCTGCAGAATAGCTCCGAGCTGCAGTTCCCCGAAGATCCCTCTTGTCTTTACATTTGAGAGCACTCTCTTGAGGTCACCTACTCCTTCCGCCAGAGTCTGCATCTCTCCGAGACTTCTGTATACCTGTTCAAGCCTCTCGCTTACGAGACGGAAGCTCTGACCGATCTTGTCCTCCAGCGTCTTCTGCAGTTTCTCGTCGACAGTGCCGCGGATCTCTTCCAGCTGCCGGCTGCTGTCGTCTCTGATAGCCTGCAGCCTTTTCTCCATGGAATCCCTCATGCTCTCCAGCTTGACCTCGCTGTGCAGTGATGAGTCTGAGATCCTTTTATCCATATCTCTCAGTCTGTCGTCTATCAGGTCCTGCATGGCGGCAAGCCGGGCGTCCTCTCTTGCAAAACTGTTTCCTATGTTCTGGCTGAGAGAACTGCTCATAGCCTGTGTCTGCTGCATGCTCTCAGCTCTTGATGAGCGGAACTCTGAGGATATGTCTCTCCTTATGTCATCCAGCCTTCTGAGATCGTCTTCTGCAGAGCGCACTCTGACGAGAACGATGCACACCAGTATCGATGCAACTGCAGAAAAGGCAGCCGCAAAGATCGTTAGATACTCATTTAATGTCATGATTTGTCCTCCATATGCCCGGACAGTAATTCCTTACAAGATCCATAATCTGCCTATACCACGGGCTATTATAACTATAGCATCCACATTGTACAATAATCGGTATTATGGCACCTATTTCCGCACAAAAAACAGCCTGCAGGCACATTACTGCAGGCTGTGACTGTTTCTTTCGCAGGTGATCAGCCTCTGCCTCTGATCATGAGTCTGATCGGAGTTCCCTCCAGTCCGTACGCTTCCCTGATCTGGTTTTCCAGATACCTCTGGTACGAGAAGTGGAACAGTTCAGGATCGTTGCAGAACACGGCGAACGCCGGGGGTCTTGTTGTCGGCTGCGTGATGTAGTAGATCTTGAGTCTCTTCCCCTTATCGGAAGGCGGCTCCACCCTGGCAGTAGCCCTTGCGAGGAGCTCGTTCAGCGCTCCGGTGGTGATCCTCATGGCGTTCTGTTCATCCACGAACTTGATGAGTTCAAGAAGCCTGTCGACTCTCTGTCCCGTCTTGGCTGAGATGAAGATGATCGGCGCATATCCCATGAAGCTGAAGTCGTTCATGTACTTCTTGCGCTGTTCATCCATGGTCTTGTCATCCTTCTCGACAAGATCCCACTTGTTGATCGCTATGATACAGCCCTTGCCCTGTTCATGGGCATAGCCTGCGATCTTGCTGTCCTGCTCTGAGAACCCTTCTGTCGCGTCTATCATGATGACGCACACGTTTGCACGGTCCACCGCGGCAAGAGCGCGCATGACGCTGAATCTCTCGACGTTGTCTGTTATGCGGCCTTTCTTTCTCATCCCAGCTGTATCGATGAACACGAACTTGCCCTGTTCGTTCTCGAATTCCACGTCGATGGAGTCGCGGGTCGTACCTGCGACGTCTGAGACTATTACTCTTTCGTCTCCGATTATCCTGTTCACCAGCGAGGATTTGCCCGCATTAGGCTTTCCAATGATGGCGACCTTTATGCTGTCATCCTCTTCCTCTTCGTCGGAAGGCTCATCAAGGTATTTGCAGATCTCATCAAGTATGTCGCCGGTCCCGTGACCGTGGACCGAGCTGATCGGAAACGGTTCACCAAGTCCGAGACTGTAGAAGTCATAGAAATCAGCGGGCAGCTCTCCAATGGAGTCCACCTTATTGACCGCCAGTACAACAGGTCTGCCGGTCTGTCTGAGCATCGTGGCAAGTTCCTGGTCAGCAGCGGTAACGCCTGCACGTATGTCGGTGACCATGACTATCACTGCAGAAGTCTCCACCGCAAGCTCGACCTGCTGTCTTATATGAGGCATGTATCCTTCATTGTTACCGATCTCAAGTCCGCCGGTATCTATGAGCGAGAACTTGTAGCGTCCCCACTCGCATTCGCCTATGACTCTGTCTCTCGTGACTCCGGGAGTATCATCCACAATGGATCTTCTCTCCCCGATCAGCTTGTTGAAGAAAGTGGATTTGCCCACATTGGGACGGCCCACTATCGCAACTGCCTGTCTCATGCTGTTTATCTCCCCAGGACGGCGTCCAGAAGGTCGCCGCCGTTCTCATTAGTCCGGATGGGAAGGCCCATCCTTTCCTCAAATTCCTCTTTCGTGACGTCATCCAGGAATCTGTCTCCGTCTCTGCGCAGCACCGATTCCGGAAGTATTATCCTGTCTCCCATGACATCTTCACGTCTGACCTGTGCCAGTATGTCAGTCGCCGTGAGAAGCCCCGACACCGTTATCGTCGGCCCGAAAAAGTCGTTTCTCACTGCGTGCACGGTGACGTGTGTGTTCGGGAACTTTTCCCCTATCCTGTCCATGAGTCCGTCTATCATGTCCTTTGACATCATACCGGTCACGACGTCGGCATATCTCTCCTCGCTGTCGCCGTCTTCCATATCAAGTGCGCTGATGAACTCATCCTCAAAAAGGGATACCATTCCAACGCCGTTCTCTATCTGCTTGAACTCACCGTACTCATCAGCCGACGGCAGTTCTTCTTCTGCGATTATATAGAACTCATCGGAAGGATATACTATCCTGTCCCCGTACTTTTCCAGACACATCTCCTGAAAAGGTCTTATGATGTCTATCGCTTCCCTGGCACTCTCTTTGTCAAATGGTCTGAGCTCCGTGAGCCCTTCCCTGTGGCCTGTGAGCCCTACCGGAACCACGGCTATGCTCCCCACTGCGGGACAGAGATCAGTGAGGTCTGTCAGAGTCTTCCTCAGGTGCTCCCCGTCATTCCAGTCACGGCAGAGCACTATCTGACAGTTTATGTCCGCGCCTGATCCCGCCAGCCTGTACAGATGTCTGAGACTGTCTCCGGCAAATCTGTTGCCCATCATACGGCATCTCAGCTCGGGCTCCGTGGTATGGACTGATATGTTGACGGGACTTATCTTCATGCGGATGATCCTGTCCACATCGTGGTCCGACAGATTCGTGAGCGTAACATAGCTTCCGAACAGGAAGGACAGTCTCATATCGTCATCCTTGAAGTAGATGGAGTCCCTCATTCCCGGAGGATTCTGGTCTATGAAGCAGAATATGCAGCTGTTCCTGCAGGCGCGTTCCCTGTCCATGAGGAACGTCCCTGATTCTATGCCAAGCTCCTCATACTCATTCTTGTGAACATGAAAAGATTTCTCGCTGCCGTCCTCAAGACGAACGACGAGATCCATATCCTCCGCGGCGGTGTAGAACCCGTAGTCCAGTACGTCCTCTATACCTTCCCCGTTCACCGAGACGAGCCATGACCCTTCCGGTATATCAAGTTTTGACGCCGGAGATCCCGGGAGGATCCCAGTTATCCTGACTGCCATTCACACTCCTGCCGGAAAACAAAAAAGACGAGGAACGACTCCCCGTCTTTGAATGTTGCGTTAAGCTTCCTTGTTGATAACCTCACGGCCCTTGTAATAGCCGCAATGTCCGCAAGCTTTGTGCGGGACCATGTACTGTCCGCACTGGGGGCAGGTTACGAGCGTCGGGGCGGCTATCTTCCAAACGGAGGAGCGTCTTTTGTCGCGCCGCGCCTTGCCGGTCTTTCTTTTCGGTACTGCCATGCCAAGCACCTCCTCATTAAAGTCAATCGAGCACGCTTCTTTTAAAGCGTGCTCGATTATTATATCTTCCAATCAGTCGGGTGTCAACAAAAATATCACTTATTTTGCGCTAAATCAGGCGAATAGTTCTCAGAGATATTTCTTTACCGATTCAGGGAGATCTTCATCGTCGCAGGAGACCGTTACGATGACGCTGACATACTCCGGAGCCACGTCCGCAAACTTATCGAGGAGCGTTCCGAGGCCTTCCAGATCCCCGTCACCGACCTTGAGGATGCCGTCGAGATAAACCTCGACGATGTCATAATCGCCCGCGAGGACTCCCATGAAAAATCCGAAGAACTGATCATAACCGCGGATGTTATAGTCATCCACATCGATTATCCTGATGCAGGACTTGATGTTATAAGTGGACTTCATCCCCTTCTCTATGCAGACGATGTGTCCTTCTGTTGCCTCAGCCGAAGTGTTCATCATATCGATGATGGTCTTAGTCTTTCCGGATCCCTTGGAACCCACGATGAGCTTTATCATGTCATATCTCCTTATCTTTTATTGAGCAGTCTTGCCTTGTCTTCTTCATAGCCGGGTTTGTCCAGCAATGCGAACATGTTGCGTTTGTACGCTTCCACGCCGTTCTGGTTGAAGGGGTTCACGTCGAGCACATAACCCGATACCGCACAGGCTCTTTCAAAGAAATAGATCAGTTCCCCGGTGTTGAACTCGTCTATCTTCTCGCATTCGATGACGGAGCAGGGGACTCCGCCTTCCGTATGAGCGGACATCGTAGCGTCGGACGCGACCTGGTTGATGTCATGTATCTTCTTGCCTGCAAGGTAGTTCAGCCCGTCGAAATCCACTTCCTCAGCGTTGACTTTGAGCTCAGAATCAGACCCTTTGAACCTTACCAGCGTCTCGAACAGTATCCTGGAACCGTCCTGACAGTACTGTCCCATGGAGTGAAGGTCAGATGTGAAGACACAGGTGGAAGGATAGATTCCCTTGTGCTCCTTGCCTTCGCTCTCTCCGAAGAGCTGTTTGTACCACTCTCCCATCATCCTGAACCTGGGTTCGAAGCAGCTGAGTATCTCGACGCTCTTGCCCGTTCTGAGCAGGATGTTCCTTACTGCGGCATATCTGTTGCAGGGATTTGCGAGAGTGTCGTCTTCATTGACTGCCTGTCTCATGGCTTCCGCGCCGGCGATGAGTGCGTCGGTGTCTATTCCGGCAGCTGCAAGGGGCAGGAGTCCTACCGGTGTGAGCACTGAAAAACGTCCGCCTACATCGTCCGGGATCACGAAAGTCTCATAGCCCTGTTCGTCAGACAGCTTCCTCAGCGTGCCCTTTTCCTTGTCAGTGGTAGCGTAGATCCTCTTTCTTGATTCCTCTTCTCCGTATCTCTTGATCAGGTAGTTCCTGAAGATCCTGAACGCTACTGCAGGTTCCGTTGTGGTGCCCGATTTTGATATGACGTTGATGGATACGTCAGCCGTGTCGCATATTCTGAGCAGTTCCTCTATGTCGGAAGGTGACAGGGAGTTTCCTGTGAAGTATACCCTGAGTCCTCCGAGCTCGTTGTGCATCTCGCCTCTTAGAAGCTCCAGCACTGCTCTGGCTCCGAGATAGGAGCCTCCGATACCGATAACAAGAAGTATGCCGCTCTGTTCGCGGATACGCCTTCCCGCGTCCTTGATCCTCTCATATTCCTCTTTGTCAAAAACAGCCGGAAGATCTCTCCAGCCAAGATAATCATTTCCTTTTCCGGTGCCTGCCCTCAGCAGAGCTGATGCTGCGGCGACCTCTTCCTTTACTGCGTCAAACTCGCCGTTGGTGATGAATCCGTCCAGATAACCGATGTCGTACCTAAGCATGTCTGTCTCCTTGTCAAATATAGCAAAGCGGCGGCAAAAGCCGTCGGTCTATTTTTATCATATCTTTAAAGCGGTTCCTTTTCAAGGAAAGACCAAATCTCAAAAGTGACGGAAATTCTATTTCTTTTTCGTCTTTTTGGACACTGCTGCTTCTTTCCGCAGGAACAGGGCCTGCACCCTTCAGCGGGAATGCAGGCCCTCAAACTTGTTTATTCTTCCTCTTCTCTTTCCTTGCGTTTCTTGCGCATGATTATCAGGAATATAAGTGCGATGACCGAAACGATACATACCGCTGCAAGGATGACAGTTTCCTTGACTGTTCCGGTCTTGGGCACGTTCATCCTTGACGGATCGATTTCCGTCATCTCGAGTGATGTCTTGCCTGACCCGCTGTCCTGCGCGCCGGTCTCCTCTGCCATAACGGAAAGAGGTGCAGATATGATAACTGCGACAGCCAGCAGGAGCGACAGCAGTTTACTGAAAAACTTCATTGTCTTGACTCCGATCAATTAATATACATACAGATAATTAATTATAGATTTCGCTATATTTTCCTTTCAACAGCTTAGTGTTCCCTGCCGCAAAAATATTCCCGGTCTGTCCATGCAGGCAGGATGATATAATTAAAATCTGAAAATACATACCGCTTCGGAGCGACCCATGGAAAACCTGAAAGTATATATACAGACATTCGGATGCAAGGTGAACTTCTATGAATCCGCAGCGATGCTGAAACTGTTCTCACAGAACGGTTTTGACACCGCAGGCAGCATGGAAGAAGCCGATGTCGTGGTGATAAACTGCTGCACTGTGACCAGCAACGCCGACCGCAAGGACCGGTCATACTTTGCCCGGGTAAGACGTGAGAATCCGGACGCAGTGACGGTCCTTACCGGATGCTGGCCTCAGGCCTATCCGGAAGCCGCCGGAAAACTCGGTGCCGACATAGTCACCGGAAACGGCAACCGTTCTGCCGTTCCCGCCCTGGTCCTTGATTTCCTGAAAGAAAGGACCCCTGCCGTCTGTGTGAACGATCTCTCTGCAGCCGGTTTCGAACCTCTGGAGGCCGATGAGCTGCTGGAGCACAACCGCGCTTTCTTAAAGATAGAGGACGGCTGCGAGAAGTACTGCACGTACTGTGCGATACCGAAAGCCAGAGGCAAAGTGAGATCGATGCCTCTTGATGAGATAGAACGGCAGTGTGAGGCATTCGCACAGAAGGGATATCACGAGATCGTCCTCGCAGGGATCAACCTCGCTGCATACGGCACCGACTCAGGACACGACCTCGGAGATGCAGTTCTGGCTGCAGCGCGTCCGGAAGGTGTCGTCAGGGTAAGGCTCAGTTCTCTCGAATGCGACATCATGACCGATGAGATGATCTCCAAGTTCCTGTCATGCAGCAAGTTCTGTCCGCAGTTCCATCTGTCCCTTCAGAGCGGATGCGACAGGACCCTTCACAGGATGAACAGACACTACACCGCGGCTCAGTACCGTGAAGTATGCGAGATCCTCAGAGAAAGATTCCCGAAGGCAACGATAACGACCGATATAATATGCGGTTTCCCCGGAGAGACAGAAGAGGATTTCCTTGAGAGCCTTGAGTTCGCGAAGAGCATCAGATTCCTCAGAGCCCATGTGTTCCCGTACTCAAAAAGAAGCGGCACGATGGCAGCGGCCATGGGCTCTCAGGTCACGAGAGCGGAGAAGCAGCGTCGAGCTTCCATAATGCAGAAGGAGCTGTCTGCAGTCTCACTGTCCGTCATGGAGTCCTTTATCGGAGAGAAAGTACGCGTGATCCTCGAGCAGCAGCTTCCTGACGGCACATATACCGGATATACAGACGAGTATCTTCCGGCTGTAGTCACCGCCGACGAAGCCGATCGCAACGATATCGTGACAGGAACAATCACCGCAGTCAGAAATGGTTGTGTCATTCTCACCGCCGGCATATGAGATCGGAATGATCCAATAAACATCACGGCAGCACATTCTTTGATGTGCTGCCGCTTCCTGTTTCTGGGATATTATCTTTTGACGCGTATTACCACTGCGCCTTCATTTCGCATACTGTGAATAGCACCATTCCGCTATTCTTATCAGAAGCTCTTCCGGCAGTTTTGTTCCGTACGGCAAACGGATAGTTCCCTTGCTGACATCCATTCCTACAAGCTCATCGGCAAATACTGTCGTTGCTTCACCGCCGGGATATACTCCGACATGTTTCTTGGACGCAGCGAAATGGATCAGATTGCGTCCCTTCCAGTATGTCGGCATCGACCATGAGATGCGTTCTTCAGCCTCCGGCAGCGCCTTCTTCAATATTGCCCAGACCTCATACAGCACAGGCCTCACCGTCTCGTCCTGTGCCTCGATATATTCGTCTACTGTCTGAGGTTTTCCGCAGTAATGCGGCTGATCCTGTCTGTTAAATTCTCTTCCGCACTTCGGGCATTTCCAGCTCATGTCGTACCTTCTCCTAACAAAAAACACTGTGGACATTATCTGCCCACGGTGTTTTTCAGTATTATTCGTCCTTTGTGGTCACTCGCTCGAGCCACTGCTGCTTTGTTATCCTGATCTGTCTCGGTTTGCTTCCTTCCGCCGGAGAGATGATACCGGCCTGTTCCATCTCGTCCATGATCCTGGCTGCTCTGGCATAGCCGAGCCTGAGTCTCCTCTGCAGCATTGATGTGGATGCCTGTCCGGCTTCCAGCACCACTTCCACAGCGGCCTCGAACATGTCGTCGACTCCCGGTCCGTCCTCCGTGTCAGCAGCGGAAGCCTTCCCTTTCTCCCTGACAGTCAGTCTGTCGACTTCCTGTATGACGCTGTCGTCGTACTCGGAGCTGTTGTACTTCTTGATGTAATTGACTACAGCTTCCACTTCCTCCTCCGTCACGAAGGAACCCTGGATCCTTGTCATCTTGCTGGTACCCACAGGGGCGTAGAGCATGTCTCCTCTTCCGAGGAGCTTGTCAGCTCCTACTGTATCGAGGATGGTACGGCTGTCGACCTGCGAGGACACCGCGAACGCGATCCTCGACGGGATGTTGTTCTTTATAACGCCGGTGATGACATCCACGGAAGGTCTCTGTGTTGCGAGTATCAGGTACATACCGGCGGCTCTTGCCATCTGCGCCAGTCTCTGGATAGCTTCCTCGACCTCATTTGGGGCTGCGATCATCAGGTCAGCCAGCTCGTCTATGATTATGACGACTCTGGGCAGTTTGACCAGCTCTTCCTCACCGTCTTCCGGTTCGTAGTCGGGATCCTTGAGCATCCTTTCAACGAAGGCATTATATGACGTGATGTCTCTGCAGCCGTTGTTCGAGAACGTGCGGTATCTCTTGAGCATCTCGGAGACTGCCCATCCCAGAGCTCCTGCAGCCTTCCTCGGGTCGGTCACGACGGGCATGTAGAGATGAGGTATGCCGTTATAGCTTCCGAACTCGACCATCTTGGGGTCTACGAGTATGAGTCTCAGGTCATCCGGAGAATACTTGTACAGCAGGCTCAGGATGATAGAGTTTATGCATACCGATTTACCCATTCCGGTGGCACCGGCGATCAGAAGGTGAGGCATCTTCTCTATGTCATCCACCTTTACCGCTCCGGTGACATCCTTACCAAGGGAGAATGTCAGCATTCCCTTGGAGTTCTGGAACTCATCGCTCTCTATGATGGAGCGGAGATTCACCACCTGCCTTACGGCGTTGGGTATCTCAATGCCGACAGCGGATTTGCCCGGTATCGGCGCTTCTATCCTTACGGATTCAGCCGCCAGGTTGAGCGCTATGTCGTCAGCCAGACTGACGATCCTGTTTATCCTGACTCCCATCTCGGGCTGAAGCTCATAACGCGTGACCGTAGGTCCTCTGGAGATATTGATCACTCTGGTCCTGACTCCGAAGCTCTCAAGTGTTCCTACCAGTCTCTCGGCATTCTTTGACAGTTCGGCTTCTAGCGATCTCTCATTTCCGGTCGCCTGCCTTTTGAGCAGAGAGATCGGAGGTCTGCGGTAGTTCCTTGGCTGTTTTCTCTCCTTTATGACTGCCGATTCGGCATTCGCGTTGCGGAGATATTCGGAATCCGCCTCACGGGCCAGCTTCTCCACTTCAGCGTCGACTTTTCTGGCATTATTCGCCGCATCTCTCATCTGTCGCTCAGTCTCAGAGAACATGGTCCCGGCTTCAGGATAGTCTATCTCCTGTGAGTTTCCTTCCGTTCCGGTCACCGTAAATGGCTGTCCGTCCTTGCCGAACAGATCCTTGATCACCGTTCCGGCAGGTCCCTTGGGGTCCAGTTCCACCCCTTCCGCGGAAGGATCGAAGGAGGGTCCCAGATCGATATCGAAGTCAGGTTTCTTCTCCATATGCTTGGAGACGTTCTTCTCCCGTCCCGGGTCAAAGCTGACCCTGTTTCCGTCCAGCGGGATATCCTGAGCCTTTTTCTTTCCCTTCTCCTCCAGAGGGATATCTATCCTTCTGGCTTTCTCCTCAAAATCGTCGGCCTGCCTGAGGTTCTCAAGGCTGGTTGCTTCCACGAAACGGCTTGCCGCCTCGTAGCGTCTGCGCTCTTCCGCCTTTTTGATGGCGTCGCGGATCTTGAGGATCCACTTCCAGATCACCATGAAGAAATCGATGATGGTCTTTCCTGTGATGAACATAAGAGTCAGTGCGAAGAGCACTGATATCGTGATCTTGGCTCCGGTGGAACCGAGCCACCTTTCAAGAGGCCACCCAAGAACGGCGGAGATTATTCCCGTGCCGATCTTGTCTGCACCCATATTGTAGAGATCGCTAACGATCTCGATAAAGGTGTTTCCGGTAGGTCTCGCCAGAGAGAATATGTATGTCATTCCGGAAAGCGTCAGGGCGAGAGCTGTCCATTTCAAAGCCTCCCAGGCGCCGACTTTCCTTCCGGAACTTTCCAGTACGCCAAGGATAAAGAACACCGGACCGATGAGGTACGCGAGGTTTCCCATGATGCCGAAGCAGGCGTCATGCATGAACTTCCATGCCATCTCGCCCTCGACGAGCGCCAGCGCCAGGAAGAACATGCTGAAAGCTATAAGGACCGCGGTGCGTATGCCCCTGAGCTGGTCCTCGCGGCGCTTTCTGGCTTCCTCCTGCCTGCGCTTCTCGGTCTCCGCTTTTGAAGGTCTTCCCCTTTTCTTTGTCTTAGCTGCCATCAGATCTTCCCTTTCAGTTCAGCTATGAGTTCTGCGACAGGCACTCCGGCAATGGTCTCTGCCGCTCCGAGTATTATGATGCCGAGACCGGCTATCATCATCAGATATGAGATAAATGAAAGTTTTTCTTTCTTCGCCAGCAGCTGAAGGAGCCATGAAGCGGCATATACTGCAGCTGCAGCTGCAGCGGCGCATATGACCGTTTCCCAGATCCCAGGAAGTTCTCCCTCCGCAGCGGCAAAAAGGCCGGCATCAGTGAGAGACAGTGTAAGCGCGGCCGGCAGTGAAGCTGACAGCGCAAACCGTACAGAGTATGACGGATCGTATCCCAGCAGCAGCGCTGCGGAGAGCGCAGCTGCAGTACCTGAGATCCCGGGGAATATACCTGTCACAGCTGCAAGACCTATGATGAGAGCATGTCCCGCTCTCATAGTCCCGTCTGTATCTGTACCCAGCGGACTTCTTGCTGCAGCATGCAGCAGAGCCCCGCTTATGAGGAAGCATGCTCCTTCTGCGATCATATCCGTATCTGACGCAGTCACCGGCCATCTGCCGACCAGTGCAAGCGGTATCAGAGCGGGCAGCGCAGATATCAGGAACATGACGCTGTCCCTCTGCGCCGGAGTCGATTCCTCACGGTAATTGAATCCCTTTCTGGCCATCCTGAAGAGCATGACCGCTGTCCCGGAGACTCCTCTGGCAAGCCGGATGATATATCTTGCCGCAAGTCCCAGCGCGATCCCCGCACAGGCCAGTGCAGAGTACATGCCGGCTTCCGGCGTCTCCATGGAGAAGAAATGCATCAGGACAGACACCGTTCCCTCAAAGGAAACAGCGATCCCCGTACAGAGGCCTTTAAGCGCTCCGAATATTGCCGGGTAGATTAGATCCATGCCTCTCTCCATATCTGTGATCAGCTTACAATGCTGTAGTAATCGTTATCGAGTATGTACCCTGACATAAGGAATTTATAGTAGACCAGAGTGTTCATCTTTTCCACGTAATCCTCCGGGACCGGAGCCAGTCTGGTCTTCCTGAACTGCTGTGTGCCTGCATCGTAGCTCCCGGAAGAAGTGATCCAGCTCCTGTCAGAAAACACCGCCATGGTCTCCGCCTCAGACATGACGTCGGATCCCATCATGAGCCTTGAGTCATACTCCAGTCCAAACATATTGCTGACTGTAGGCAGTACATCGATGTTGGAGCAGACCTTTCCGATCTGCCGCCCGGGAGTCGCACTGTTGTATATGATGAACACTCCTCTGTGAGTGTCGAATTTTTCTTCTTCCATATAATCGCAGAACTCCAGGAGCTCGGATCCCTTGAGCCCGTACGGATAGTGGTCGTTTGTTATCACTATGACCGTGTCATCCAGTATCCCCTGATTCTCGAGTTTTTCAACGAGCAGAGCGAGCGAATCGTCGAATTCCTTCTGACAGGCATAATATGCTCTGACAGGAAGCGAGTACGGGAGCCCCTCCGCTTCGCTTCTGTGCTTGGCTGCCATTGCGTTTCCGCCGTAGTTGTAGGCCAGATGGCCGCTGACAGTCAGGTAATATGTCATGAACGGGGTATCGAAGATGAACCTGTCGGCAGACAGTTCCACCATCTCCACGTCGCTGGGAGGCCACTGATATCTTATGCTGAGTCCGTTACCCATCGCATTCCATGAGTATCCCAGATTCGGGTGAGTCTTGTCTCTGTGATAATAGGTGTGATACCAGCCGTGATATGCGTCCGTCCTGTATCCCAGTCTTCCGAACGCATTCCCCAGGGAGTACGGCAGGCTGTTGTTCCTTGCTTCATACAGGCTCCAGACGTTCTCCTGAGGGA
>JAEEGL012938609.1_pt1 | contig 14397 bp, 19 predicted proteins | sample 9134231 | NCBI WGS metagenome assembly JAEEGL01 (sample SAMN16246548, study PRJNA631951) | gut metagenome | biome: gut microbiome; feature: rumen; material: fiber-attached | host: Bos | place: Iran: Karaj | collected 2018-10
CATAAACAAGAAGAAGTAGGGTATGGTAAGCCACCTAAGACAACTCAATTCAAACCCGGCCAAAGCGGTAATCCCAAACGCCGCACCAAAGGCAGTCGAAATGGTATCTACACCTATATCCAACGCGAATTAAATTCGTCCATTACCCTAACGGACGGATCTAAAATTACCAAAGAACAGGGTTTTGCTCGCCAACTGACTAATAAGGCATTGCGCGGCGATATCCAAAGTCAAAAACTACTTTTTAATATACACCAAAAGGGCCAGCGCAAAGACAAGGCCGAGCTCTTTATGGGCCGCCTGATAAAAGAGGGGTATGTGACGGAAGAAATGATAGATAATTTCTTGTACCACAATAAAATCATATCCTCTGCCAAGCCGTGTGACCCGATGAAGTGCGACCTTAACCTAAACGCCATGTTTAAGCAGATTGGCGGCCGGAAAGCGTTTGGCACTGCGCTTATTTTGTCAGACTTGCTATGCACGTATGCGTGCCTATTTATTTTGGACAACCTTTGGGAAGAAATATCCCAAGAATATGTCTATTGGCAAGGGGTAGATGATGCAACCGCTAACCTTGCTGAGGAACAAAAAAATACACTTTACCAAACATTAGCCGCAAACCGCCCCATAGCGCGAATTACAGATGAAGAGTACGAACAAATCCAACAAGTAATAGAACTGGTGCGCGTTGGGTTTATGCGGCAATTCAAAGAGTATATGGACTTGATGGTCGAGAAAAGCGAGTATGCCACCGTAGAATGGGAGTTTAAGCGCGGTGACATGTTGACCCAAGCGTTAAAAAAGACGCATTTCCAATGGGAAATGAAAGAACTAAACGACAGCTACGAGCATTTCAAAGGGGTATATCAATGGGCGCAAACCTTGCCAAGTGCCAGCCAATGCGAGAAATACATCGCTGAACTAGGTATTAGTGAGGAAAATGCCATAAAAACAATCAAAGGATTACTGATGCCTTTATTATCAAAAGGTTGCATCAACTAAGAGAATTAATAACCCGGCAGTAATAACAAATATTACTGCCGGGTTATTGAAGAATATATAAATTTTCTAAGGTTTTGTATCACTTTGCGATAAAATAAAAATATTTGCTACCATCTATATTACTAGAGATTTTTGGTGAGATTTTTATGCAATCTAAAAACATTAAAAAATTAAATCGGTTATTGTATCTCCTAAACCAGTTGGATGGGGGAGAGGTGCGTGTGCTGCGCGAGGCCAAGGACATGGACGTTACGGAGCGCACGATCCAGCGTGATTTGCGTGACATTGAACTGGGCGGTTTCCCGCTTTACAAAGCCGCGCCGGGGGTATATAAGTTTATTGAGGGATTTTCACTTAAAAAGATGAATTTAACTGACGCGGAAGCTTCGCTACTTCTCGTTTTAAAAGATATAGTAGAGCCGTTAGGAAAGCCCTTCCAACAGCCGTTTGAGCAGTTGCGTCAAAAAGTTCTGCGCGTACCGGACGAATCTCCGTTTTATATCAAAATGCCGAAGGGAAACCAATACAGGGAGACAAAAATCACGCGTGTGCTGGAAAAAGGCATTTTGGAGCACACGGAAGTGCGTATGTCACTCGCGGCCGATACCTCGCGCAAACTAACTTACGAATTAAAGCCGCTTAAAATTATGAATTATGACGGTTTTTGGTATCTTTTGGGCATCAATGCCTACAAACAGGTGCGAAAATTCCGCCTAGATCGCATTTTGGATGCTATCAATACCGATAAACCGTTCAAAGTAACCAAAAATATTCAAAAAATGCTGGCTGAAAGCCACAACATTTGGTTTGGTGAGAAGCGTGATAAAACCGTATCGTTTATCGTGCCGGCTCAATTTGCACCGTATTTTAAGCAGAAAGATTATTTCCCGATGCAGAAAATCCGTAAAATACAGCAAAATGGGGATATTGTAGTCGAAACGCGCGTAAGCAACTACCGTGAAATTATCCCCACGGTGCTAAGTTGGCTTGAACATATCACGCTAATTAGCCCGGTTGATTTTAAGCAACTTATTCGGCAGATTTTGCGCCAAGCCGATAAAAGGATGAAATAGACTTAGCGTTTTTGACGGATTTGGGCGGTCCATATTTTCTTTTTGGTATCGTCGGATAATTTGCCAATTTCTAGGTTGATTCCAAATTTTTTTGCGGCTTTGTTATGCCATGAATTGTTTTCAAAGCATGATTTGGCTTCTTCGCTTCCAAATAAGATATATTTCTCGGCTTTTTCTCCTAAAAATTGTTCCGCTGTAATTAGTTTCAACATATCAGTACATACTTTGCGATAATGTCCACTTTTAAGCGTTCCTTGACGTGCATATACTTCTATAAATATCCATTGCTTGTTATCATTTTTATACGTTCCATCTATTTGAACGGAAAAATCATTTGAAAATATAGGTTCGCATGGTGTCAATTTATGATCTCGCTCAAAATTACGCAACATCTCTCTTTCTGCTTCTTGTTGTTCTTTCGAAGTGCTTGTGTGTGTTTTTATCATAGGTTTCTTCGCTTTTATGATTTGGCAGTCATTGTTTAGATTTTGGGTTCACGTTCCAATAAATCCCATTTTGACAGGGCTTCTTCCGGTTTGATAGTGCTTCCTGGATCATCTTTACCAGGGCCAATTCTTACGTCTATATAGGATTTGCGGTTTTGTTTGGATCTAAAGTTGCGTGCGTCTTGTAAATATTTTTTTACTCGTGGGCCTGGTACGATATAAAAACTAATTTCATGAATATTCTTTTTTATATCTATAAATAAAGATGTTCCTTTTTTCCTTAATTTTAAAAGTTCTTGGGCTTCGGAAAAATCTACGGGACGAATCGCCACAAAAACGTAAATGATATCTTGTAAATTGCGATCCTCAATGTTGCCAACGGACCAAAAGATATGCGGGCCGGATATGTCTTTTTTAGTTGATAAGCGAAAGTTGCTCCGGGTTGTTTTGACTTCAAGTCTTCGATATACAGTTTTCCCTTTGATTTCTTTGTAGGCAATGATGTCTGTGTTTTTAGAGGTGCCTGGTGTTAAATTAGCTGTCCAACCGTATTTAGCAAGTTCGGATAAGACGGCGTAGGTTCCTGTGAACTCAATTTGTGGTTTTGTTAGTTCTCTAAACATAATTCCTCCTTGTGTGTATTTAGTCTTACTTCGGTCTAAACATCAAGTAAATTGTAAGACATAGTTCCGACATACGTTTGTCGTTTTTTTATCACTAGAATTATAGAAATAAAAAGGCGACAATGCTTCTAAGTCGATAAGAAACGATTCAAGACACTACTGTCTAACCACCCCGTAAAGGGTGTGCAAAAGCAACTTCATTTTTCCACCCTTCCGAATACTGGTGGTGTATTAGCTACATGACGCCCAAAATAGCTGCCTATATTATAACTTTTTGCACGAGATAAGGGAAAAATTAGAAAACGACATAATGTCGTCGGTTAAGTTAGTTATAGTAAATGCATAAGGAGGATTTATGGAAACTTATAATAATCAGCAGCTATTGCAAGAATTTTTACAACGTATGTCCTGGAAACAGGAAACCGGACACGCTGGGTATGAAACTTCGTTACAGGGGTTAAATAGACAAACAGGCGGTTTGCAACCGGGATGTTGCTATTTGTTTGTGGGACCGGATGCGGCGCTCAATCGGGCTTTTTTGGCTACATTGGTCCATGATTTGTGTTGGACACAGCAATTAACAACTCGTTGGATTTGTTGTAGGCAAATGGCTGGAGATATTATTCCTTTGTTGTTAAGTCGCGCAATAGGGAAATCATCGTTTCTTTTGTCTGTCGAAAACAATCAAAATGAGGTACAAAAAACTGCCGCGCAATTTCAAAATCGTCCGTTAGATATTTGGGAAACTAATACCGATACGTTTTTAGATGATGAAATTCATCATCTTTGGGATACGTCTGGCAAGCAAGTATTTATGGTTGAAGATTTAGGGGTTCCGCAATCACGTAGGATAGATAATATTGGTTTTTTAGTTGAATATGCTCGAATATTTCAAAGCGTGGTCATTGTGAGTATGGTTATATCGGTTAAACATTATACGCCTTTCAATGTGATTAGTAGATTGCGTTGGCTAGGAGAAGTGGATCCGTATTTTGATTGCATTAGTTCGTTGACGGTGAGAGATAAGTTAGGTCCTACCCTTGTTACACTGCAAAACGTGAAAAACCGTATTTTGCCTTGTAGTAGGGCCGAATTTACCTACACGGTGGGGGAAATGAATTTTAAGGATCAGGGGACGCTATGATTACGTACGAGGTTCTGTAAAATTTATGTGCAATATGAGGTATTATTTGTTTGTTGAACGAGGAATGGATTGGTTAATATTTGTTCCGTCAAGTTGTAAAGCGTTCCCAAAGTTTTTACCTGAAAAATTAACTTGTGTTTGACAGTAATTTCTTGATAATTCATTTATTTTCTGTTCTAAAACAAGAATTTGTATTTGCTGCGCATCTTCGAATCTGCGATCCATTGCTGAACGGTATAAATTCCAACAGTGTATAACAAGCCAAACGATAACTACTACCAAGGTACAGAACAGGAACCTGTATTTAGAGATAAAAGTGGCTAAATTTTTGGGTTCGGCTAAATCTTTTTCTAACTGTTGAATTCTCTCGTCTTGACGTCTGTTTGCTTCCTCAAATAATTTGATGGTTAGTCTAATATCCTGTTCAGAAGAAGCTTCACGAGTTACTAAATCTGTAGGTTGTTTGGTATCTTTAACCTCACTTCCTGGGGGAAGAAGATCAATAAGTGGAGAGTGTTCAGCCGTCATAATCCTAACCTTTCAAGTCTTACAATAGTGGCCGAAATAGACGTATTAAAATAATCCGATAATGAAACAACACTCCGAGTTTTTTCCCATTGCGAACGGAATTCTGTAGCCGGCATTAGTAGTTCTGCGGCAAATTCATTAGCATCCCATTCTCTTGTGTTTAGAGGAGGTTGTAAAATGTCATTGCGAGTGTCAATGACGCTACCTTTCTGTGCGGGACCATCTAGAACAATGTGGCCAATTTCGTGTGCAAGTGTAAAATTACGACGAGAAGGTAATTCTGTCGGATTCAACAATATCTTCTTTTGTTCATATAATACGGCCCCGGAGATATGCCTATTGTTTTGATTGATTTGGAAATCAAAAACTGTATATCCTAATGCGTTCGCAATAGATACTAATGGAACAGGAAATATCATTGGAAAATTGTATTGTGTATACAAATTAGCAATAATAGTTGAAAAACGGTCCATAAAGTTCTCCTAAATACTTAGTATAGTTAATTTTGATTAAATTGGCAATTTATAAGATCTGCTTGGCATTTTGTCATGCTTGACTTATCTCCCCATAGTAAGCGTGAATGTAGTACGAAGTAAAAATCGCTTACTTAAGGAGATAAGTTATGAAGAAAAATACCAAAAAATCAGTAACAAAAACTAAATCCACGCAACCCGCTGTTTTGCGGGTGGTAAGTCCTATCACGCAAGCAGGAAGTGCGGTTGAAAACCTGCCTGTCCGGCCACGCGATAACCGCTTGCCTGTACCGGGGAGTATCATTACCAAAACCTACCGCGATAAAACCATAGAAGTAAAAGTATTGGAAAACGGCTTTGAATACGAAGGCAAAGTATTCAAAAGCATCTCGCGCGTGGCGATGACGATTGTTAAACGCCAAATCAGCGGTTATGTATTCTTTGGGCTTACCAAATGACACCGCGCCATTTGCCACCCACTTCGGGGCGATTTGTAAAGGGCCGCTCGGGTAATCCCCTGGGGCGGCCTCCCCGGAATTTTCGCGAAAGAGATATTGTCTTGTTAGTCGCTAAATTCTTTGAAACTTTAGCCAAGGCCTATTGTAATCAAAGCCGTTCAGTAGAAAAAATCCGTCAGATTAAGGACATCCTATCATGAGAAGAAAGTGTTATTTGCCCAAAAGTTATGAAGAACTAAAAGGACTATCCCCCAAAGAGCTTTGGTTTTATTGGAACGCTTTTTATACCTGCCCTTTGAGAGGTGTTAAGGCCAAGTTGCGCCCTTTGTGGTATGCCATCCAATGTGAGCTAGGGCGTTATCAATTACAAGAAAAATACATCACGCGGCTTGACCGGTATGCGAGCAATCCCGACAAGTATATTGAGCATGCGCATAAAAAGCGTTACGCGCTTGCCGCTGGAACGATACTGACTAAAACCTATAAAGGGCGGACGTATCAAGTGACCGTAAAAGGGGAAAATGCCTACGAGTGGGAAGGAAAAATATATCCCAATTTAACAGCACTAGCCGAGAAAATCGTGCGCGCCCACGTCAGCGGCCCTAAATTTTTCGGATTAACAGGAAAAAAATATGCCCAAAATTAATTGTGCGATATATACTCGTAAATCTACGGAACGCGGCTTGGAAATGGAGTTTAATTCGCTCCAAAACCAAGAAGAAGCGTGCAAAGCTTATATTCTCTCACAAGCTTTTAATGGGTGGGAGTATTACAAGACATTTGAGGATGGCGGGATTAGCGGTGGTACGATGGAGCGCCCCGGCTTGCAAGCACTTTTGGAAGAAATCCGCGAGCGCAACATACAGGTAGTTGTCGTCTATAAAGTGGACCGTCTTTCGCGCTCTATCTTTGATTTCCATAAAATGATGCAGGAGTTTGCCAAATATGAGTGCAACTTCGTGTCTATAACTCAATCGTTTGATACGAGTAACTCTATGGGGAAACTCACGCTTAATATGCTTTTATCTTTTGCCCAGTTTGAACGCGAAGTATCCGCCGAGCGCGTGCGCGATAAAATCGCCGCCAGCAAGGCCAAAGGGCTATGGATGGGGGGCAATTTACCATTGGGATATGACCTTAACGACAGACATCTGGTGGTAAATGAGTCGGAAGCGGAAATCGTGCGGCAGGTGTTCCAAAAATATCTTGAAGTGCAAAATATGCTCGGGGTGGCCGAGTGGCTAAATAAACAAGGGATACATACCAAAAAATGGGTTACCAAACACAGCCAGCGTACACGGGGCGGCGAACCGTTTAAGAAAAACACCGTGCAACGTATGCTGACTAATCCTGTTTACCTCGGAAAGATCACGCATTACAGACAAAACAAAATTTACAACGGGGTACATAAACCCATTATTTCCCGTGAGTTGTGGGAGCAGGTTCAGCAGGTAATCCGGCGGAGAATTAGCGACCCGAATGCGTTTAGTCATTATAAGTTTCATAAAACGGTACTTGCGGGCAAGTTGGATGACGATAACGGGAAAAAATTCCGGTTTACTTCCTCAAAAAGTCACCGGAGAAAAATACTGTATTACTACAACGGCGTAGGTGGACATTATTTGCCCGTGGAGCAGTTGGACAGATTTGTGCTTGATATGCTCCGGCAGACCGATTTGGAGGAATTAGAGCCCTTGGCCGATAGAATCGGCATAACGGATAAACAAATGCGTTCCTGGATTGTTAAGGCAACATGCCAGACGGCTGGTAACGCGCATTATTTGACGATCCTTTTAGATGAAAAACAAATAAAAACCGATTTAATCAATTGCCCGAAAATAACGGAGAAATTAGAGAGAAAACCCCTTTCGTTAGAACGGATGGAAGGTAATTTATATGTACGCGGGAAATTTATGGTTGCCAATGTTTCATCGGTAAAGCTGCAGAACGGCACAGCGCGCAATATTTTAACTGTACGGCAACTCAATGAAAGTTTAGTACGTGCCTTGGCGCGTGGGTGGCAACTTAAAAAGATAAGCGAACGAGGCGGGGGCATGAGCGTTTTGGAAAAAGAAGTGCACATGACGAAACGCACCATTTCGCGGTATATTAACCTATGCTATTTATCCCCGCGCATTGTAGCGGATATCTTGGAATATAAAAATCCGAATAATTTAACATTGCGCGAACTTATGAACTTGGCAGAGGGCCAAGTCGATTTTGAGAAGCAGGAAAAAATTTGGAACGGGGGATAACATACTGCGACATAGTGTTGTCGCGCGGGTTTATTATCCTATAAAGGTAGTACAAATTATGTATAGGAGAAGTATATGGCTGAACAAAAATACGAATGCAGCAAATGCCGTCAGATGTTTACCTTCACTTTCCCGCCTGCCGGGATGAAATGTCCGTCTTGCGGCGGGCCGCTCTATCGTAGAGGGTAAAAATATACGCCCCGGTCATCACGGTGGCCGGGGCTAGGAGGAATAATATGAAATTTGAATCTATTAAAGGCAATATGAAGCGTTTTAACGATCTTATCCACGCTTGTGGTGGCACACAGGGAATGATTGATAAGGGCATCCCTTGGGAAAAAGTGGCGTGGGGTAGTACATACGTCGACGAGGCAAAATACATCTATTTTAAAATAGAGCAACAAAAAGATGAAAAAGGCGAATTGCATTTTTTTACAACAAGTAGTGAAGGATACCGAAAAGAGTGGACGAAACGCGATTTGGCCTATGTTTGTGATTTATACGATAAAGACGGCAAATTATTAAACATTATGTTCTTGGGGTTTTGATGTGCTATCATAAATTTAAGAGGTGCGTATGAATTTATCCAAATCACAATATACAAAATACCGCAGTTGCCCTAAACGCTTGTGGCTATACCGCAATAAAAAAGAAGTGCTTACGCCGCCAAGTCCTGCTTTGCAAAAAATATTTGACCGTGGCCATTTTATCGGAGAACTGGCATGGAAACGCTTTCCGGGTGGGGCGCTCGTCAAAGACGGCTACCAAAAACCGCAAGAAGCCATTAAACGCACGCAGGAACTCATGGCACAAGGCGTGCCGGCTATCTATGAGGCCGCATTTTGCTATAACGGTATTTTGGTATTTGTGGATATTTTGGAAAAAACACCCACAGGATGGAATCTCATTGAGGTAAAAAGCAGCGGAAAGAAAATTGCGCCCATCTATTTTGACGATATATCCATTCAGCGTTATGTGCTTATGCATTGTGGGGTGATGCCGGAGCATTGTTATTTAATGCACATCAATAGCGATTATTTTATGGAAACTGACGAGCCGGACCTAAAACAACTTTTTTCGCTAACGATTATGGATGATGACTTGTTTTCAAATGAGGATATTGAAGAAAATTTAGCTGCTATTGAAGAATTGCTTGCCAAACCCGAACCATCTGCGGAACTTAATAAAACCGCGTGTGGAGATTGCGAAGCCCACGATTATTGTTGGAAGGATATCCCCGAGGGCTCTGTATTTGAACTGATGCGTAGCAAAAAAGCGCGCGAATATATTGCCAAGGGTATTGTGCACATAGCCGATTTGCCGCCTAATACTTTTGATAATGAAACTTCCAATCATTGGATAGAAGTGTACCGTACGCAAAAACCCTATATTAACCGGGCAAAAGTGGCGGCGTGGCTAAATAAATTAGTTTATCCGCTTTATTACTTGGATTTTGAAACGACTAACCCTGTCGTACCTTTGTGGAAATATTCGCGGCCTTATCAGCAAATTCCGTTCCAATTTTCGCTCCACGTACAACGTGAGCCGAACGGTCCATTTGAGCATTATGAATATCTTTCCACAGGTAAAGAGGACCCACGTTATGGGTGTGTTGCAGCTTTGCTTAAATATATTGGCAAGGCGGGCACGCTTATTGCTCATAATGCCGGGTTTGAAAAAGGGTGTATTGATAAAATGGCCCACGATTTGCCTATACCTGAAAAAGAGGCCAAACGCTTGTTAGAGATGACTGAGCGGTTTGCCGATACCGAGGACCCTTTTGAACACGATTATTTGCATCCTAAAATGGCTTGCCGCAGTACGATTAAAAAAGTATTGCCCGCCCTCGTGCCGGAAATGAGTTACGAAGGCATGGCAGTTGCCAACGGTGGAGATGCCATGGATGCCTTTGATGTGTTATACGCGCAAAAATTACCGCCTGCTGAGTTAGAGCAACTACGTAAGGATTTGCTTAAATATTGCGAGCAAGACACCTGGGCCATGGTCAAGCTAGTGGATGCGTTACGGGATAGCGTACAATAGGAGGAATTATGAAAACAAAGAAAGACTTTTCTAAATTACCTAAAAAGACAAACAAGCTGAAAAATGAGGACGTTAAAAAGGGACTTTCGCGCTTGATTAAACTGATGATTGATTTAAATCAGGGCGTGCTAAATTTGGACCACGCCGCTGAGGAATGTGGAGTAAGCCGCCGCACGATTCAGCGCGATATAGAGACCCTAGAACAGGCCGGGCTAACGCTGTATAAGCCCAATCCGCAAAATGTAAATTACCGCGTGCGGGATGATTTTGATTGGGCTAAATTTAATATCACTAAAGAAAATGCTCTGGATTTTGTGGACGCGCTAGACGCACTTACCGAAGGCCTTGGCAAACCGAGGAAATGGGTATTGCCTATTCAAAAGGAAGTGGAAAAAGCCGGGCGTAAGGAGCAGAAAAAACGTCAAGAAGCCGCTGGAAAATGGGAGCCGATGAACGCTACCAAGGAAAATGTATTCTCTATTTTTTTAGATGACGGAAGTTTAAATCGCGCCCCTTTTCAACTTTTACTGGCGTTTACAAAATTTAATGAAATTGCCGACGACAAGGGTTTTAGAAATAGTGCCTATCGCAAATGGCAAGAGCGTGAGTTGCAAAAAATTATAATTCGTTTTGATTGGCTAGGGCAACAACACCGCAAAGCTTTAAAAGGGTGTGCCAAACTTATTAAGGATGACCCGAAAGACGTTTGGCCTTATAAGCAAGCGGCCCTAATTTGCTATACCCAAAAAGATTATAAAGGGGCACTACAATACGCTCTAAACGGGTTTGCACAAGACAAGCATGATGATACGCTTTTTACGTACTGTCTTTATTTCGCAATACTAAATAAGCAGTACGAAAGTGCTATACGACTGTTTAACGCCGATAATTCCCATAAGCCGCTGCAAACGCATTTTGCCGCGCTGATGTACGCAAGTGCGGGACAATTTGATAAAGCGTTGGAGATGGTAACCAAGGCCCAAAAAGCCGATCCCAAGAGCCCCGAAGCTTACGAGTATATAAAACAAAGTGTATTAAAATTACAGAATAGGTAAGGAATATTATGAAAAAAATTATTCGTGAATATCCGGTGGTTTTTGTTTTTTTGCCAGGATTTTTCCTTGGTTTATGTGCTAGTATTGGACATACAATAAAAGAACAGTACTATACAATGGGAGAAAATGTTATTGTATTTGGCACAATAATTTCTTTTTTATTATTGATAATTATTCCAATATTGGGTAGTGATAAAGACGAAGAACGACTGGAGATATTCATTGGAATCATTGGTTTTGGTATTTTAGTTTCTTTCTGGTTAGGCTTATTTCTTGGATTGATACCTGCTAATATCATCGTTTCTATGCTTTAATAAAGGAATTATCTAATAAATATAAATCACACTGGGCGGCAATTCGTTTGCCGCCCAGTTTAAATTATTGGTACTTTTTTACCTTGAGTAACAAATATTTCCATTTTTTATGCAACTTTTCTATTGTTTTCCATTCTAATGTATAATTCCCTTTCAAATTGATAGATTCCTTAGATTCCTTAGCTTTGCTTTTTGAATTCCATTCTAACTTACCAGGTCCTATTTTGTTTTTCCATAATTTGAATTTCTCATCTGTGATTCCCATCTCTTTTTGGTTGCCTTTTTCCCAATACTTTTTATCATTGGTCAATAACACACAATAATTAGTGGTATTGTTATGGATTCCGGTGTTTTCCATTCGTTCAATATCTTTAACAAAATCATAATTTCCTAAATTTTGAGCTTGTTGAGGTTTTAGATCTGGGAGTTTGATGCCATGCCTTGTAATTTGTTCTGTATTAGTTTTGTATTTTAGTTCTATAAATGATATTTCGTTGTTTTGTTTAATTGCTATATCATAATACTGGTTTTGTCCCGTTTGTTTATTGGGATTAGGATATTCTAATATGATTTCTGTATCTTTTCCTAAATATTTTTTAAGTTCCCATGCTAGTGAAAATTGGAAATCTGCCTCTGATACGAAGGGTTCTGGCAGATTATCTAAGAATTTTTTGAGTGCTTTTTCTAATCCCATAATATCTTCCTTTTATTTCCTCATACAGAACATACTATGGCTAGTGGACTCCACAAAGCATTCTGTATCGCCTAAATCGTAGCGGGCGATATTCGCTCCGGCGTATTGGGTAATCGTTTTAACTTGTTCCATTTTGATTTGAATTTGCGCCGCTCCATATCCCACTCCGGCGGCAATAAGTAAGGCCAAAATTATGTAAATTTTCTTCATTTTACACTCCAATATGTAAATCCTTTTTGAGGAAATTTTATATCAATTCTTTTTTGAAGAAATTTCTTTTGTATTTTTTCTTCTGGCATATGCCCGACAAATTCCCATCTCTTCTTGTATTTATCATCTACATTTTTTTCTGGGAAAGTTTGTCCTGCTTTGAACCATGCAACAGGTATATAAATTGATTTTACAATGCCATAATAAACTCCTAAAACATATTTTATTCCATTTGTAGGATTGCGATTTTCAGTACTAATTTCCCAAGAATATCGTGTAGCGTCATACAATTCTTGTGGCGTTAATTTGTAAGAATAAGATTTATTCAAGCACACGCAGAGAACGGGTCCATCTTGTGCTAACTTATTCAAATCTTTTTCTTTAATTTTTTCTACTCCAGCATAATAATCTCTTCGACCCTTTTCTTTGTGGTGGTGCCCCAATTGAAGATTTGTAAGATTGTCTTTTCCTAATAAATCAATAGCTGCTGCTTCAATATCAAGTGCCTCTTGAGCGGTCAATCCTGTTCTTAAAAATTCAATTTTTACTTTGTGTCCAGAATCTTGTATTTCTTTAATTTTTTGATGTTTTGCTTTTTCACTAAGTTTTTCTTTTAGGTGATCCTCAGGGCGTTTACCACTACCTTTTCCGATATAAAATACTTTTGGATCCTTTTTATCTCTGGGATCAATTAATAAATAAACATAAGATTTTTTTTCATTTTCGTTTTTCATTTTACACTCCTTAAATAATCGTTTAACACGTCTTTCACACGCTTGTGTAAAGACGCGGGAGCCACCACCTTAATATGCGGCAACCAATGCAAAATGGTGGGCAAAATTTCTTCTTCTTTGGCGGCCTTGCACGAGATAACAACGCGCCCGTCTTTGAGTTCTTTTTCCAACTTTTGTAGCGGAAAATAGTTCTTTTGCTTAAAGAAATGCGCGCACTCGGCCGATACTTCTAGCTGCACCGCCAAAGGGCGTTCCTTTTCAAACCATATGTTTGTGCTTTCTTTGAGAGTTTTGTCTATATTTTTGTCGTACTTAAAAAACTTGCCCATTTCTTTGGCTGATGTAATTTTTTCCAAACGGAATTTTAACAGTTTGTCATCATCCGTAAGCGAAAGCAAATACCAAAAACCCTCACTCCACAACAGTTTCAAAGGCCGCACGGGGTAGCAGGCTTGACTGCCGCCTTTGTAGCATACGGTTACCCACTCGCGCGCGCGGATAGAATCTTCCAATGTGCGTGTAATGGGCGTTTGCTTGTATTGCTCGCCCTGCGTCATTTTGATAAAGAAAGGGTTATCTTGCGGGGTGGCTAGTAAGCGGTTTTTTAGCATTGTAAACGAGTGGCCGAAATTACCACCTAACGAGGACGCCATATCACTCATAAGTACCAAAATAGAGGCCTCCGCACTAGACAACTTCATTCGTTCTAATGAAAACCCTTCCGTAAATGCGTATACACCGGGATCGGGGTTCCAAAGCGGGAAATCGGCTTCTTGTATATCGTTCATATCCCGCTGAATGGTGCGCACCGCTACACCGGTTTCCACCGCCATATCTTTTAAGCGGATTTGCCCCTTATCCAGGGCGTTAAGTTCATACAAAAGACGTGTTAATTTGTTGTGCATTTCTTTTTGCATAGCTACCTCTATTTATCCTTTAAACCTTCTAAAACGTCTTTATATTCAATAATGACTCTTTTAGCTATTTTTATCGTATTACTGGTTTTTTCTTTATCTTTTTTAGAATTGCTGTTAGTCATATTATCTATCCTCTTACAAAAAATATAGCACATAGCAGCGACAAGGTGTTGTCGCAAAATCCGAAAATATGTTGCGACATAGTGTTGTCGCTTTGTTTTTCTACACTATAAGTAACTTAACGAAAAAGGAGACAAAACTATGAAATACACACCAGAACAATATGAGGCATTTTACTACTTAAACAAATTGCTTCCTTACTTAAAAACCCTTGAGCGTTATGAAAGAAACCTTGTGGATATTAACAATATGAATGGTGGAGACCTGCTTTTTTCTCTTCCTCGCAGAGAAGATGATAGAGGGTA